>Ga0209208_10007218_pt1 | contig 15122 bp, 15 predicted proteins | sample S1TSphfallax_3_FD_187694 | JGI IMG/M metagenome (GOLD analysis project Ga0209208, IMG submission 187694) | Host-associated microbial communities from peat moss isolated from Minnesota, USA - S1T2_Fd - Sphagnum fallax MG (SPAdes) (version 2) | ecosystem: Host-associated > Plants > Peat moss >...
GGCGGCGCCGTGCGGAAAGCGGGCTTTTCGCCTCCTGACCGTTCTCAAAACTGTTCTGGATTGCCGCGTATCGAAACACCAACCAGTCGGCGGCTTTTGAGAAGGCGGGCGGAGGGTAACAGCGCCATACGCAACCCCAACAGACATTTTCGTGACTTTTCAGTCGGTTCTGGTCATTGGCAGCTAATGTGAGCAGAAATCTATGTTGACGAGCATGGCGCTCCGTTGGCGAGCACAGTGGCAGATAATGTGAGCACGAGGCTCGCCCCATTGTCAGCTAATTCGAGCAGGAGTCGGCTCCGTTTGCGAGCACGACCGCCGATGATTGCAAGCGCCTACAGCTAGCCCGTCCGGGCGATCGGCGGGCGGGCCTGGTGCAGCGTGATCGCCTTGTCGCCCAGATCCACCCGCGCTTCCGGATAGGCCGCCAGAGCGGCCCCGAGCGCCTCGGTGAAGCGCGGCTTGAACTGCCGGATCGCCTTGAAGCCGGAGCCGAACTGGGCGTGCAGGCCGGGCCAGGAGATGCTGGTGGGCTTGCCCAGCCGGTGCAGCCGCCAGGCGAGCCAGACGTAGATGTCAAGCGACATCGAGCGATCGCGCAACTGGCGGATGGCGGCCTCCAGCAGCGGCACCGGGTGGTCGCGCAGGGCCGCGAAGAAGGCCTCATCGAGGACGACGCGCTCCTCCCAGAGCGCCCCCTGGGTGCTGTCCTCGGCGTGAAAGCGCAGCCCCGAGCGCACGATGGCGCCGCGCTCGAACCCGTCGGCGGCCCCATCCTCCCAGAAGAATTTCAGGCTGCACGCGGAAATCCGGGCGGCCTGCTCGCGCAGCGCATGGGCGGTCTCGCCGCCGACCGCGAGCCCCATGCGCTCCATCCAGTCGCGCATGGACCGCCCGAGCCCGACCTCGCGCCCGCCGGTGCGGATCGCCTGGGTTTGCAGATAGAGCAGGATCATGCGGGCGCGCGCGCCGTACGGCACGCCGTACAGCCGCGTCTTGCCGCCGTGCTTGAGGCGGCCCGGCTCCACCAGCAGGGTGACGCGGTGTCCCTTCTTTTCCCAGGGCTCGTCGTCGGCGAGCTTCTTGTGCGGCAGCGCCGTCAGACAAAAACCGGTGTAGGAGATGCCGATGCGCTGGGTATCGTCGCCCAGCACCTCGGCGGCGATGTCGACCAGCGGACGCATCCGGACATCGACCATCTCGCGCGCGCGGTCGCGACCATGCTCGAGCACCAGGCGATGAACGTTGGATGCCTCGCGATCGTCCCGCAACCGCTTCGTTCCTGAGCAAGTCTTGGCAACATTGCCAAGCGCGAAACGGCGCTGTCAACTGTGGGGTTAAGTGACGGGGCTAGTAGAAGATAGTTGTTATCTAACTAGTAGATTCGTCACTTCTCCCCACGGGATAACAGCGAGTCGCGTCACTTAACCCCACAGATCTGTCACGTCTCCCCACGGGATAAGTGGGCGCGCCGTGGATCGGGCGCGCGGGTGTCACTTAACCCCACGGGACCGGCGCGGATGACACGGCCCCGAGTCGGTAGCCGAGTCGGTAGCCGAGTCCGGACCCTAGTCGGGGCGGCGTCGGTCACCGACCAACGTAACGACATAAGTACATAACGATCACATGGCGTGCTTACGTCGTGGCGTCCGGTCCTCCAGGTCCGAGGGCGCGATCGGCACTCCGACACTTTTGGCCCCCTCCATGATCAACTGCTTGATCGTGAGGCCGCGGGCCTTGGCTTCCCGCGCGATCGCCTCGACCGTGCTCTGGCGCAGCCGCAGATTGAGCGTGGTCGCGCGGTCGGCGCGCTCGATCGTGGCCGGCGGCAGCGTCGGCGTCTGGGTGGCCACGACCCGCAGCGCCTCCAGGGCGGAGGGGCGCGGGCGCGGCTTGAGCGGGGCTTTCGTCATGTCGTTACGTCACCACGGCGTGATGTGGCGACGTGGGGACATATCCCCTGCTCCGCAGCTCCGCGACCAGCGCCCACACCTCGGCCTGCGCTGGTCCCGCCGCCGGCAGGCGCGTGCCGTACGACAACTCGCCATAGGCCACGAGGTCGGACAGCGTCGCCTCCAGGCGCGGGATGCGTGCCCGCTCGATCTCGGCCATGGCATGCCTGGACAGCGTCGTCCGCCTGACCTTGTTCAGCAGCACAAAGGCCGGAATGCCCCGCCGCGCCGCCCGCGCGAGACCCTCGGCCAGCTTCCAGGTCTTCTCCGCCTCGGTGACATCCGGCTCGCCGGAGAGGGTGGGAATCAGAATGAGGTCGGCCGACGTCATGGCCACGGCCGCGGCCCGGTTCCCGAAGCCCGCGGTATCGACGATCACCAGGTCGGCGGTGTCGGCGTGCCGGTCGATCAGATGGGCCAGGCGCGTCTCGTCGGCCTCGGCCACACAGACGAAGCTGGCGCCCTCGTAGGCGGAGGCGGCCCAGCGGCTGAAGGCCCGCGTCGGGTCCGCGTCCAGGGCGACGATCCGCAGGCCTTCCTGGGCGAGGGTGGCGGCGAGCAGCATGGCGACCGTGGTCTTGCCAGGCCCCCCCTTGCTGCTGGCGATGGTCAGGACCGGCATAACGACGCCCCCACGCAATTATATCACGGCGTCAGCATAACGTTATGTCGTTACGTCGTGCAAGCCCGGTCGCCGGGCAGGCCGGGCGCCCGCGGCCCCGCCGCCGGCCGGGTGAGCGCCCAGACGCTGCGCTCCAGCCGCAGCTCGCCGCGCGCGGCCTTGCGCGCCATCCCGGCGAAGTAGCCGCCGGCGCCGCGGGTGAAATATCCCGGCTGCTTGGTCGAGACGATCGCCAGCGCCACCGCCGCCTGTTCGCGCCCCATCACCACGCACGCCTCGCCCCACAGCGACGGCGATACCCCGAGTTCTCGCCGCAGCGATCCGCCGGCCGCGTCCACGATGGCGCTCCAGGTCGGCGCGGCATCGCTCACGTAGCGTCCCAGGCGCGGGGCCAGTTCGAGCAACCGCGCGGGCTTGAGCCGGAATGGCTGCTCGGCGCCGTTCGTGGGCCGCGCCGCTCGTGGCGCTGAGGCCTCGGCGGACACAGGGCTGGAGACAGCGCCGGACGGGCCAGGCTCGGACGGCGGGAGCGGACGACACGCCTCGCGCGCCGTTACTGTATCCATCGGATTCTCAGCTAGGTCGGTACTTGTAGTATGGGGCTTGTTTTCGCGCCCCGCGGGGATCGTTCGCACAACCTGGCCGGCCTCGCGAAAAACTTGCTCCGCCTCGGCCTGCCGCCGCTCAAGGCTCGCGACGATGACGGCCAGGTCCTCCGATCGCTCGGCGCGCGTGGCGGCCCGCGCCAGGGCGGCGGTGGCGGCCTCCATCCCCGGCCAGGTGGCGGGCAGGCCGCCGAGCCCGGCCAGACCCTCGCCCGCCTGGCGGATCGCCCGGCGGGCCCGCGTGACGCGGCCGCGCAGCGCCCGCGTCCGCTCGCGCTCGACCCGGGCCTCGGCGGCGAGGCGGATGAATTCCTCGTGGCGCTGGGCCAGCGGCGAGAGGTCGAAGCCGTATGCCTCGATGATCCGTCCGTCCGCGCCGCGCCGGCCGTAGCGCTTGCCCTGCTCGTTGTCGCGGATGACGAAGATCGCCGCCTCGAACAGCACCCGGTTGAGCCGCTTCACCCGCGCCGGCGACAGGCCGAGGAATTCCCCCTGCCGCCGCGCCGAGGGCCAGGCGATCGGGCGGCTGCCGTCCTCCCAGTCCTGTGGCCGGGTCTGGCGGACCAGCCACGAGACCAGTTTGAAGGCATGCGCCGGCAGGCCGAGATAGGGCTCGGCCTCCTGGAACGCGGCGAGCAGGCGCAGCGGCTTGGCGGTACCGCGCGGCAGCCCGGCGAAGCCGTCGGCCCGATCGCGGGCGGCCAGCATGGTGGGCGTCATCCGGCGGGCGCCGGTCACCTGATGTGGCGAGGTCTGGGCAGCAGACATGGATTCTCCGTCCGGGTTGCGCAGCGCGACCCAGCCCGAAGGGAGCTGACATCCGGCACATAGCCGCCCGTCAGCGAAAACCACGTTTTCGCTTGACTGCCGCCCTGAATTAGGGGAATCTCACGATTGTCAGGTCATGAGACTTCGGCCTTGGTGCCGGTAACAGCCCCGCCCTCGAGCGGGGTTTTTGCTGTCTGGGTATCGATCTCCAGAATGGTTGCGACGCGCCGGGCTGGATCAGCCCGGCGCGGCGACAGCCTGCGCCATAATGGGATCGTAGTCGAGAACGTTCGCTGGCCCCATTGGTTGCCGATTGACATGCATACGCCTCACGATCTCGTGCGCGCGGGCGCCGGGTGACGCGCCCGGTCAGTACGCCTTGGGGTCCCGGCAAAGCCTGACCGCCGTCAGGACAAGGATGCGGAAATCCCAGCCCAGCGACCAGTTCTGAATGTAATGCAGGTCATGCAGCACGCGCTGCTCGATCTCCCGCTCGGTCGATGTCTCGCCGCGCCATCCGTTCACCTGCGCCCAGCCGGTGATGCCCGGCTTGACGCGATGGCGGCGGGCATAGTCGGCGACCGTGTCCTGGAACAGCTTGTCGCCGGCCTTGGTGTTCGGCGCGTGCGGGCGTGGGCCGACGATCGACATCTCGCCACCGAGCACGTTCAGCAATTGCGGCAGCTCGTCCAGACTCAGCCGGCGCAGCCATTTGCCGACGCGGGTGATGCGCGGGTCGCCGCGCGTGGTCTGCCGGTCGGCCAGCGCGTCGGTCATGTGGTGGTACATCGTGCGGAACTTCAGGCATTCGAACGGCTGATTGCCGAAGCCGATGCGCCGCTGGCGGAACAGCAGCGGGCCCGGGCTGTCGAGCCGGACGAGCAGCGCCAGCAGCAGCAGCAGCGGCGCGAGCATGACCAGCAGCAGCGCCGCCAGGACACGGTCGAACAGCGCCTTTTGCAGCACCTGCCAGTCCCCCAGCGGGCGCCGCGCCAGCAAGCCCACCGGCAGGCCGCCCAGCGTGCCGACCTGGCGGAACGGCGCCCCCCCCAGATCCGGCGCGACCAGCACATCAAGCGCGAGATGGCCGAGCCGGTCGCCGATCATCGCCACCCTCGACGCGTCGCTGGCCGGCAACGCGATCACCACCGCGTCCAGCATGCCGTTCTGGGCGTCGACGATCAGTTGGCCGATATCGCCGACCAGCGGCAGGGCCGCGCGCGCGACCGCGCCCGGCGCCGGCGCGTCGTCGTAGATGCCGATGATCTCCACATCGGTCGGCTCGCGGCTGCCAAGCTCGGAGGCGAAGACGAGGCCGGTCTCGGTCGCGCCAACCAGGGCCGCCCGGCGGGCGAACGCGCCCTGGCTGCTCAGGCGCGCGCAAACCGGCGCGATCGCGAGCCGCGCGGCGCCCAGCAACACGGCATTGAGGACGAGCCAGTCGACGATCCAGACGGGCGATACGGCGCCGCCCCGCACGATCGTGCCGGCCAGCTCCAGTGCGCCGGCGCCCACCATCAGGGCGATCGCGAGAGAGCGGCACTGTGTCGCCCGCGACACCAGCCGCGAAACCCGGTAGACGTCCAGTTGCTTGAGGCAGAGCAGCAGGACCCAGGCCGCCACCAGCTCGGCCATCAGATCGCCGCCGCCCAGGCCGACCCCGGCCAGCCGCCGCGCGGCGAGCCAGCCGAGCAGGCTCGCCGCCGTCACCAGCACCGCGTCGCCCGCCTGGATCAGCCCGGTGAAGACCACCGCCGATACCTTGGGCTTATTTTTCCGCGCCAGACGCGTTACGGCGCCGTAAGCCGGCAACTCGGTTGCCGCGTCCAGAGTTTCACTCGTCAACGGTCAGAACCTACCTCTGCGTGTCACGACCCGCGTGATTTGGCAGCGCCCAAAAAGACCGCTAAGGTGCGTGAATATTGCTCAAATCAGCGTTCGTTACGTTCAAACCTTTCCGGTCTAACTCAAAGATTAACATCCCCGAAAGATTACCATAGGGCGCTGATTTGGCAATCACAATCAGACAATCGTAACGATCACGAGGCTGAGCGCGCGAGGCGGAGGGGAGACGGAACAGGCTGTGAGGTCGCCGCTGATGGACATGGCGCAAGCGCGCAGATGGGTATCATTCGCGGTCCCGCAACGGCCGGCGGCGACCCGTCACCGCGTCCTCACGCACGCGATGCGCGCGCTGCGGCTGGCGCTGCTGGGTCCGGTCGCGGCCTGCGTGCTGGTGGCGTGGCTCGCGGCCGCGGTGCTCGCGACCGTCTGGCTCGTGCTCGCGGCGCCGTTCCGCGGCGGCCGCCCGCCGACCCTGGACTAAAGCGCCTTCGCGCTGACCGCGATCGCGAAGCGCATGGCGGCGCGGGCGGGCGCGCGAAATCGAGCCGCGCGGGGCCAGGGTCAGAGCGCGCTTGAGGGAATCAGGCGGGCGAGCCAGGGCAGGCTGTCGCGCCACAAGGCGCAGTCCTGTTGCTCGGGTGAGAGGGATCGCACCATCGCCGCGATCCGCGGGCGCGACAGGCGGCTGCGCTCGCAGAAGAACGGATGGCGCGGCGGTCGCGCGAAGTAGCTGTAGAAGACCGCCGAGCGCGCGCGGCGCGTGGCGGGCTTGCCGCGGTGATAGAAGCGCGCCGTGTCGGCGAAGATCACCGTGCCGGCGGCGCCGACGCAGGTGGTGATGTCCGGCGATCCCTCGTCGGCGCCGAATCGCCGCCGCAGCCCGGCCGTGTCCAGCGCGGTGAAGTCGAACCGGCCCGCGTCCGGGCGGACCTCCCGCCGCAGGCTCTGGAACGGCCCGGTGTGCTCGTCCACGTCGTGCAGATACAGCCCGACCTTGACCACCCGGCGGTCCTCCCGGTCGATATGCCACCGCCTGGTTCCCGCCTCCGCGCCATCGGCGGGGGTGTGAAACAGGATCGGCCCGTCATAGGCGACCGGAAGCCGCAGATACGCGCGCAGGATGCGCAACAAGACGGGATTCAGTCCCCACCGGTAGATCACCGGGTGCTGGACGATGTCGGTCGGATGGGTCGTGATCATGACGCGCCCGCCGCCCATCGCCTCGGCGCGGCAAGCCAGCGCGTCCGCGACCCGCCGGCCCGTCGACATGATCCCGTCCCCGCTCTCCTCGGCGAGCCCGAGCGCCGCGAGGCTGGTCACGAAGACGCCATCGCGATCAAGTCCCTCGACCACGGCGGCCTCGACCGCGGACAGGCCGCCGGCCGGCGGCGCGCGCCGGATGGCGGCCTCGTGGCGCCGCTCCAGATAGCCGAGGAGCGGCGGCAGGTTCATCGCGCCAACCGCCAGCAGCGCCGGCGCATTGACCGCGCGCCGCGCGAGCTTGCCGGCAAGATCAGGCACCCGCTTCGCAAGATCAGACACCCGCATCGACTGCCTCTCTCGATCACGATCGGCAGCGTGACCCGCGACCGGCTTACGTAACGCCAAACCGGCCGCGGGGATCGCCTTTCACTGGTTGGTCATGCTCACGTCCGCCGTTCGCCCGAGCCCGCGTCCCGATCCGCGCGCCGCCGCCCTCAGCGGCCCGGTTCAAGCTCCGCGCCGCCCTGATCGCCCGCGCCCCGCCGCGCCGCGGGCAGCGCCATGCCCGACAGGGACGGCCGGGCCAGCGCCCCCGCCATCAGCGCGATCTGCGCCGTCTGGCCGACCAGGATGCCGATCAGGCCGGTGCTGTAGTCGAAATGGCCGAGCAGCAGCACGACGCAACCGCCGCAGACGACCGCCCCGGCCAGATCCATCAGCGCGAGCGGGCGAAACCGCCCCAGCACCAGCATCGCCGTGTTGAGCGCCACGGTGATGCTGCCGAGCACCGCGTTGCCGCCCCAGAGCCAGCCGAGATCGCCGATCAGCGGATACTTGCCCCGGTACAGCGCGCTGGAGATCCAGGGCCAGGCGAGGATGACCATGCCGCTCCAGCCGGCGCTGCCGACCGCGGTCAGCAGGCCGCCGCTCAGCATGGTCCGGATCAGCGCGCGCCGGTCCCCGTTCGCGCGCTGCGTGGCCATGGCGGGAAAGCCGATCGAGGTCCAGGCCGCCGACAGCATCCAGGCCGGCCGGATGACCACCTGCACCGCCGACAGCCGGGCCAGCGCCTGGGTGCCGAACATGCCGACCACCATGAAGCTGTAGAGCCGGGTGATCACCTCGGCCGACGCCGCCCCCAGCATCATCCAGCCCGACCCGCGCAGATAGGCGGCGTAGCGGCGCAGGCCGGAGCCCCGGAGCATCGGCCGCAGCCCGGGCTCCAGACGCCACAGCGCCAGCACCGCGCAGACGCCGTAGGCGACGCCGACGATCACCAGCACGCGGGTCGCGTCCGGGGTGAACCCGGCCCATCGGTCACCGGCCAGGCCCAGGGCCGAGCTGATCATCACCGCGCCGGTCAGCGCGGCCGCGACCGCCGGACGCCGGCGCGAGAAGGCGAAGGCGCGCGCGAACTGGTAGAGCAGGAAGGCCGGGATGAACAGCGCGGCCGACAGTTCCCGCAGCTCGCTGCCCATCGCGCGCAGCACCTGGTTCGCGGTCAGCACGCCCAGCGTGACCACGAGCAGAATGACCAGGGTCGCCGTGAACAGCACGCGCTCTGGCTCGCGCCGCTCGGCCAGCCGGTCCGCCCCGGCCGGCAGCGACGACAGATGCACGATGGTCAGCGTGTTCTGGCAGGTCGCCAGCACCCAGGCGATCGCGTACCAGAACACGTAGACCCCGTACGATTCCGCCCGGCCATTGCGGATCAGCCAAAGATTGACGCCAAAGGTGACCAGCGAGCCCATCCCCTGCTCGATGAGCGAGATCACGAACCGCATGACGCGCCTACGGGCGAACCGTCTCGGCCGCCGCCGGGGCGGGCGGCGCGACGCCCGGGGTATCGGGGCCCGGGGTATCGGCGCCCGCGATGCCGGCCCCCGGGAGGTCGGCGCCAGGCATGTCCGCGAACGGCAGGCGCAGCTCGGGCTTGCGCTCGCGCCGGCCCAGCACCCAGCGATAGACCTCCAGCGTCTGGCGCGCCTTGGCCGGCCAGGCGAACAGGCCGCGGGCGCGGATCACCGCCCGCGCCGACAGCGGCGCGAGCTGCCCCGGGCGCTCGACGATTCGCTCCAGCACCTCGCGCAGGCCCGCCACGACCTGCTCGCGGGTGCCCAGCGGGATCGCGAAACCGCTGCTCGGGCTGATCAGCTCGGCGGGCCCGCCATAGTCCACCACGATCGGCACCACGCCCATGGCCATCGCCTCCAGCACCACGGCGCCGCCGAATTCATGCACGCTCGGGAAGGCGAACAGGTCGGCCCGGCTGAACCGCCCGGCCACATCGTGGTGCGAGATCTTCCCCCCCCACGCGATCTTGTCGGCCAGCCCCAGCCGTTCGGCCAGCCGCCCGAGCGGCTCGCGCTCCGGCCCGAAGCCGATGATCTCGAGCGTGATCCGGCCGGCCGCCAGCAGCGGCGCCGCCGCCTCGATCAGCATGTCGGCGCCCTTGTAGGGCACCAGCCGTCCCAGAAAGACCACGCGCAGCGGGCGGCCGGCGTAGCTTTCGGCCGGCCGCGGCGGCGGCTCGGGGAAGCGCGACAGGTCGATGCCGTTCTCGGGCACGTAGACCGCCCGGTCGTGCCAGCGCCGCGGCAGGTCGGCCAGCGCGCAGGCGCCGCCGACCATGATCGCCGCGGCGAGCTGGCGGGTGGCGCGATAGCCGGGCAGCAGCCGGTACGCGTCGCGCAGATGCGACAGCCATTCGCCCTCCTGCCGGCGCAGGCCGGGAAAGCCGGGCGGCCAGGGCAGGCCGCCGTTCAGCGGCCCGAGCACGAACGGCACCCCGGCGCGCCGGCAGCGGCCGGCGATCAGGCTCGGCATGGCCGGGCTGAGCGGGGTCAATCGATGCACCAGGTCGAACTGGCCGGCGCGCACCGCGCCGCCGAGGCGCCGCCACAGCAGATGCTCGAGCCACAGGTAGGAGGGGATGGTCAGCGCGGTCAGCATGGCCCAGCCCTTGTTCGGCCCGCTGATCCAGCGCACCAGCCGGTCCATCGGCTTGAACAGCGCCTCCGTGTTCAGCGCGGTGAAGTCGCGGCCCTCGACCAGCCCCGCGCGGAGCAGGGCGGGGGCGTTCCAACTGCGGGTGACGATGTGGATATCGACATGCTCGCGCAGGGCGTTGGCGTGCGACCAGCCGACCAGCGGCGTGCTTTCCCACTCCGGGTTGCAGGAATCGGCGATCACCAGGGCGCGGATGCGGCGCCGCGGCGCCAGCTGGTCGAGCTGAGTCATGGCGTCACCCTAATGGTCGTCAGACATGGCGAAGGACGAGGTCGGGGATGTGGCAGCGGCGCTGATTGAGCACGACGCCGCCGATCACCCCGCCCACGTCGACGATGTGATCGCGCAGGCCGCGAGCCTCCGCGGCCCGGGTCCGCTCCGCCTCGACCACCAGCAGATTGGTGTCGACATCCCGCGCCAGCATGATGCCGTCATGGCGGCGCTCGAGCGCCGGGCTGTCGATCAGCACGAGCTCGAAATCCTCGCGCAGGCAGGCGAACGCGTCGGCCCATCCGGCCCCGCCGGCGCCCGGCGGGGCGGTCTCGCTCACGTACAGGCTGGCGCCGGCCAACTGGTGCGCCACCACCGCCCCCGGCGCGCGCGCCAGCGCCCGGCTGGCCGTCACGGCCAGGCCGCTTCCGTGGCGCAGCGCCGAGATCTGGCCGTCGCCAGGCGTGTCGAGATCGAGCAGCAGCACGCGCAGGCCCGGCATCAGCGCCGCCGCCAGCGCCAGGTCGCGCGTCACCGAGGACGTCCCCTCGCCGGAGCGGGCGGCGATCAACTGGACGATGCTGGCCGTCTTCCACTCCCGGCGCAGCATGTAGACGAGCCGATGGCCGTCACCCAGGCCCATGAACCGCGGCGCCGGCAGGCCGCCGCCCGTGGCTTGAAGGGCACTCGTCACGCCTGTGGCATTCCTAGCCGGGCATCGCCTGCGTGGAGATGCCCCTGCCCGCCGGTCCGGCCCATCGCGCGGGCGATTTCGCCAGCCGCGTCCAGGCCAGGCCGCGGCGGGGCGGCCCCGGGACCGCCAGCACGACGGGAAGGTCGAGCGCCACGGCCACGTCGCGCGCGGTGACGAACACCTGCCGCAGCGCGTTGGCGATGGCGAGCGCCGCGAGGGCCGCGAGCCCGCCCACCAGGACGCCCACGACCACCAGCATCGCGCGCGGGCTGGTGCTGACCGCCGGCCGCTCCGGCGGCTGCACCACCCGGATGTTGGCGGTCCGGCTGCGCGCGGCGGTATCGCCGATTTCCGCCGCGGCGTAGCTGCGGTCCAGGCCGCGATAGGCCTCGTCGAGCAGGTCCCGCTCACGCGAGAGATCGCGGTACTGGCGCGCCGTGCCGTTGAGCTCGGTGATCCGCGCGTCGATCTCCGCCCCGGCGGCGGCGAGCTGGGCCGCGCGGGCCCGCTCGCCGGCGAGCTGCGTGGCCAGGGTGAGCCGCTGCGCCTGCGCGGTCTGGTAGACCGGGTTGACGCCGGTGCGCTCCACCTCGTCCTCGCGCGCCGGCTCCCCCGCGATCTCCGCCCGCAAGGCCGCGATCTGGCGGTCCACGTCCTGCATCACCGGCGAGCTGTCCAGGTAGCGCGAGGCGATGTCGTGTTGCTTGACCAGCAGGCGCGCCAGATTGTCGGTCAGCACCCGCACGCTCTGCGAACGCTCGCTGTCGGCGTAGGCCCGCACTGTCCGCGGCAGGCGCGCGAGCTGCGCGTTGACCGCCTCGAGGCTCGCCTCGGTCTCGCTGATCGCCTGCGCGACCTCGTCGCGCGCCTGGCTGTTGGCGGACTGCCGCCGCGCCAGCAGGCTGATCTGCTCGTCCACGTTGGAGATGCCATGCGCGTCGGCGAAGCGCGCGAGCGCGTCCTCGGCCCGGCGCAGGCGCTCGAGGAAGACGGCCCGGTCCGCCCGCGCCGCGGTCGTCGTGGCGCGCTGGAAGATCTCGGCCCGGCGTTCGAGGTAGCCGGCAATCTGGGCGCGCAGCACCTCGGCGGCGACCTCAGGGTCATGGCCGCGGAAGCTCAGCTCGAGCACGTTGGACTGCGGAATGGCCGACACGGTCAGATCGCGGCTCAGGCGCAGCGCCGCCCGGTCGATCGCGAGCGGATCGTCCGCGCGCGTGCCCGGATAGACGCGATCGACACCGACCGCGCGCAGGGTCGCGAGCGCGAGCGTGGTGCTTTGCAGCACCTGCAGCTCGCCCTGCATGATCTCGTTGCGGTCAAGCGCGATGCTGTTGCTCGCCTGCGCCGAGACCGGCTGGTAGAAATACTCGCTGCCATAGAGCACCAGCAGCCGCGCCTGCGCGACGAACGCGGGCCGGGCGATCATGGCCGCGGCGATCCCGAGCAGGACGGGGGCCAGGAACGCGGCCAGCATCAGGCGCCGGTGATAGAACATCGCGGTCAGCAGATCGCGCGTCGTGTACGGCTCGCGGACCGGATAGGGCTGGTACCCCATGCCTGGGCGCGCCGGGGCGATGGTTGAACCGGTGCTGGGTACCACTGCGACATTCATGCGAACGAACCCCGGCGAGGCGGATGCCGCCATACTCGCGTTGTATCCACACATCGGCGAATGTCGAGAGATAATTGCGATTTGGCACGTCTTGACGCGCCCCAGGCGGACTCCCCGCGCCGGCACTGGCCGGGCGCCGGCCGGTCTGCCATGCTGCCGCGGGGTCGCCGGGAGACGTGGGCGTGCGTGCTGGACGGCTTGGTACAACCGCCTTGATCGCGATCATGCTGGGCGGTTGCGCCCAGGATCTGCGGATCACCCCCACGCATGTGGAGGGCTTCGCGCCCTGGACCCAGGAGCCCGAGGCGCACCGCCTGGCCGGCGGCGACGAGCTCGAGCTGCGCTTCGTGCTCAATCCGGAGCTGAACGAGCGGGTCGTGATCGGCCCGGAAGGGCAGGTCACGGTGCCGCTGCTGGGGCCGGTCGATGCCGACGGCAGGACGGTCCCGGAGTTCGAGGCGATGTTGAGGCGGCGTTACGCGGACATGCTGCGCGTGCCCGACGTGGATGTGCTGGTGCGCGGCTATGGCTCCGAGCGGGTTTTCGTCGGCGGCGAGGTCAGGACGCCCTCGGTGCTGACGATCGATGGCCAGACCGATGTGCTGCAAGGCGTGCTGATGGCGGGCGGCCTGCTGCCGACCGCGCGCGCGGACGAGGTGGTGCTGATCCGCCGCCGGGCGGGCCAGCCGCCGATGCTGCGCACCGTCAACCTCAAGGCCCTGATCAGCACCGGCGCGGCCAGCGAGGAGGTGCGGCTGCGGCCGTACGACGTGGTCTATGTGCCGCGATCCGGCATCGCCGAGCTCGACCTGTTCGTCGACCAGTACCTCAACCAGTCGCTGCCCTTCAACAAGTCGGTCAACGCCAACATCGGCGACGGCGTGCTGGTCAAATGAACATGGGTCAAATGAACATGGCGCTGTCGATGCGCACTCCCGATAGCTGCATCAGCGCCATCACGACGACCAGCAGGGCGACCAGTTCCGCGGCGTAGCGGCGCGGCGCGGCGCGCGGCAGTTCCAGGCCGCGCGCGATCCAGACCGCGCAGGCGCCGCCGATCAGCAGCCCGACCGCCACGTCGGCCGGGGTATGCGCGCGCAGCGTCACCCGCGTCACCGCGACGCCCACCAGCAGGATCGCGGTCAGGGCGGCGGCCAGCAGGCAGAGCGGCCCGCGACACCGGCGCAGCAGCGCGAGCGTGAGGCCCCCGTACACCGCCGCGGTCATTTCGGCGTGACCGCTCGGGGCGCCGGCCGACAACGCGAACGGCGTGCCGACGAATTCGCCGCCGGCCAGACGGAACAGCACCTTCAGCCCGACCATCAGCACGAACATCACCGCGACCGGCCCGATGAATCGCCATGCCGCGGCGGGCCCGCCGCGCCAGGCGAGCCACAGCCAGCCGGCGACCGCGGCCGGGCCGACCACCGCCAGATTGCCGAAATCCGTCACCACGACGGCGCAGGAACTCATGCCCGGATCATGGTCCGGCGCCGATCACGTCCGCCCCGGTCATCGTCCGGAGGGCCGCTCGAGATGATAGAGCGGCACGCGCCGCCACCAGGTCAGCTTGCCCCATCCGGCCAGGGCCAGCAGCATCGCCTGCGTCGCCCGGCCGCGGCCGCGCCGCCGCCCGGCCAGCGCCAGCGCCAGCGCCGCCGAACCGAACGCCAGGCTCTGCGCGAGCCCGCGCAGGCCGATGCCCAGCAGCGCGGCCCAGCGCGAGGACGCGTTCTTGACCGTGGCGGCGCTGTACACCTGCGCCCCGCTATAGACGCGCAGCCGGTGATAGCTCAGCCGCATGCGCCCCGGCGGCACGGTCTCGCGCACCCCGGCCTCGTTGCACCAGACAAAGCGGCGGCCGCGCCGCTCGAGGCGCAGGAACAGATCGAGATCCTCGCCGCCGCAGGCACCGAAATCGGGATCGAACGGCTCGGCGTCGGTGAAGCAGGTCGCCACGCGCCAGATGGAACTGGCGGTGCTGACGGCGAAATTGGCGGGCCTGGCCGGGCCGCCGGCGGCGAGCGGGCTGCCGGTCGGCCGCGCCAGCGCGCGGGTGAAGCGGGCGCCGGTCGGGTCCCAGTCCGGCGGCGCGCCCCCGGGAAAGCGCGGCCGCACCGGCCCCAGCGCGACATCCGCCCCGGTGGCCGCGAGCACATCGACCAGCGCGTCGAGCCAGCCCGGCTCGACCTCCAGGTCGTCGTCCATGAAGGCGACCAGCGGCGCGAGGGCGGCGCGCAGGCCGGCGTTGCGGGCCAGCGAGATGTTCGGCGGCGCCACCGTGACGACGCGCGCCGCGACCGCGCCGGCCGGCACGCGCGCGACGATCGCCGCGGCGTGGCGCTCGACACTGTTGTCGGCCACCACGACCTCGAACGGCATGGCGCGGCGGGTGGCGTCGCGCAGGCACGACCGCAACGCCGCCTCGAACAGCGCCGGCCGGTTGTACGTGCAGATCACGACGGTGGCGACCGGCCCGGTCATCGCGACCGACCCGCCGCGCCGGCCACGCGCGGACGCGCGCGGCCGATCCGTGTCACGGCCTCAATCACGCGCGATGTCTCGTTTGATTCCAGGGGACGATGTCAGGGCGGCGATCCTG
>Ga0209208_10007219_pt1 | contig 15122 bp, 10 predicted proteins | sample S1TSphfallax_3_FD_187694 | JGI IMG/M metagenome (GOLD analysis project Ga0209208, IMG submission 187694) | Host-associated microbial communities from peat moss isolated from Minnesota, USA - S1T2_Fd - Sphagnum fallax MG (SPAdes) (version 2) | ecosystem: Host-associated > Plants > Peat moss >...
ATTTTTAGCCAGTTGAAAAAAAAAGGTAGCCAGAAAAAAAGAAAAGGCAGTAGGCACCTGGAAACCCTAAAAAAGGCAAACCCTAAAAAGGTAGATGAGCATTGTGTGTCAGTCATGCGAGGGACAGAGAGAGAGAGAGAGAGAGAGAAAAGATGCTCGTCTTTTCTCTCCTCTCCTCTCGTCTCTGGATCCTTTCTCTTCGTTTTTCTCGTTGTTTTCTATTCTCTGCGTTTGCATTTTGTGGTGGGCTATTTTTCTTTTGTGTATAGAAAAATCGCAGAAATGGGTTTGGTAGAAGTGTTGTTGAAGCATCCGGAGGAGTTGCCGGCATTGGTGAAGTTGAAGATCGCGGCAATGCAAGCCAGTCGGGCGATTCCAGCAGATCCAGATCTTGCATTCTGTTACGGGATCTTGACAAGAGTGTCGCGCAGTTTTTCCATCGTCATCCAGCAGCTGGGTCCTGAACTGCGCGACGCAGTTTGCGTCTTCTACGTGGTACTGCGAGGGCTTGACACTGTGGAGGATGACATGAGCATTCCGATTGAAGTCAAGGTACCCATCCTTAAGGACTTTCACAAGACGATTTACGATCCTTCTTGGCATTTCTCTTGTGGGGTGAAGGACTACAAAGAGCTAATGGAAAATTTTCGTTTTGTTTCCAACGCCTTTCTCGGGTTAAACAAAGGATACCAAGACGTGATTGCCGAAATGACTCAACGGATGGGAGCTGGGATGGCCAAGTTTATCGAGTCTGAGGTAGAGACAGTGGAGGACTATGACGAGTATTGTCACTATGTGGCTGGGATTGTGGGAATAGGACTCTCACGGCTCTTTCATTCATCAGGCCTGGAGGCACTTGCCCCAGACTCTCTTTCCAACTCCATGGGCTTGTTTCTCCAGAAAATAAATATCGTCAGAGATTACTTGGAAGACATCAATGAGATTCCAGCGCCCAGAATGTTCTGGCCTCGTGAGATTTGGGGTCAATATGCTGCTCGGCTTGAGGATTTCAAACAAGAGGAGAACTCAGAAAAAGCAGTGCAATGTCTTAATGCCATGGTTACCAACGGCCTTTCCCATGCAACAGATTGTCTCCAGTACCTGTCAGCTGTGAATGATCCATCAAATCTGCGCTTCTGTGCAATCCCACAGATAATGGCGATTGCCTCATATGCCATGTGCTACAACAACATTGAAGTCTTCAGAGGAGTTGTTAAAATTCGTCGTGGATTGACTGCTAAAGTCTTTGAGACCAGGTCAATGTCAGATGTGTATGAAGGGTTCTACAAATTCTCTTCGATCTTGGCTTCCAAGATAGACAATAAGGACCCATCAGCAGCAGCAACTCAGAAATACATTGACAATATTCAAGCGGCCTGTGAACCTTACATCTTTCAGAAGGAGAAATTCTCAGGATTTGAGTATTTCATGTTTCTCATCATTTTTTTGCTACTTGGGGTCATGGTTTTTCTTCTTTGGAGGGAATGGTGACTACAATTGGTTTATGCAAAATGATCTTCCCCACCAACACTCCAGAGGGAGACGTTCTCAAGATTCAAGTTTCTCATGTTCCTCATCATATTTGAAGACCATCATCATCATCATGGTCTTCCTTCTCTAGAGCAAATGGTGATGAACCTTGGTTTATGCAAAATGACCTTCGTGCTTACAATCCATATAAAAATGGAGAAACAATTTGTATTTTACTGTCTGAGATAAGCTCAACTTGGCATTGGAAAATACTGTCATTGTTGGAATGAACTTGCACTGGCTCTTGTTTTGTTTGTGATTCACAAGTCTCTACCCCTACAGAGCTGTACTTGATGTCCCTTGAAGAACAGGGTTGTACTTATCTTTTGTACTTCGTTCTCTATGAGAATTTGTGCTGCTTGTAATCGTCATTGAGAAAAATCTTGCAGTGTCTTTAGTCCAGACTGAATATTTTTGTAGATCTGTTGATGTGGAGTTGATAATTGGATATTCCCAAAAGGGTTTGGGTAGTTCTTGAGATTTCATGCTTATGTGCAGTCTTGAAGTTGGTTAAGTTTTTTGATCCGTTGATCTATTCATCTGGAGTTTGACAGACACATTTAACTAATCTGTATCTCTTGGTAGGTTTTTAATGATCAACACACTGTGGTGGATATGATGATTTCTGAAAGTTGTGGTGTTTGGTGATGTGGTTTCAAGGAAGATTCTATAATAATGTTGTGGCATGACCTCTGCCTGATACTGATAAGGAGTTGAAGAATCTCAGGGAAAAGACAAAGGCTGCCTTCTGAATCGTGATAATGCTTTTGGTGCAAGGTATGTGTCTTGTGTACTGCAACATTGTCTAGTTTTTGCTTGACTTTGTTCCTTTAGAATCTTCAGAAGCCAGTTATGACCTCACATGAGGTGATTGACTGGAGCCATTGTTTTTGACCATGAAAGTGTGTGATAATCACCAGTTGAAATGCACTATGAGCACCTAATCGTCCCATTAGGCACATTTTTTTATCTTGCACTGCAGGCACTTAGGAGTACCTCAAGAGAACAATGGATTGCCATTGTGTCGAAACTTTCAGATGGGTATAAACTGTTAAACCAGTCCCATCAACCCACTAATCTATATCAATCCAATGGTATCTTCTGTATAGGTACTTTTTGTTTTCTTCCGTAGCAATCTCCATCTTCTGCTTGCATATCAATCTCCATCTTCTAGCAGTAACAAGCTTGAAATTTGCCCACTTTCTACTACATTGATGTATTGTGATGCTATATTGTGAGATGGGTCCTCATCTTCTCAATGGAGTATTTTTTTGGATCGTTGGGTACTGTTGTCCTCGTTTATGTCTGGTACTATGCTATTATGAAGACATTAATTCAGTGAAGCTCCAATTTATTGCTGGTCAGTTAGTATGCAAATGTGTGTTTCTGTTCTTATTGTGTGCTCCTACAGATTTTTTTCAATGTTGCAGTTTTCTGCTGCATGCACATTGGTGCTTTAGGGTGTAGACTTTAGGGTTTAGGGTTTAGACTTTAGACCTGCTTGGAGACTTCAACTGGTGGGCTGCAGCACCAGAATGGTTTTGTAACACCTGCTTTTGGTTTTGAGCAAATTTTTGTGCTCGTTTTCTCATAGTGTTGAAATTGGGGCTTTGATTCTCCATTGGGGGAGACTACAGAATGTAGTTTTGAATTGGTTCCCCATTTGTTTTGTTTGGTGGTACTGATTTGGTGGTCTAAATATGGTAATATGTGTCTCTCTTATTTTACGTTGTTAGTGACTTGGACACTGGTCATTTGACCAAGTTTAATGAACTCAGAGATACCAACAACTTGTAGATTGTTTGTAGCAAATTGACGCCACAATTTAGTGACTAGATTTTGATTTCATGGTCTTAGGAGACTGAATTTTCACAGTCAACTCAAAAAGGAATGTCTACAGACCCAAAACATCCCTTGAAAATGGCTTCAAAACCAATGAGCAGCATGTACTAAGTTTCTTTGGTGTGTAATAATGTCAAATGATCAAGCTCAATTGAGCTACAAAAGTGGATTCATGATCTAGTTGTAACCAATATTGTGAGTAAATGATCCTAAGAGCATTCATCAATTCATGATTCAAAAACTTGCACTTCAACTTAGTGACCAACAAATTAGATTTAGTAATGCATTGGGCTCTCACAATTATGATGGTTGCATCATGAGTAATTGGAAATTGGAAAACAATTAAAGGATTGACAAAATGGACCATGTGGGATTGTTCCATAATGTAAAAAGTTAAGTGTTTTGTGCCATCATTTAGGTTGGTCACCTAGTCCTATGCAATCCTACAAAATATGTTTGTAACAACATCAATAAACTTCAAAAAGTTTACAAACTAGAAGGTCTTTGAATCATTGTACAATTATGTAGTTTGCTTAACAAATTTTGATAGTTGCAATGTAAACAAATACATGTACAAATTGTGTAAACTTCATCAAAGCACTTTGGGATGTTTCAGAGTTATTCATTCTTCTCTTGGGATGTGGTAGTGTGATTCATTGGGAAGGTTTATTTTTTCCTTGATTCAATTCTAATTTTTATGTATTTTAACAAACCTTTTTTTTTATTGTTTGTTCCTTTCCATAGTTGATGATAGTCACATTTCCTCAATGGTTCCTTGTGTTTTTGAACATTTTGCATTATGGTTGGCTTTAGTGGGGCTAATAATGTAACGCTTTAAGTATGTAATTTGGTCCCCTTTCAATTTGCCTTTCAATTTTGTCTCTTGGATCACATTTTATATTCTTGAGGATAATATTGTGATTTTAGGAATGTTTTTTGTTCACTTACCTTTGCCATTTCCTTTTTCTAAAGGTTTTTGGAGTCTAGACAAAGATCTATTGTGGTTGTAAAAATGTTCCCAAGGTTAAGAGATGTCCAAGTGGTTTTCAATGTTTTTTCATAGTGTTTTGCCCAAAGGCTTTTATATTTGTTATGAACTCCCCTTCCTTTTAGATTTCCAGTGTTAGCTTTCATCCTTTGATTCAACTCTCATCCAAAGATTTGTGACGCTTTTAGGTTTAAGTTTGTTGGAGTTTCTTGAAGGCCCTTTGATTGTTTGCAAACTTCATTCCCCATTTCTAAAGAAAGTGTATGGTTCATTTCCATTCATGCCATTGCCATGGCAACCTATTTGGGGAGTTATGTTTTTGTGGCCTCAATCATTATTTTTTCATTTTTACAATATCATCACCCATTTTTATTAGAGGCAGAAGAGCATGTAGTTCAAAGATTGCTTCCATTTTAGACACATTTGAAGAGGATTTGAAACTTTTTTTCTTTTGTAGTCCAAACTTGGATCCTCTTTTAAAAACAATTTTCAGATAGAAAAATGAATCATCATCTAGTGAACATATGATAGAGATTGCACAAATATATGCTTTTCAACATCTCTAACATGATTTTTGATCCTCATCATGTTCATTTGAAATCATGTGTAGGTTTGGGTTTAAGGGCATGGCCCTTTATAGTCATCCCATCGTTTTGTATAGCCTTTAGCATATTTTTTTCACAATATTGCGCATAGGTTGGGTCTCCCTTCATCTAGTGGCTCTAAGTTTAACTCATTGTATTTGTGTTCAACTAATAGATTTGATGAGAATACATTTCTTGTGGTTTTCCTATGGAAGGGAATGTATAACTTTTCATGATGTTGTTCAAGATATATTTGTTTCTATTGTCAGCAATGTCAGGTTTAATGTTTCAAATGAACAAACACATGTTTTTGCGACCCTTTTATCTTTGCTTTAATTCTCACAATAATGCATTAAAATTGTGTTATCTAAAAATGGGTTTCATATTCTGGTTGATGTTGTCATTCTCAATTCCATTCAAATAAATTTAATTTTGAATTGCTATTTTTAGGGTAGTTGTTACAACAATTATGATCTTCTAAGCTTGGCACTCTTTTGTAAATTTCTTCTTCTCTCTTTGTCTAATTGCTTCATGCGACTGGCGAGATTGGTGCCTTTTCCTAGCTTTTGATGTTGGTCCTCTCTTTGTGTTTCTCCCTTTCCCTTCTGGAGTAGTGCTTTCTCTCATAAAGATCACACTTCTGTTGTCACTTGAATCCAAATTGGAACCTGACTGCAGACCTACCTGTGCAATCAGTTAGTTTTTTTTGGGGTGAAAATTTGTCAAAAGCCGACACGGTTGTTTGAAAAGGGAATATTATTCTGTCACAAGTTTCAATTAAAAGAAAAGAAAAGAAAATCGCCAAATTGCAATAGAAAGCTGTTTTTTTCTTGGGAGGTTTTCGCCATATTCATGTGTAGGTACTGACTACATATTTAATAAGTTGTCTGGAAAAGAGTCAGTCACACGTTAAAGCCGAAATCTGCCTAGGGATGCTCCCCACTCTGAACACCCAATAAAATCCATTCCAATCTAAATAGTCTGAACACTTTCATCAAAGAAACCGGTTCACCTAATGTAAAACCGGTTCTAATAAGGTAAAACTTTCAAAAGTTGGTGTTCCAATGCCATAGTCCCTTGTCACTGCGGGGGCCGCAGGGCCCAAAAACACTGCTGCACACCTCTTTAAATGCAGGTCCCAATAGCCCAAGCAAAGCACGTACAACATCTCTTCTCATTTTCTTAGGCCAGCATTTTTTTTTTATTTACATATTTTTTCAAAAAGGTTGCAAGGTACAACTTCTTATTTTATGTGGCCATTTTTAAAAACTGGTTGCACAAGATTTGATACTACAAAATTTTCAATCTCAAGGTGTGTGTGAAGGCAAGTACCCACTTAAAAATGGAACTGGATTTGAATTATTTTATTTTTTGAAAAATTGGGAGCTAGAGGTTTCACCAATGTGAAAAACTGGTTTTAGAACCTTAAGAAGCAAGGAATTGGAACCTTTGGTTGTTATCAAATTACAAAAGTAGCTAGATCTCTCATGGGAAGTTATCTTCAAAACCTAAAGTGAGATGACAATGGTTACAATGATTTAACGTTTCCATCAAATTACAAACATAGCCAGATCTCGCACGTGAAGTTATCTTCAAAACTTAAAATGAGATGACCATGCTTATAATGTTTTAACATTTCCATCAAATTACAAAAGTAGCCAGATTTCCAAGGGGAAGTTATCTTAAAAACCTAAAATGAGACAACAATGGTTATAAGGTTTTGAATGCAGGTTTGGTGGTTTCCTTGCTCTGCAAGGAGTACCTACTTTAATGACAAGAGTAGAAATCAAGTTATACTTTTTCATGAAGGTGGCGTTCATTTTTTGATTGGTTCTATGACCTTACTCATGGCACGATCAATATGACCTTGCTGATGATGGCATGATCAACAAAATCATGTCTAAATGTGCAGTGACAGCTTGTAGAGAACTGGACTAGGTTTGGATTTTATACTGAAATTCCAACTTGAGTACTTTCACTTTGCTGCATCAGGGAGTGTTTTTCTTCAAATTTGTGAGCTAGTTGGACTGACAATCATCCACAAGAAGACAAGGGGAGAGAGAGAGAGAGAGGAAATATAATTTCTTTTGCAACCTATACATAGTCTACATTTGGGGATTTCAAACCCTAAACCCTAAACCCTACCAACAATTCATGGTCATTTTTTTCTTCCCCCAAAAAAACCTATGGAATTCCAGCCCCTTGTTGCCAAGTGGTCAAAATTTGGCGCAAAAAAAAAACTGCATAATTGAATTTTACTTTTAGTTTGATAATTTGGGATGGAAAACTCGACTCCTAAAACTTAACTAGGCACCTAACCTAAGTCACATTACTTACCTACTCACATTCTTCATCCACTTTGAGTTCCTTCATCCTTTGGTGATGTATATAGGTGTTGGTGGTTCACTCAAGGCATTTGGGAAGCGAAGTCTGAAGGCACCCCTAATAATAAGCAACATGTTTTCTTGGCGGTGAAATTGGCCCACTTGGTGACCATAAAAAAGGGTTGCAACTCCTACAAAAAAAATTGTTTTGTGAAAAAAAAATGGCATGAAGAAGAAGTCGCCATATTTTGAGGCAAAGAAAAAGCTGAATTTGCCAGATTTAGCCCATAGCTCCTAGGATGTTTGCCACAAGAGAGTGGGCTTCCATAAAAATTCCACTTATGCTCCCTGACCTGTAGCCAAACTTGGCTCAGTCCTCTTCAGGAGAATCGCCAAAAATTAAAAAAAACCCTGCAAGTAGGTGTAATTTTTGTAAAAACCTTTTTTTAAATAAATTTTTCTCTAGTGTAAATTAGACTAATTATTCTAATTTTTGAAAAAAAATTCGCCAAGATCATAATATCACAAAATTGAAACTAAAAAAAAAAAAAAACCAGACCTTTAACTTATCATGTGAAAGACTACACTAGTGTGAAAACTGATGTAAATAATGGCCATGGCATGGCCAAGAAAATTGGGCCAAATTTTCTCAAATTGGCCATGGTAAATTTGGTAACTCTATCCTCATAAAATTTGAGAGGCTAATTGAAGTCCCGAAACTTAAGTATCTTCAAATTTTCCCATGTTACCTTCGATCAGGACGTGCCACGTTGGACGACAGGTGTGGGGTTTGGGTACTGATCCGGTGTAACCGGACCCGTTATGGGCAGTTCTATGTAATCTAGCCGTCCGATCTCAAATCGGACGGTCCAAATCTCTACGGAAGTTCGCCCTCATTTCGTGAAGCTCTGCGGCGATGGCGGATTGGAGCTTGTTTTGCGCTGTGCATGATGTCTCGCGCTTTTGCGTTTCTCGTGTACTTTTGGGGTTGTCCTTGATCTCTGTTCTCTTTTTGCGCCAGACCTATAATAATCTCCAACTCGGAAGCAAGCAGAGCCACTTTGTAGAGCTGGAAACGGTCCAGAGACGAGTAAGATGCAGGCCTTTTGTTTGCTTGACTGACTGCTGCAGAAGACAATGGAGGGAAGAAGAGAACAGCAATAGAGAGAATCCATCCATGGTCTCTTCTTGCACCTCTTACCTGATCACGCAGATGTAGGTTTTTTTTGTTTTCCTTTTAAGTCCTATTTTTTTCCGGCTTCTTCTTCACAGAGACTTCCTTTCGAGAACTTGTTGGTGAGTAGGAGGAGGAGCGATGGCGAAGGGATCGGGAAGCGGCCAGGGGAGGGAGATGTTAACAAGCGCAAATGTGTACAGGAAAATAGTTCTGAGTTATACATATGTAGGAATCTGGATCGTCTTGAGCTTTACGGTTATCATCTTCAACAAGTACATTCTGGATCGCAAGATGTATAACTGGCCCTTCCCGATCAGTCTTACAATGATACACATGGCTTTTTGTTCCTCACTTGCATTTCTCCTTGTGCGTGTGCTCAAGGTGGTGGAGCCTGTTGTAGGGATGACAAGAGAGTTTTACATGTCGTCAGTAGTGCCGATCGGTGCCTTGTACTCTTTATCGCTTTGGTTGTCCAACTCTGCCTACATCTATCTCTCCGTCTCCTTCATCCAGATGCTCAAGGCGCTCATGCCCGTAGCTGTGTACTCCACCGGTGTCCTGCTGAAGAAGGAGGTTTTCAAGTCGCAGACGATGGCAAATATGGTAGGTATCTCGCTAGGAGTAGGGATTGCGGCTTATGGAGAGGCGAAGTTCAACGGATGGGGAGTGATGCTGCAGCTGGGAGCAGTGGCATTCGAGGCAATACGTCTGGTTTTGATTCAGATCCTTCTCACATCCAAGGGCATCTCCCTAAACCCTATAACTTCCCTGTACTATGTAGCTCCTTGCTGCTTTGCATTCCTGTCGATCCCTTGGATTCTGATCGAGTATCCATCGCTGAGATACACATCGTCATTCCAGTTTGATTATCTGGTGTTCGGGACGAATGCCGCCTGTGCGTTTGCACTAAACCTGGCAGTGTTCCTGCTTGTTGGGAAAACTTCAGCTCTCACAATGAACGTGGCAGGTGTGGTGAAAGACTGGCTGCTCATAGCCTTCTCGTGGTCTGTGATTTTGGACAGAGTCACCTCTATTAACCTGGTAGGCTATGGCATTGCATTCATTGGCGTGTGTTTCTACAACCATGCAAAGCTGCAGGTACTTAAGGCCAAGGAAGCACAGAAGAGGGTGCAAGCAGATGAGGAGGCTGGCCTTCTCAAGGACCAAAAGCTTGATAGACTAGAAGAGGATCGGAAGAATGACTCAAAGCCTTAAAACATATCCCCTAAGTATGGAATTTCTCTGCCTTGGGACACTGTTTGCTTTCTTCATTATTTGAGCCAGGAAGCCATCTGTCTGTTTCAGAAACAGTCACTAGTCTATTTTGGTGATGTTTGAATGGAGAACAGACATAGTCAACTGTACACTACTTTCTGTGGTAGCTTTATCTGTGTTATTGGGCATGATGCAAGCTGAGAACTTGTCTGATAGAACAAGATGGTCATGAACATATGGGTTTCTCAAGACAGTATGCCACTCTGATTCCACTTCTATCCCCTATTCTGGTTTTTAAGTTCCCAGAGCACTCTATTGAGGCGCAATCTAACTATTCATTATTGTTGAGGGTTGGACATTTTAGGTAATGGTGAAGATGATGTTGAAAGCATCAATTGGAAGGTGGATTTCATTTGACCTACTTGGGTTAGGGATGCCCATAGGGGAAATTTTGTGCAGCAAAGGGCAGGAACTGTGGCTAACATGGCTGCCAATCTTTTGCTGTATATACGTGACACACGATATTCCAGATTGTTCACTCATATTTGACACTTCCTTGCCAGAGTCTATTTTTCACTCATGTTTGCTGTGGGTTTTCTCTAGCTGATACTTTTCAAATGTTGGTACTCTTCTCAACAAACTCAGAATAGGCAACAAATAGAATGCTTTTTGTTAGTCTGAAGTCTTAAGCTGTCTTTTGTGCTCAATGACAGTACAATAGATTGCAGTGAACATCAAAAGTACAAGTATTGCTGATCTCATGTTGGATTTCTGAGTTGAATTTCAGGTGACCATGAATTGTAAGCACAGAGATTGATATTTTTCTGTACAAATAAAACTTCATTGATGAATTGTTGGTACTGGTGTGCAGCAGTCAAATCATATCACAGTTTGAGTTCTTTACCCACCTAAGAACCAGATCTCATGTTGAATCTCAGTTGCATCTCAACAGCAAAAAACTATGAAAATTTATCACCAAGATGTAGCTAGCTTCAGGGAACATGGGGGATGAGTGCAAATGAAACTTCAAGTCAGGGGAATCATAATTTTAACAAATGGGAACCTTATTATAATATCTACTACTGAAAGGAGACTGAACAGCAGAATCCAGAGGTACAGATGCTTGCCAAAAATGTGCATCATTTTTGTGAACCAGGCGAACAAACCTTCCAAAAAGAATAGACACCAGGCAATGAATGGATTTAACTGAATGAGCTTTCGTTGAAAACGCAGGCTACCATTGAAGTAAGTAGTATGCGGAATTGACGAAGAATTGAAGCAGAATTCGCTTTGCAAATGGAAGTCTCGTTGAATTTCAGAAACCGCAAAGAGAAAACAAAAGTTGTGCGTTTTCTCACAGAGAATTTTGTGAAACAAATTTCGCTGTTGGTTTCGGGAACTGAAGGCAGAAACCTAACCCTAAAAAACAGGTCTCCTCTCGATCATCCTCGACGGTTGAGATCAGATCCCGGGACATTGGGGATCGTGGGCATAGATCAACGGCAAGCGTGAATTCTAGGGTTTGGGGATCGACGGTGGGTAGTCAAGAGGAAAGCAGCGCAATAATCAAAGGAGAGGTGTCGACAGGTTTCTTTCTCTTTGCGATCCTCACGAATTCGAGCTTCCTTCGCGGCGTTGTTGTTGCGATCGATCGTCGTCTCTCGAAGCTTGGAGACAGTATTATCACCAGGCTATCATGTCGGTCGACGAAGCTGCCTGCACTTATGCGGCTCTGATCTTATTCGATGATGGCATCACCATCACCGTATCCTCTTAGGGTTTTCCTTCAGTCCCCCTTTTTATCTCTCTTTCTGTTTCTTTAAAGCTTTTGTTTCCTTAGCTGTGTGATGTAAACTATTGGAGTTGTGCATCTTCCCTTGTGAAGGCGGAGAAATAAAATTGTGTCTAATTCTTTGGGCTGGTTGTTTTTGGCGGCCGCTTTTGCATGCTCGCAATATTTTCGAAGAGCTTTCTGTTTGTTGTCTTTGATAATGTGTTGACGCTTTGTTCTGTTTAGGCATTTGTGCTTTTTGCTGATAGTTTCGAGAGTTGATGATTGTGGAGTGTTCGGAAAGTAGTCCTTGACAAGAGGACAACAGGCTGATAAGATCGCGACTTTGTGTAAGGCCGCCAACGTCAAGGTGCAGTCGTATTGGCCTGCTTTGTTCGCCAAGCTTTTGGAAAAGAGAAATGTCGAGGATCTCATCACCAACGTTGGCTCTGGTAAGTCTGTTGCTGACCTTCCTTGATTAGATGGAGCATGGGTACAAAATTTATGTGGTAGTTCCTTTGTCTTCTGCTCACGTTTTTTGGTGTTGTGACTTACGACGGCGCATTGTAAGGCACCGTCATGACATCAGTTGACATGAGTCTTGATTAAGATTATTTCATCAACCTATAGCTTCGAACTGAGTGCTGGAGACTGTGGATGACAGGTGGAGGTGGGGCTGCCGTGGCTGTGAGCGCTGGACCTTCTGCTGGCGCTGCCAAGGAAGAAGCGGCTGCTGTCGAGGAGGAGAAGAAGGTAAGAGTTTTTTCAATTGGCTAGTTCTATGATGGCTTGTTCAGTAATCTGAAACAGGGTGATTTGTTTTCACAGTTAAGTCAACATTTTTCTAGCTCATGGATGTATCAGTAGCTTCCCCTCAATCCTCTGAACAGTGGTGATGGAGAGGTCTGCTTCATTTGCTGCCATTCCAATTACACATCAAGATTTTTTCTCTAGAGTAGAATCATTTGCTGTCAGCTCATACTGCTGCAGCACTGTCCCCTCTGTGTTAATATCAGGATACTTGTTGACCTGGAGAACAGTAAATGGAAATGGGCCTATTATATGTGGTAGTAAGCCTCAGCTTGCTGTAACTATGGGGTCATTTAGGTTGGCTACAGCAAGCTTGTTGTAACTTGCTATAACAACATCCAGGATGGACAAGCATATTTTATTGCACTAGTATGAGCCCAATGAGTTAGTGTTAGTAGGTCTCTCAATGATGAAGTAAGTGTCATAATACTTAATTATTTAGTCTCATGTCTCAAGTATTCAGTAACCAGTTAGTCTGATGGAAAATTTTGTCTGTTTGCAGGAAGAGGCAAAGGAGGAAAGTGATGATGACATGGGCTTCAGTTTGTTTGATTAGTCTTATTCGCTGAAATTGTAGACAGCCCACTTTTGCTCCCCCCTTGCACCACAGTTAGTTTTGTTGTAAGGTTGTCTGTTTGAGTTTTGGTGCTGAATTGGTATTGTGGCAACAAGAAGTAAAAGCTTGGATGCGTTCCAGAGCACCGTCATTGAATACCCTGTTGTGGGGTCATTCCACTTAAGTAACACCCCCTTCATTCAACTTGGGAATTCAGTTTTGGTCATATCTTTTGTTGCATGTTGTCATTTTTCTCCTCTAAAGATCTGTCAATTCACACTAATCCTCAAGTCAAGTTTTTATAAGAATGCACAATTTACACTTATGGTCTTTTGTCATAAATTGCAGAGAAATCAGTTGGACAATCATCTTCTCTATAGAAAGGATTAAATGTAGTGTGGAAGTGAAAGACATTTGTAAAAATGAGATGTAGTTGCTCTATCTCTTATGCAATGTCTCTTGCATTACAACTACCACCTGACTTCAAATTTGTGACAACTAAAACTTCTCACAATTGAAGTCTACTTTGTGTTTTTGTCTTGCTATCACTTGTTGTTGACTCTTGGCTGTTAGTTATTTCTCCTCTTATTTTCTTGGTGTTGTCTTATAAAGATATTCAATGATTGATCAGTATGACTAATACTTTATGTTGGGTGCCTCGTGCTAATTCAAGCTTTGCAGGTGATCATAAAATTGCATCAGTTCAATGTTTAGTTATTTTTGCATTTGATGGAGTGCACACAATCTTGAGCATGACAGTTTTTGAAGTCCTATATGGTTATAAGGGTCTCCTATTTGTTAGAAATTGGTCGAAAGCTAAGAAATTTGGTTAAACCTTACAATTACTATGTGGGCCATTATTTCTTCTTGACAGAATATGGCCAGAATGAACAAGCAAGCACCAGAACACCATGAAGAATGATGGTATGTGCTCAGAAGAGAGTTTTCAGTAAGATTTTGTCATAGGACATAAGGTTCTGGTGTTGGTTTACATGGAGTGGTTCACAGATTTGAAAACAATCTATAGATTTTGATTGTAGGATTTTCCAACAGTTGATATGAGTTTTTTATGTTCAGGAAGTCAAGATTGCATTAATGTGCATGGTGGTATGGTGTATTGTTTGACATGAATGTAGGGTGACAAGACAATGTACAACCTTACCTACTTGGAGATGGGCTACCTCTTGCTTCCATCATAAATGAGCTTGCATCAAGACTGAGAAGATTGCATAGTTTTAGAACCTTTGTACAATCATAAGCACAAAAATGGAAGGCCAATTGTTCAAAACACCATCTGTATTTTGAAATAGATGTTTGGGCTGTAAAGGGAGCTTCGATAAGACTATAAGACCACAAATTTTTATTGATCCTGTTGTCGGTGCTGCTTACATGTTCTGCACCACCTAATACTTCAGAGGAAGGAGGTGGATGTGAACAATTCATCAAGTGATTCAAATTGAAACCATGCACACAAGGCCTTAATGCAAGCAGTAAGAGAGTGAGCATGATCAGAATGCTGTAATATAAAAGAATATGTCAGAATTCTAAATTGATCATTTTTAGTCGAGTTGAATTGTCACAACCTTGAGAACTATCTTGTGATACAATGCCATTGAAGTTTGGCAAAGCATAAAAAAGGAATGAGTTGAATACTATTTGCATCTTGTCCTGATGCAAAATCTTTGTCAAATAAATGTCTATGGATCTTTTGTTTGGTTTCAGTGTTTGAAAACTAACTTTTATGACAAGCCTGTATACATGCTAATGGTGAATTGCATTATGAAACTCTTTGAATAGCTAGGTGCATCACTTTCTGTGACATTTTTTTCAATTTAACAAATGCCTTGTTCAAAAGGAAAGGTTTGAAATGGGGTTGATTTTCCCACTCCCTGAGGAAATGCAAGGAATTTGTCATTGTAGTGACCCAATCACCATTCATAATCTGGTAGACATAACTTGCTCTACATTAAAATGCAACCACTATCTGACCATTAGCAAGCAAATACCTATGTGACCATTTCTGCATCTACCCAATACCTCATAAAACTCATTGAGGAAAAGTAGGAGAAGAACCAGGAGATTTAGATGAAGTCTCTTCACATTGGGGAACTGCAAACTTGATCCTGGATTTTGACTCAGACCACCAGAGGAGGTGGATCAGAAATGGAAACCGTGCTATGTTGAGGGGGTGGAATGAGTACATTCTACTTTGGAAAACAGCTGCTAGAACTCCTTGTATGGAGGAGCTTCATACTTGTTACACCAACTGCCAAATTCATCCCCATATGATATTTACGGAGAGCTGAAATCACCAAAAGTCACACA
>Ga0209208_10007220_pt1 | contig 15121 bp, 7 predicted proteins | sample S1TSphfallax_3_FD_187694 | JGI IMG/M metagenome (GOLD analysis project Ga0209208, IMG submission 187694) | Host-associated microbial communities from peat moss isolated from Minnesota, USA - S1T2_Fd - Sphagnum fallax MG (SPAdes) (version 2) | ecosystem: Host-associated > Plants > Peat moss >...
CCCCTACATAAACAAAGGATGCAAGGAATGTGCCAAAACCTTGTTTATTAATAGGAGGAACATTGCATGTATACAATACAACCCTTAAAAACCTTATCTTCCTACAAAATGAAAACAAGTGAGTTAATCAATATTTTATGTATATTTTTGTAGTGCAATGGATGAAACTATAAAGATTATCTCATACATGTGTCAAAAATAATCAACTAACATTGGATGGGTGTCACCTTGGGTACATCAAACAATTGTGAACAAAACAATCATTCATTTTTTTGCAATGTTAAATGAAAAGGTTTAAGTTCATGTGTTCTTGTGAATTTCACCCAAGTTGACACCCTTTTGCGAAAACTAGCACAAGAATTGAACCATGGAGAATGAAAGCATGGTAAAGTACACAATTAAATGTCCTTGATTTAGAATGGAATAAAAAATGAGATCGTTGTGGCCAAAAATACAAGAAAGTTTATTCAGATTTTATTTAAATTTCATTTTGAAACCATGGTGCTTTCTGTTGAGTTTAAATAAGTTGAATACAAAATTTGAAATTTTGTGAACTAATAAAAGTAATGAACAAATACTTTTGATTTTGACTAGTCAATGTGGTGTTCAAGATTACTTTTTTTATTAGAGATTTTAATGAAATAGATTTGTGTAAGGTTATAACATAAAGATCATTGTATATTCAAAAGAAAGAAAATAAATAAATTTTACTTTCTCTTTGGTAAAATATACTTCACACATACTTGAAACAAATGTTATAGTATAAAAAATAGGGTTCAAAAGTTACTTACATTTTAAAAATTATATTTGAAACCTATTTTTTAAATGTAACTTTTTTTAATTAATTCATAATAGTGAAGAAGTATTTTTTGAATCATTTAAGTAAAAATATTAAATGTATAATAAATTTTTAAGGAGTTTTGAGCCTACTTTTATTAGTTTGACAAGTAGACTACCAAGGTAATTGAATTGCATACTTTACCATGTTTTCACCTTGGAACTAGTCATTTACCAAATCATGAATTGTGAAAAAACATTTTTAACACAAAATCAAGTTCTTTAAGTAAGCAAGATGAATTTTCAAAAACTTGTTAAGTAGGCTAAAGTTTATAATTGAGTATTGATTTTAGTTAGTTGCTGAACTCCATACTTATGCAAAAGACCCTATGTAAATTTAATGTAAAACTTTGTATATATAAACAACCTTTAGCATTGGGGAATGTGTAGCATGTGCATGGAATTGAATTTGGTTTTTTAAACGAACCTAGAGCTTTTCTAGTTTGAAAAAATGTGTTTGAGCCAAAATCAAAAGGTTCAAAAATTAGAAAAAACTAGGATCAACCCACATCCAAATAACTTCCAAATAAAATAAAATGTCAAAATTGAAATTGCAGGTTTGCTAAAAAAATAAAATTGCACAACATTGGTTGAAATGCATTCATCATAAAGGCCACAAAGTCACATTTGTGGTCCTAGTTGTAAATGTCATTTCACACGTAGTTTTGGTGTTTTCTATCACTATAGTTGTTATGGACAAAAAAATTTATGACAACAATAACGATGGTTTTTGGGACTATAATAAGAATGATTGTTTTCATACAATAGATTCAATTTTGGTTGTTCAATCAACGAGTAGAAAGTTGATTTAACCATACTTGAAGACTTTTGCAAAATATTTTTAAAAATCAATTTGCATGTTCAATTTTCCTAATTATGTTGCATCATTCCAACTTTCATCATCTCTCATGACTTGGTTTGCATGTATTACTAAAGGCCAGTGTTACTTTGCAATGAATTGTTGGTTTGTTCATTGTTGACAACCTAGTCTTCTTGTGTACTATGTTGTGAGCCAACCGCATGCCATTGTGCTTGGTAAGGTGCCTTCGAAGAATTGGGGCTCACCCTACTAGCTCGCCAAATTCACAATTAGGTGGAAAGGTGAGCAAAATGAATTATACTTCACATAGTACACTACCTGATGGTATTCATGTGGATTTTCATAATGTTCAAATGAATTTGCCTATTGGTCATGTGGATTTTGCAAGATGGTTTTCTAAATAGATAATAGGTTTTTGCACATGCCCATTGCCCAAGTAAGGCATGAACCCCTCCACTTTACCCCTCCATTCTTTATGAATAATGGGTCATTTTACATGTACCCACAATTCTAGAACTCCATATTTTTTTCCTCAAAGAATGGCCATGTTTTTATTATCAATTGCCAAATTTTCAACTACCCACAAGATTGGTATGATATTGCCCAACATATTTTTACACACACAAATAATATATTTAGATAAAGTATAAATATTTCCTAAAGTATTATGGAACTCAAAGATTTAAAATGAATATAATCATGTGATGTTTAGATGTTGAGTTTTTGCAATTTGAAATAATTATTAAATTTGATTAATTGCCTAGATTAAATTTATTTCAAGTTGGCCTATGCTTGAGATTTATTCCTTTTCTACTCAAATTTATGCCCCAAAAAAAATATTGTTCAATTTTCACTTGCTGATTAATTCAAAAAAAGGTTCAATTGTCTTCTTTTTAAGTGTGGGGGTAAATTCTAATGGTTCCTCTATTTTCCTTCCAAGTATTTCTAGAGTTTTTTTCACTATATTTTTAGAATAATTTGAAGGTTTTGAGCTCAAATTTTATGCTTTTTTTTTGTCCATTGTAAGTCATCACTTGAATGGATGATGGTTCAAATTGATTAACCAAATGAAGTGATTTTTAATGGAAAAAACATGACCCTAAGCAATATATGTCTAAGGATGAAATTATTTTTGAAAGATGAATCTATCCCCCTCGATTGGATGAATTCCATGTATGCATTATGTCTACTTGCAATGACATGAACTCTTCCTGAATGTGAAATGATCCAACTAATTTTTTAAAATTTAATGAATGAATGAAATAATTGAATGGAAGTTCATGTTGTTTGGAATGAAATATGTTATCACTATGGAATATCACCTATACTTCTATTTCGTCCCAGAAAATAATTTATTCAAAGTTTATTTCTTCCACTAGAATTCATCCCAATTTCATGAATGGACATCCATGGGTACCATGACTTTTGTTGGCCACAAATTTTGCCATAATTAGATTATAGTGCAACCTAAGCCTCATGTTCCCCTATCATTAACCATTGATGAAATCTTATGAATGAAAAATTCTGGACAGTTTTATGGATGCTCTTTATTTTATTTTGATTCTTCAACCAATTTCATCCAAAAAACAAATCATACTTCATGGATATTCAACCATTGAACATGGATGAAATTTAATGGAGGAAATGAAACTATGAATACATTATATTTTGTGTACAAAATATAGTTATGCATAAATGATATTTTTTAAAGAACTTATTTCAACTTAAAATATCACGAAATTTTATCACAAGTTATGAAAGAAAGTTCATCCATCCATCAATCTAAATTCATGAATGAAATTGCATGCATGTTCATTTATGGAATTTACATGAAATTTCATGGATGAAAAAAACTTTGAATGCATTTTCATGGATGAAATAAAACACTAGGCAATAATTCATGGATGAAACCTATTTCAGTTTGAAACAACATGAAATTTCACTTTAACTACAAATAGAAATTCCTTAAAAAACACCAATTCTAATATGAAAACTGAAATAGTCTCATCACATATTTAAATCTCATCACTTGGGCGAATCATTATCATTGGTTAATCAAGAAATGTTATTTTGTTTTAATGTGGCCCTTGTTAGTGTCAAATTCAATAATTTAACAAACTTATTGGCAAAATGGTTATTTCACACAATTTGATCACTACGTATACAATATACTTCATCCAAAATTGTGGGTACATGAATTCTTGGGTTGTAATGACCCAACCCCCATGACTACACCAAATTCATTCGGGATGAACCAAAGTTCATCGAACCTCCCGCGATCAAAGAGGTTGAGTCAAAAAAAAAAATTTGCTCACATTCTAATAGTCATTTTTTTTTCACCTCACATCCCCCCTACTCACCCAACTATCCCATTTACGGACCTACCCCACTCATTTTGCAATGGCAAAACCTATATCTCTTCTTGGCTAAACTTTTCAAATTAATTTATATTTTATAATTATATAATCAAATTCATATTATAATATAAAATTTAACATATATGTATTCAATATGTTATATTTAAATGTATTGTATTTTAAATACATTATGAAACATTGAATAGTTTTGAAAATAATGTTATTATATGTTGATACATCATATTTTATGAACTATTTGTATTGAATTTCATAATTAAAATGTACTATGTAATACAAATCAAATTCATATTTTGAATATTTTCTTTCATTTGGACAAAACATGAAAAAGATAATGATGATTAAAGAAAGAAAATGTCATGTTGAAATGAATTGAAATGCAAGCTTTACATGTAATTTTCTTCAATTCAAGTATTTTTTCAATTATTTTTATAATTTTAGTGCATAGATTTTGGAAAAAAATATCAGAATGAAATTTAAATAATTTCATTTGAACATAATATGAGAAAGATATTATTAATTAAAATTGGCTTTTAGAAAAGTTTTAGTTGCATCTCAATTTAAAACTAAAGTGCAAGTAAAATGTTTAAACCATATGTTTTGTTTTTTAATCTCACTTCACAAACTATATAAACAACATGTTTTCCCTTGATTTCTTGCTCAAAAATGCATATGCCAATTTGGGATGGATGAAAAAATGCTTGACCTTAAGTGGAAGTTGCAACATAGATGAAATTTTTTTTGGCTATTCATTCCATCTACATTTTCCCTTTCCTACCTATTTGCGTACCTACACAAGTAAGTAGGTGCTAGTTTTTTACCTACCTAGGTAGATAGGTTTGAATCTTCTTGAATCTTTCAATTTAAAAAAAAAAGAATGAATAAATAATTCGAATGAAATAATTAATATGAAATAATCTGGATTAAATAATTAAAATATTCAAAAATTCTTAATTGTTCATATGTTAGTGAATTTACTTGTCCATATCAACTCGTTGTTGATCACTAAGCAATTAATAAGTTTGTTAAGAATTCACCTAATTCATTTCAAAACCTAGTGAATTCATTAGTGGATTTGGACTTTTTATGTACTAATAACACCACACTAGTTCAAACAATTAATGTACAATAGTTTAAGGTTAGTGAACAAGCTTTCTCATATTGCATAGAATTTCGCATATACATGGGACACAATGACTTTTTGTTGTGATATATGAAAGTATTGCCCATCCCATAACTTTTCCAATAGGGGATTTCCCATTTTTATGTAAGTATTGTCTTTTTTGTTGTTCTCGTAGTGAAGACTTCCTTTAAGGGATATAGATAATGTAACATGAGGTTATAGTGAAAGTTTTAAATTCAAGTATTGCCAATGAATTCATTTTCACAACAAGGAAGTACGTTTTTGGATGAAGGTGTGATAAGAGTATTTGTTTTGTTGGTGTACATAGTGAGTAATCACAATTGAGTGTCTAGGAATTACATTCACCCATACTTGAACGTTTGTATTCAATATTAACAATGAAGGTATTGTAGTTTTTTAGACTTTCTAGTAACCCTAACCTAAGCGATGGAAGGGCAAGTATTTGTAATACCAACATATTAAAACCTTTACATAAATGAAATATAATTGGTAGTAAAAATGAAATGGGAATTGCATGGACTTGGTTTTATTGCATTTCAATTCCAATAGTGCTTCAATTTTATCATGAAGTATTGCAAAATATAGGTCCATTTTCATTCAAGTTCCACCACAATATGATTGGTCCATTGTATACAATACTTTCATTTTTCGTGTTTGACATTGTGATGAGAAATATTTAAAAGAAAAAATAAAATTGTGTAATACTCACATCCGAGGCATAAAATGTTGGTTAATTTTTTTCATATTTCACATAATATCCAAATGTTAAACATAAAATATGCATATTTAATGATAAACAAAAATTGACAAAATAGTTTTGAATTTTTTTAAATTAGAAAAAATTTAAAAATTGATCATGAAGAAGAAATAAAACAAGAATCATTTAGAACAAGAAAAAAGATATAAAATTTTAGAACAAGATATAAAAGTATAAGAAATTAGAAAAATAATTTTTAAAAAGAAAATAAATTTCAAAAAAATAATTTTCAATTTGATCACAAATGACATTGTTTTCATATGTGGGTATTGCTACTATTAGTATTTGCTAGAATAGACAATACCTACATGTCACCCATACAATACGCATTAGTTTTGGGAACTCCAAACCATTACAAACATGGTGTTAGGTGTGAAAGCATAATTAAATGGTTCAAAAGTGACGTTTGAAGGTCCATAATCTAACATTAACAGAAACATTTGTAGGTTTAACACTTATCAAACCATGAATCCTATATCTATAACCTATGCTTTTAATCATAAATATTAATAAACCAACCTATGAACATGTGATTGATCTATAAATCCATGCAAAAGATTAAAATTTTTAATGTGAAATGGACTCTCAAGGATAAAAATTTACAACAATCACATCATTTAAAACTTTAAAAAAAATATATATACATATTTTTAAAAATTCAATGCACTTCATTGATAAATTCTTCATTTGATGATGCTTTATTCTTTATTTTTTACTTTTACTTTTTTTTGACATATTTTTTGAGTCCATATTTTTCATTTTTTTTGTGTGACACACATAATGTTATCATTTCAAAAGTCCATCACGAGTCCATAATCTTCTTAGAATTCATTCAATTTTTTTATGATGATTCCCATTGAAGTTTATGATAACATGAATCATAAAAAAATTGACAATGTTAATTTTGAATATGGCTTTAAATTTTATGTTTATATGTAATTCAAGTGTAATAGTCCAAACAGTTCACCTATTCATGCTTTCACCTTTAACTTAAAGTTAACACAAGTATTATAATGCCTAAAATTTAAACCCTTAACCTTTATATGTAAATTTAACCTTCTTTTAAAAACCATATGTTTTACATTAATTTTTTTATGATTTAAGTGATTGAATTACATAATCATTGAAAATACCAAAAAACAAAATTCTTACTTCCCTAGTTATTTGTTCTGATTAAAATTAGCATTATTTTTTAAGTCCTTAATTGATTTCTATAAAAACAAATATTGAAGTTCATTTTACACCTTGTGGATTCCATTATTTTTTTTCCCTTTCAAAAAGTAAAGGTTTAATTATGAAATAAAAATATTTACCCAAAATATAGAAATTTTTTGTTCAAAGGTATATGTTTAGCCAAAAAGATATAGCTTTTGCCAAGAGATAAAGGTTTAGCCAATAAGCAATATAATTTTTGCCAAGAAATTTTTTTTTGCTAAGAAGAAGAGATATAAGTTTTGCCAAAAGATAGAAGTCTAGCCAAGAATAGATATAAGTCTAGCCAATAAGAAATATAGGTTTTGCCAAGAAAAAATAGAAAAGGGTAGGTAAAGGATTTGTTGTTAGTTGGTTGGGTTCAAGGTTTAGACTAAGAATTAGGTTAGTAGAGTAGGGTAACTAGGTGGGAGGGTAGTATGGAGGGTTAGGGTTGAGAAAGATTTGGCCTAGCGAAAGGGTCAAAGGTTAGCGGGCAAAAAAATTGATTGTGGTAGAATGTTGGTTAATGTCGAGTGAAGAGGCAGATGAAAAACATGGCCCATCATATGGACATAATGGCAAACTCGTGTAGTCATGGAGGCTGTGTAATAAAAAAAAAAGGGGTACACAAACCATCTACTTTTCACACAACCCTATTCTTGTTTATTGTCTGTAACTTATTTCCTATCAAGTAGGCAGTATTACAAGAGTCTGATTTTGGAGTCCCATAGTATGTGATCCTCCAGAATCGGGTGATTCTTTAGAAGATACATACTTATCAACGTATCCTAAATTTACTACAGTAGTAGTTTTAGGTTGTTGTTGTAAACAACAACATTCTTGTATTGTGAGCGCAAGAGTTAATAAGGTTTGGCTTGAAGTCAGCTCTTTCAATGTTCATTCAGTTTGTGATGAGCTGCTAATCCACCCCCATTACATAGATCAATGTAGATAAATGTTTGGTCTAGTTTTTAACACATATCAACTTTTGGGTACTACTCCACAACTGAACCAAGTATGCCAAGTTGGTTTGCAACTATTCAAGAAAGAAACAAAATTCTGTGAGAAATATGGATCTATAAATGCTTGCTATGATTTCTTTCATCCTGCTTCTGTCTCATTCACATTCTGCTCCAGCCCAAAGGATACTCACAAAGGTTTTTGGCTCCCACTCAAGTGTATGAATTACCCATTGGATTTTCAAGTAAGGTTTCCACCAAGCCCCTACAGATGCAATTTTCTATATGCTTCTAATTCTACAGCTCAGACCACCTTTAAACATCATCAACCTTCAGTATCAACCCTTTATCAGTCCTAATTCTAACTAGAACACAGAGCCAGCCATCATATAGTCATTGACACAATGAAAAAAAACATAGCAACTATCTATTCTTGCAAGCTTCTCTTACAACAAAAGTTGCACTTCTTTCTACCAAGCAACAAACCTTCTTTCGCCTTTGAATCCCATCTCTTATCGTGGTCCAACCTCCTTTTCTTCCCGTCTTCCTTACAAGCATGAATTTTGCGCTTCACCACCCATCGTCACCTACCACCCTGGTTCACATAACACATAAGCAACAAACTTTCCTACTCACAGCCACTAACAAACAATGAAAAGATAAACCCCGCTGCCTGCATGAAGAAAGTTGACGACGGTTCAACACCTAAACCCTAAAACGAATATAATGTTCACACTACAGAAACCTAAAAGACTCCCTGTCCAGTCACAGCTGGTTCACTTTGGCTGAGACTGGAGATAATGTAAAAGAGTGTTTGCCACTACGCAGTGCGCACTACAATGCCACAGACTCTGTTCACAACTAATAATTGTACTAGTCCTCAGAACTGTCATGTTATGGATTATATCAACAACTAATATAGTTGTTCCAAAGTCGGACCAGGGGCATGATGCGGGTTGGACCCTGGGGTTGTACCGTTCCCATCGGAACTGGAAGTTGGAACTCTTCATTCATTTTTCAAACATCACATGGGCTGAAAGATTGGTCCAGTTTCTATCTCTGGCTAGAAATGAATGCACAACGATGTCATTGCTCTTGGTATGTGTACCAATGTTTATTTTCCTGGCGAAATTTCGCCATTTTTAGCCAAAGAAATTGGAATTTTTTGGAGTTTAAAAAAAATAAAATTGTAACTTCGACTAATTTTTCCAAAATTTTGTGAAATTTCGCAAAAATCTCGACATCAAAAAGCTGCAAAAAGAAACTGCTGTCTGGAACGCGGCAATCTCTCTGACATCACATTGTTTGAAAGACAAGTGCATCTTCTACTTGTGGCTAGGGAGGGAATCAATGAACACAAACAACACTGCCGTCGGTAATTGTATTGTCGGCATGGCAGTATGAAACGCGGCATTTTTTGGGAAGGCCGCGCACAGTGGGGCTGGACGTTTAGTGACATGGGAGGCAGCCACGTCGTCACCGTTTCCAGGTCCTGCCTGCCGGAGAGGGGTGGTGACTGGGCCAGTTATATTTCCAGTACTTATCCTGGTTCAGTGTTTTCCAGTCGGTAACATCTGGTTGGACGTCCCCTCACTGAGAGGCAGCCACGTCGTCACTGTTTCCAGCTCCTGGTCTAGTGTTTTTTTTCCTTCCTACTTCTAAGTTTTCCTCCTCTTTTCTTCAGAGAAAACTTGAAATTTCGAAAGAAAAAGGCGGAAATGCCCGCCTTCCCTTTTGCCAATATTACGATTTAAGTAGTTCATGGGTGCACTCACACTTTGTTTTTTTGTGAAGGGGCCCATCGCCAATTTTTCTGGAACATGATGGGAACATGGGAAAAAAGAAAAAATTCCTCCCACCCTCCTTCCCAAAAAGAAAAAAACTGTACCCCTTAATGAGTCCATACTGAGCCTTTCATTGGCTGTATTGAACTTTTATTTTCCAAAACTGTTTGCACCATTTTTGGCCTGGGCTAATGGCATGGCAACACCTCTAAAAGAGAAAAAAGAAAAAATTCCTCCCAACCCCATACCCAAAAAGAAAAACCAGGACCCTCATTAGTGCATGCTGAACCTTTCATTGGCCGCGTGCAAATTCTATTCCTAAATTTGGCTGGACTAATAGCCCTTCTTTAGGACACCCTACCTATCCTTCTACCGGATTAACTTGCCTACCCCCATGTCGCAGCTTTACATTGGGTGTTCAACAGCACCACTCAAATCCCCTCCTCGTGACGTCTTGGTCCCCTAGAGTTAAAGGTTTTCTTTCTCTGTTTTTTCCTTCTCTTGACTTGGTCCACTAGGGTTAAAGGTTTTGATTCCCTTAAGTCACCTTTTGCATTTTGTGTAAGAAAAAAACAAATTCACTCCTGGTCCAAGATTCGTATCTTTTTTCTTTAAATTTCCCAGTAACCTTCTTTTTTCTCATGAAACAATTCAGAATGTTGTTAATTGTGAGATGGCAATTTAGGTTTCTGGTATCAATTTAGGTTATGGTATCATAGCTATGTAACTTGTGGGTGATGGCCAATTCACAATCCTGAAACCCTCTGCAATTTGCTGCTATGTAAACGGAATAGGCTTTATAAATTTGGTTAAGCATACTCCGTGTAAATGACATGATTCTTATAAATTTTAACTTTGGGAATCCATTTCAAATTAAAAATTATTAATTTTTTACATGAATTTTTTTATCAATCATGTGTTTAGGGATAATCATAAACTAGTGGGTACCCGTTAATTGCTTCAACCAATTAATAACGCACGCACGCTCTCAGGACCTGGGTTTGAGGACCTCAACGTGAGGTTTCAGGACCTGGGTTTCAGGCCCTCAATGCGAGGTTTCAGGACCTGGATCTCAGGACCTGGGTTTCAGGCCCTCAATGCGAGGTTTCAGAACCTGGATCTCAGGACCTGAGTTTCAGGCCCTTGGTATTTGGCTCTCAGGATCTGGGTTTCAGGACCTCGAAAGCTCTCCATCCTACGGTCGTCTTATCTTTTTCCTGTCACTTTTCTCTGCGTCCACCGTCACTTTTCTTTTTCCCGTCACTTTTCTCTGCGTCCAGTGGTCACTGTGAAGTCCCCCTCATCCTCCACAACATTTGCCAAAGCATATGGGATAAAAGTGAGGTGCTTATATTCAGAACATGTTGAGGAACGCATTGTGAACTTGGGGAACATATTGGGAACCCATTAAGAACTTAGAGGGAACACCGTGAAAACACATTGGGAAACAGGGAAAAATGGAAAAAAAATCTTTCTACTGTCCGTCCGGCTTCAGGGGAGGCTTCATTCTCCCTTTACTATATAAAGGACCTGCAGGGACTCTCCCGTGCCCAGTCCGCCCGTGCTGGCCACCATCACAGCCAGTCAGCCCCTCTCCCGTGCCCAGCACGCACAGGACCTGCAGGGACTCTCCCGTGCCCAGCCCGCCCTTGCTGGCCACCGTCACAGCCAGTCAGCCCCTCTCCCGGGAGTCCCAGTCCGGGCCCGGTCGGCCGGACTTGCACACCCGAGCTCTGTGACGCACGCACGTAGTGAATTTATATATAAGATTGGCTTATTAATATTTATGATTAAAAACATAGGGGATAATTATAAGATTTGTTGTTCTTGTTATACAATAAGCTCCAACCCATGCTCCCTTGTATGATCAAAGTTGCTGGCAGATGCATTTCTGACGCAGACACTGTGATGTGTGCTCACAGTATGCAGGAAGGAAGGAATTTGGGTTTAGGGCATAAACAAATCAGGTTTTCCTACACTAACAGCGACAAAAAACTGTATAGGTAATACGGAAAGAGATCAGGCTTGGCAAGTACCCTACCTCAACCATGAAGAATGCAGAAGATTTTCACAAGTGCACTTGACTCAGCACCTGTAGACAAACAAAGATCCCCACCATAATACCATATTTGAAATACCCTGAGTGCAGTTCTTGCCTCAGACCTTGTCCAAACAAAGATAGGCATCACAATACCAGACAGTGCAATGAGTACGCAATCTACAGTGCTCCTTCAAAGAAAGTGCAATGCAACTCTTGGAAACTGATAGAAAAAGTTCAGCATGTTAATCACACATATTGTATTAATTGCTGAGCCACATTTAAAATGTACTTGACGAGCCAGAATTTTTTGGGTGGGCTTGTTGACGGATATGACACATACTAAAGAGTATCCTAAGGTTGAGCTTGGTGGAAACAGCTACATATATGAGAGGTAAATTGCCAATAATCAAACTGATTCAACTTCTAAAATTGCAAAATGGGGCATGTTTCACATGTGTTTCGTGCCAGATTTCATATGATGCAAAAGTCATATTCTGAGAATGATTGTGAACTATCATCAGCAAGGCAGCCTTCATTTGAGTTGGATAGATCATATATTACAGAGATCACAACTTGCAATTGTTAGCTGATCTTCACAGCTTAGCATCAATACCTTGGCTGCCAATACACTAAAAAGTCCTGCGTAACTTCAGATGCCAAACTGAGAAAGGCAGAGTAGTAATTTATGTTACACCAGGAGGCTACTTGAGTTTAGTTGCCTTAATGCGCCAAAAAGAGTGGAGCCCTAAAATAATAAGATCAAATGTTGGCAAACCCAAAACGGCATGATCAGGCTACCAACCCCATGAGACTCCCTGGCAAAACAAATGCACCCATTTGTGTTGATTTGGTGCATATGCCAACCTTCATTAAGGCTGTGGGACACCCCTGCTCTCCCCCCCTCCCCGCGCCCCTCTCTTTCGCCCTTCCATCAGTTCAACTTCTCCTTTCTATTATTTGCCTTCCGAGCTCCTGGACCAAACAAGAGACCATTTGCCTCATCCCACAACTAAAAACTGGCCCATCACCAGCTATTTAATTCTTCATAGCTAAAGTAATTACTAATTACATGCACCTGGCCAAAACCAAAACACACCACATCACTGCAATCTCACATTAAATATTTTAAAATTTTGATAGTTGAGAATAAATACAATTGTATTTTGAATTTAAAATAGGTATTTAGTGGCTAGGATAATGGACTAAGATGTCCCATAGGTTTTGAATTTAATTGACAAATGTCATTAATCTTTTCCTTTTTTTTTGTTGAGCCAAACTATTTGAGAAGCTATTTAACACCAAACATTATTTTCAGCTATTGTATACAACTAACAAGGTTGCATATGTGGTCAAAGTTAAAATCTTGTGGTTGTAACATCATGCTACCGAGAATTTGGCTACAACATAACAAAGATTCATTCATTCAAATCTGGTGACATACACCAAGTTGCAGAGGCTTGTGCTAAGTGCAATCATCTAGTAACTTTTAAAGGATTGACCCTTTGATTGGGAACTTCAAAACTATGAAAAACTCCAATCCCCAGACCAGCCACCCTTCTCCCTTCCCAAAGGAAAACCAACTGGGCCTTTTTAAATGCAAGGAACATCATCTCATTGGCTTAGTAGAATTTCCATTCTTAATTGTGTTTATCATCATTTTTGCCTAGACTAAGGGCCCGCTTTACACTAGGAGTCAGGGCCAATGTTCAACCCAAATCCAACATTCCTATTGGTGCAAAAGTTGAAATCATTCCCAAGGGCTTTACACTAAGAGTCAAGCTGAAAATTTTAAAATATTTTCAATCTGCCCCAAGTTACTAATAAATGCTGGAACATTGGCCCCAAGGGTTGCAAATTGGCTTCTCAAATTGGATGCCATCCTGAAAAAAAGGATAGCATCCAATTTGAGAAGCCAATTTGCAACCCTTGGGGCCAATGTTCCAGCATTTACTAGTTAGTAACTTGGGGCCAAACAACAAGCCGAAAGTGTTCAAAGTTGGCCCCAAGTTTCTTCAGCCCTGACTCCTAGTGTGAAGTGGGCCTAATACCCCACTTGTCAATAATGGGTACCTATTTATTATACTTATGGAATTAAAAAAATATTCAGCAAAATGTCCTATTTCATTGATTACTTTGTAAGCTTAAAACCTTGAAAGAAAATTATTAGTTCGCCTTCAGACTCACCCTTGGCAGCTTTTCTCTGAGAGAAAATGAAACTAAGTGACCAAAAGAAAATGAAAAAGCCTGTACTAAACAGTAGGCAATCACCAGAGACTCAGGTGCGAATGTACGAGGGGCTGCTGCTCCTTGCTCCTTACTCTTTAGTGTGGAGGCTCAAGGGGTACATGCTGACCATAAACCTAACCTTTTGTGATCCGGATGTACACATTGGGCAACAAGTGATGGATACCACATGCTCATGATAAACTGAGGTTTTTTTTGTGATCCACATGTACATGGTTGGGTGACTGGTGATTGGATCCTTCTAGTATGGGACAGACTCCAACCATCAAATAAATAAATAAATAAATAAATAAATAAAGGAAAAATACCCAGCAAGGGAACAAGAGAAGAAAACACGAATTGTGTTGTGGCTATCATAGTCAGCCACGAATGAGGTCAGTTTCAGGCTAAAATTAATCATCAGAACCTTGCAAAACTTTATTTATAAAACACACCACAGATTCAGAAAATGTACAATGTTTGTTTGTTGGTGGCTCCCTGGAACTGTAGACTAGCACTTTGCAATCACAATGAAGAAATTTAGGTTGAAAATGAACAGGCTGTCTCTCATCTTGAGAATCTCTCAGTCCCTGTTTCTCACATGGAGAATGACCTCCAGCGCAGAGGTAGTCTCTCCAAGTACCAGATTCTAGTCATTGTCATTAAGCATGCAAATACATGTAGAAATGCTGCTGGCCAATTTACATGCTGCTTAAGGTTCATGGAAACACAATGTCTGAAATGTCCCCACAAGAGTTCAATCAGAACAAAATGTAAACCCAATAAATCCAAATTTTGCTTTCATCAAGTTTTCCTCATCCAATGATCACTATGAGAGCCACTTTTTCTGTACTGACATGGTAAAAACAGCCAAACCCTAATTTACAATGTTGCATCCCAGCATGAGAGGAATTATATACCTTGGAATTTTTTGATGCAACCAGCTGTAAGAGCTTGTGTTCAGAGCAGCAAAAGAGCTGAAACTAC
>Ga0209208_10007222_pt1 | contig 15120 bp, 7 predicted proteins | sample S1TSphfallax_3_FD_187694 | JGI IMG/M metagenome (GOLD analysis project Ga0209208, IMG submission 187694) | Host-associated microbial communities from peat moss isolated from Minnesota, USA - S1T2_Fd - Sphagnum fallax MG (SPAdes) (version 2) | ecosystem: Host-associated > Plants > Peat moss >...
AGAGGGACGCCTTGTCGGAAACAGACTTGTCAGGATTGGATCTGTTGTCGCCCGCTGCTGCTGCTCCTCGTCTAGTACCTCCAGTCAAAATCCTCTTGAAGAAGTTGCTGGAAGCACCCATGACTCTGAGGGGGAAGCAGGTTCCTGAAGCACTGACCCTTCAAGTCTTTTGCTGCTAACCCAATTCCACAGTTGAGAGGATTTCTTCCTCCTCCTCCTCCTCCTCCTTCTCTTCTTTTCAGATCTGAGCAGTCCGGACATGAATGAAGACTCTCCTAAACCCCAACACTTAGAACTCGTCAATCTTTGTTTTCTTCCTGGACGTTAGAGTTGGACCCATTGCTTGCTTGCCTCGATACAAGCGTACACACACACACACACACTTTGAAAGAAAGAAACAAACAAACACAAAAGCAACACACGCACGCACGAAGGCGAATTTCCAAAAACCGCAGCGACAAAAATAGCTGAAACAGCGCATACACCCACTGCGCGCCAGGCAAGTTGCGCGACACACGAATAAAGGGTCTCGATAGTACCGTAGCGTCTTCTGTGATTGCATCTCTGCCGGAATCTCGCAGACTTACGACGAAGCAAGGTATGATGATGGCGAGCAGAGTCAAAAAGCTTGGAAGCATCCGGAGATCATTCCCTTTACGAGAATTTGAGTATAATAATGCCATCGCACTGCAATCCACCTAATGCAAAGCTTCCGGCACCATCACCTTTCCTGATGGAAACTCGTCGTCTTCATTGCAAAGCTTCTCACGCTCTTCAAGTACAAGTTTGTGCTCTCTTTCTTGCTTGTTTGCAAGGCAGCGACTGAAACGCAATTCCACCACAAGACTGCGAGCTCCAAACAATCCCTTGAAGCAAAATTTGCTACGATTTTGGGGACATTAATCCCACAAAATTTCTTCACAAATCTTTCATAAAATTTCTCACACATCTTTCACAATATTTCTTCGCACATCTTTCGCAAATCTTAGCACATCTTTTGTAAATCTTTCGCAAATCTTAGCGGGAGCATGCATGGGATCTTTTTTTCCTACGACAGAATTTGTGCATGATTGTTGGATGTTTTTTTCGTTGCTGAAAAAATAATAATTTCGCAAGCAAGAAAAAATTCAGCATTCTAACTTTCTCTTAAACCCTTAAAACCTTAAACCCTTAATCATTATATCCCGTATACCTTAAACCCTTAATACAAACTCTAAACCAAGGAAAAAAGAAGTTCAAAAACACCCTTTTCTGGGTTGTAGAAAAACCAAAGTCTTGTTTGCATTTGTGAGATTTGAGCTTTTCTGTGAGGAAATCAAATGTGAATAAAATGTACATAAATAAATGTAACCCAAATGTTCCTGAAGAAAGATTTGGTGAGAACTGCAAAACACAAAACAAAACTTCAGTGGTTTAGAATTTTCAATTCTTGTTATGGGTTTGCACATGTGTGTGCGTGCGTCTCCATATTTACTTACATTGTCACTTTGTGCTTTGGTAGGGGGACTTTCCAAAAGTATTTATATGTGTTCCATATGCACATTACACTTTCAATTTTCAAATCAGTCCAAGACCCTTTCAAATGGGTTGAACACAAACACTACATACATGTACAAAAAAAACTTATAATGCAATTGGCAGAGTGGATTGTTTCATGTTCTCCACAACCAAAGTTTTGGTATTGACTATTGACAAAGAATTATTTTTTCCATGATTTTTTAATCTCAGTGGGATGATTCATCTACTAGTTTCAAATGAAATCATTGTATGAACTGACAATATATTGTAATGAAGCAAGTCCAAATGAAATCATCTGAATTCCTGGTACAAAATACAGAAGTTCTTGGTAGAAAAAAAAGGTCAAAAAAGTGAGAAGTCCCATTGCAAAGATCTGAAGTTCAAATGTAAATGCAAGAAGTTTAAGTCATATGAAGCCAGAAGTCCTACCATTCTCAGGTGCAAGTAGAATGACAGTGCCTTTCATCATATCCCTGTCTTTGGTGACGCTTTTCTTCACTTACAGATCAGAACAACGAAAGTGTAGGGTAAAGCCCCTGGGTGGGGAGATCCTTCAGTACTAATGGGCCTAGGATGAGGCTGTGGTTGAGTCTGCTCAGAACTTAGAGCATCTCCAGAGGTGCTCAGTATGTGACCCTCTGCAAATATATTTCACATCCAAGTTTAGTTATGTACTCTTCCTACCAGAGAGAGGGACTAGCTCTCTCCCTTTTTTTGGTTCCTGTGGGCTGTTTGTCTTTTGGCCTTTCTTTGGCCTTCCTCCTTTGTCTCTCTCAGAGTCATCGATCTTTTGTTCAACCTTTTTTTCTCTTTTGCAACCCCACCTGGAAAACTGAAACTGGGACAACAAATAGGTGGGGGACTACTAATAGCAAACCACCTGTACCAATCATTACGATGGCCAATCAGAAACACTGAGTAGCAGGTAGATCATATTTATTACACTCTTTTCTGTAGGTGCACAGCACCGCTGCGCCTTTCACCAGCCATGGCAACATGCACAATTCTGCGGAGCCAAAACCATTTTTCTGAGCCAAACCAGCATATGTTGGATTTCCTTCATTCAATTTTACTTCATGCAGGATCACATACCAAGCACCGTTGGAGATGCTCTTAGCTAGGAGTGAAGTTACTGTTAAAATCTTTAAAAAAATAGTTCAAACTTCACCTCATTTCTTGAGAAAAAACTTTCCCAAGAGGTGTTGTGGGGGCCTTTCAGCCAAGATTTGAGAATCTGCATTTTACAGTATCTCTGGAATGACCTAAATAATTCAGTATTCTTTTGGCAGGGAGCTTGACGGAATTTGCATAGAAAAAAAGAGTTGAGAACATATTAGGGTTAAACCTATGCATCAGATTTTTGAGGGTAAAAAAATCCCAATTGTCATATTTTTATTATAAGTTCCAGTAGGTAGCCAAGAATATAGAAGGATGCTGTTTTTAAAAAAATTACTTTCATATGTAACATGTCGCCAAATTTGGCTAAATTTATTTCTGGATTATTGCCACTTTAGCTACATTATAAAATCCTTAAAAAAAACACTGCTCCAGGTTAGGGGACAGTACTGCATTGTCCTGGGTCCCACATTTAGGCGATGTCTCCAACCTTGGGCCCTATGACGAGGCGGTACTGTCCCCCACCCAGGGGCCTAGGACAAGGCCGTACTGTCCCCCACACAGGGGCCTAGGACGAGACGGTACTGTCCCCCACCCAGGGGCCTTCCCAGCTCGCTCGCGGGGCTCAAGCTTGATCACTTGTAGCGCTCTTGCAGTGCAGCTCGCGCATTGTGCTGCACCACTCTGTCGGAAGGGAAGCAAAACTATGAGACAATCGATGCCTCATTACCATACTTTGTGATCGTATCGACTCACAAAACTCGCTGCAACTCCGCAAAACAGAAATCAGCAGCAAAATTGTCAAGCAATTTCCCTTTGTTTCCTGTTGTTGCATTCTGCAGAGAGTTTTTGCCGATCGATTTTCACAGAATCCGGTATGAATGGTATTCCTTTTGAAGCGCCTGATCCCCCGTCTGCCACTGGGATCTTCCCTCCTTGCAAATCACTGCTGCCGCAAGACGCTGGAACTCATCTTCGTGAGAGATCTGAAGAACCCAATCAATTCTTGCTTTCCCCTACCTGTCCCTAACCCTAACCCTAAGGTTCTCTCCTCACATGCACCTCCTTCCTCCTAGTCCGTTTTCTTCTTCTTCTATACCCAAGACCGGTTTCTGTCTGATTACGTACTAGAGCTTTCTGACACGAGATTTCTAAAGAGACGCAGCTTGTGGGTGTCTCACTGTCGGTTACTGTGGTGAGCCGACGGTTACCATCCTTCTCCTTCCGTTGCTCCCCAAGCGTTTCTGCACAAGATGGGCAGTGCAGCGGGTTGTTGCCCTTTGGATCCCTCCCTGATTTCTTCAGATTTTTCTTCCCTCGAACACTAGCTTCTGATTCTCTATTGCCATGCAGCTAAAACTGCAGGCGGACAAGCTCAAGATGCGAAATTTTCTTCTTAAAACCACAGCGAAGAGTTTTTTTTCCCAGCTGGGAAGAAGCTGCAAGTTTCGTGCCTGCAAATAACAGAACCAAAGTAGCAATCCAACAGCTCGTCACCTTACCGCATTGGACTACTACTACTGTATATAACTGTAACAGTTTCAGAGAAGAAGTTAAGAGGTCGGAGTGGGTACCGAATGTTGTGAGGCTCCAAAAAGACCAGGGCATTTTTGCTGTTGGATCTCATACCAGAAAAGCTGCCAGCTTGCTTTTCACTCCCTAGAACAAAAGCATTTTTTTTCTTTTCTTGTCATCATCTTCCTCTCCTTAAATTAGCTATCAAACATCTTCTTCCCTAACCCAATTGCTGTATCTTGAAACCCATCTCAACTCCAAGTCCTTCTCTGATATCTCTCAGAAAAGCTTAAGAAGCTTTCAGTGGCCATTTGGCAACTTCCACTCTTTCTGGATCTGATCTTTGAACCCAGTCTGATCATGTAGTCAATCTGACAACCCTTGATCTTTGTCTCTCATTTCTGCAACTTTCACAACAAACCCAAGAGGTGGATGCAATCTTCTCACTGTACAATACAATCTCTCTGACCCAAAACAAGAACTTCACGGCAAATTTTTTTGTAATGACAGAGTTTGATTCTGCTCACCAGTTTTCCATCTCCTTGAAGAGATCATACAATCACCTTGAAGAAGAGCCTGTAAGTGCAGTCAGTTTGATCTGCAGTGGAAAAACCTCCAGGTAGCATCAAATTGGGTGCATCCTTTCTTAATGAGGAGAAACTTGCTTGTACCTTAGTGAGTGCGTGTCCTGTTTCATCATCTCTCTGGTGTCGTTCTCTCTTTCTCTCTCTCTCGAATCCAGAAGCTTTGGGCTAGTGAAACCAAACAAACCGTTGTGAAAATGGTGCTTCGAGGTCCTCGAGCAATGTCACCCATACCAGCAGTGCCTGCTGGGAAAACTCATACTGTTCCTGGTGGTGCGAGAATTGCCAAAGAGGGTCCTCTCCCTGGCTACTCGGGATTTATCCCTCAAAACAAAAACTATGTAATTGGCCATGGATACACTGATGCCTGCAGACGAGCTGCTGCCATCACCGATTCCCTTCGCCATGGGGCTCTCAAAGAGTCCATCCATCTGGTCCACATTTCCTTTCCCTCTACCAACATTGCCAGAAAAGATAAACAAGAGCCATATGATCTTGCGGCAGATAGCTCTTGTTGCTTGCAAAAACCATGAATACTGTTTCAAACAGGAAGACCTGCAAGAATCCATTTGTTAAACTCCCACTTCTAAAGAGAAGCTCCATGAAATTGTGATCATTGAGATGGATTTCCAAGTTTATGAATGAACCAATTCACAGTGAAATGTTTTTGACAAATCTGGTGTTTTTCTGTATCAACCCAGAGCACTGAAAACAAAGTGGAAGGAAGAAACTTCTGGTATTCACAACTGGGGCATCCGGGAAGAATTGATGAGCCCAAGGCAATCAAATGGCAAGCAAGCAAGAGAGAAACCCCAGCTGAGTTGAAATATTGCACCGGCAAGCTTGATATGTACAGCATCAGGTATGTCATCAGTTACAGCTGCAACCATACTCAGAAGCTCAGATCTGGGAAAAAAAAGCTTTAGAACACAAGGTTGTTGATACTTGGTAGTAGAGTGATTCAGAGATTATGATTCACAAAAAGGATTACTAGTCTTTGACAAAGCTTCAATAACAAAGCTACAATCCTTTTGGGGAGGTGGATCTATGAATGTTTTCTTACAGGCAAAGCATCGGCACAACAGACAAGTACCCAACTCCCACAGTCCGAGGGATGAGTGTAAGTGACCTTCCTTACAGGCCATGGAAATTGCACACAAGGAGAGAGTTTGAGGACTACAAGGATGATACTTTGGAAGTTATGGAAGGACGACACCACCTCAAAGGCTACACAGGCCACATCCATGCAAAACAGGTGATGGATCTGCACAAACAAAACCTTTGAGAAAATTAAACTATTTCTTACAACCGCCTACCAGTATTGATATTTCTCATTCTTAGAAGAAGACATATATTCACTAGGACCTAGAAAACCTGAATAACTTGAAGGAGAGGAAACAGTGAAGAAGAGATGTTACAAAAGCTTGAATTGCTCTGGTTTATCTTGCAGCACCTGTTCTCTCAATCATATGGCAAGACAAGCCGGAGGTTGAACCCACTCCCAGCTGATCCGTACACTTCTGCATCCTACATTGATTATGCAGAGAACCGGCCTCTTCTTATCAATGAGTTTGAGCTGAAGCATCCAATGAATTACCATCACTTGCAGTTGCTGAAAACTGGAGAGGGTAACCTAGGACCTCTTCCTGACGGAATGTAAAGTCCCCTGAAACCACATGACACAACAAAACAGCTGCAAAATGGCAGCCACAACTGCAATCTTGTGTCTCATAAGTTTAAGCAACTTGAAAATGAGAGCTGGAAAATGATGACCAAGCTAGCTCCGTGTAGATCAATACAGGGCTCTATCTGTTGAAATACTGAGATCTCTGTCCTCCTGTACCATGGCCTGGTTCCTGTCTTTTTGAAAGAAAATATGTGTACCATTGTCTTGATACCTGCACTGCAGCCATGAACACATTGCCACAGCACTTAATGCTTGGGTGCTCATGATCAGCAATTCCCCACAATCTGCATGTCATGGCAGAAATAACATGCCAATTTTCCACCATAGCTGAATTCCAGAACTTACAGCAAAGATGTAGATGTGCTGGTAATTTAGTCTATAGGGACAAATTATCAACAGCAGACTCTAGTAATAGAATTGCAATAAAACACCACAGAAGTCAAGAAGTAAGCTAGCTATGGCAGTTCAAGCAGATGAATAATAATAGCATTCTTGTGCTATTCACATATCAAAGAAAGTATCATATCATGTGGCAGCCCATACACTTGCCATTAACATAATAAATCTGCCATGTGAGTATTGCATAATGCACAGTTGACTGGTTACATAAGGTTATGCCTGCTTTAAAGTATAAGGAAGAACATACAGCAACAAAAACTCTCTAAATCTCAAAGTTCTCAGCTTGTATAATTAAACATAAAGCCTTAATGAAAGCTTGTGATCTCTCCAACGTCTGGGAAATAGGAAATTGAATCCTACTCTAGAGAGAGTGATCCACTTTCCAGCTGCAAGCAGTTAATAAACTGCCCCGACGATCCCAAAGTTGATCAGCTGGGTTTTCATTAAAGTCCACCCAAAGAATTACATCATCTTTTCTTTCCAAAGTCTTGAGTTGCAAGTTGCAATTTCACATCACTTCCAAAGAGACTTGGTTAAACTAATCAGCAGCATACTGAACAAACAGGCCAGAGTGAATAGAGTAAGAAGAGCACAAGAGCTCCAAATCGCTGAAAAAGAAGTGTCTCCCAACAGACTCAGGACTGGAATGACATCATCCACTGCTCCACTTTTATTATTCATCCAGAGTTCAAAGGTATAAATGCTTGACCGGCGACTGCACAGACCAGGGAAGACTGGTAGCCTTTCTCACAGACTTGCTGGAGAAGTCCTCAGAGAATACTGCATCCTCTTTGGCCAATGTCCATCCACCTATTAATACTAAAAGTTAAACTCACTGTTTCCATAACAGTATACGATTAGAGCCTCTGACTGTCAGGGCAGTTGTGGCCACCCTCGGTGAATGTACTAACAGAACTTCCAGCCTGCTGCAATGGTCGATCCCTTTTCTCAGGTGCCAGGTGCCAGGAGTTTGGAAGCTGTGTAGAAAGACTCAAATCTTTCATGTTCTAAGCCGTAAACCTTGCAAATATTACTCTCTCTTTGCAGCTTGAAGATATCCCACTACACTCAAGCCAAATGAGTGCATCTCACAAAGGAACTGCCACCTTCAGGAATGATCTTGTGAGCAGCACCAAACATACCCACAAATCAGGTTCAATGTATGCTTCCTCAGGCTTCTCGACCTCCAGGATAAGAGACCAATCCTTATTCATCAGTGCAAGCCATGCTTTTCTGATCATGCCCCTTCTCATGAAATCCCCTCAGATGCCACCCATGAAGTCAAGTGAAAAATGAGAAATGTATACAGTCTACTGCTGTCTGCTGTCCTCATCCTCTACCAGAAGAATTTTGCATGCCTCATAACACATAAAGGAGATCCCAGCTGCTGGTATCAATTTGAGGCAACTTGCTCCAAGGCCCCGATAGAGGCCCTCAGGACCCTGTTGCTCCAATATGCTAGACAATGCATGAAACATGTTATTGTATACCTGCCGTCCACTAAGTGCACCCACCTGCAAGTAATGCAAGAAGATCATGTGTTAGTAGAATCTGAGATGTTGTTGATCCATCTTCTCAATTAAGTGGATTCAAGTCAGTGCCTTTCCTTATTCCTTTAGAAAAAGGCAGAAGTAAGGTGCCTGAATAAATGAAAAGCTACAGGAGAACTGCATCAACAATAAGAGGGTTTCCCTTCTCCACAATGCTCAGGAAGAACATGTGGATGCAGGCTTTATGACTTGCTCCCAAAAGCCTTGTGAATCCTCATTGACAAAGCTAATCAGATCACCAATAAATCAACCAAAAAACCAGATCACCCAGAGGCACCCCTTCCCTTCCAGAAGAGACAAATAGATATCATAATGAGAGTACTACACTACCTGCATCTGCTTGCGAGCAACTTCCAATGGGAATGTTGCAGTGCTTGATATTGCACCAGCTGCTGACCCCATGAGAAGAGTCTCAAGGTTCCCAATTTTCTCTTGTTTTGTTAGCTTCCTGTATGTCTTCCTCAATGTGTCGTATGCAAAGTAATTAATCGCTGCGTAGGGCACCACACCAATCAAGCTGGGAGAAAGGCCTCTATAAAGCTCCCGAGGACCTTCTTCCTTGCAAATCTTTATGAATGCATCGAGCAGATTATTATAAACACCTCGCTGGAAAGAAACAAAAGGCAGTATCCAAGCATTAGGTCAAACTTGTGCCACTTATGGATGGAAGAGAAATGTGCAAAACCCAGACATCTGAGGGCACAGAACCAATTGAAACATAACTATAACAGCCCACCCTGATTCTGGATGAATGTTACCTGGATGGTTAGCCGTGTCTTCAAGAGCTCCAGAGGGTATGTGCACAATGTAGAGCAAACACCAGCAGTTGCCCCTGCCACTGTGGATGCTGGGATAATAAGATGTGACGGTTCCCCTGGTTTTGGTGCCAGCAAATTCTTCACTGTATCATATGCAAAAAGCTGGACACCAAAAGGCAAGCCACCAATGACAACCTCCCATAAGAATTTCCACCAACATTGGAACCCAAACAAAACCTGCATCTTAGAGAAAGTGGGAACACCATGTGAAAAAAATTGCAGCTTACCTCAATTGCTTTACTAGGAGCGACTCGAATTACATTGACACCATTGCCTCGGAAGAGACCCTGCCATCCCTCTGTTTTCATGACATTATGGAAAACCCCCACCACAGAATGGTGCCCATTCCCTACCATGAGATGAGTGCGGATGGTCTCCAGCGGTGCAACTGCTGTCCTTGATACAGCACCTGCAACGGCACCACTGAACAGCCTTCGCAGAGATGCATTTGCAATCTTCAGCTTGAAACCCTTGATATGTAGCTTCTGCAGAAATTGGCGGGGAATCTCCACCACCTTGAACATATCCTCCTTGCCATTGTCTTCTGTTGCAAGGCCAAGACCTTCCCTGCAAGAAAGAAGAAAAACACCAAAAGCCTTAATCTCCCTCTTCATCTTTGTTACATTCCGCTTCCTCTTTCTCATTCTTCCAGCTTGCTGTTCTCCTCCTCCTGCTCTCAAGTGGGAAGGGAAACTGACCTGACTTCATCTTCAGAGGGTATCAGAGCCCTCAAGGAAAAGAAGTGCGGCTCATCGTCGCCGCCAAGAAGAGAATCAGCTGCATGACGTTGCACCAGGTTGCTGCTGTTGCGGGCTGTGGCTGTTGAGACGAAAGCCGGCAGAGTGGACACTCGCTCCGTTACCAACTTATGTCTGGGAACTGCTCTCTGCCGCTGCGGCCCTGCTGTCGCTGCCCTTGATGCTGCCAGCGTCTCGGTGCCTCCAGCTCCGGCCATCCACTTGCTCCGCTCCTCCGTTTCTTCTCCTCCTATTCTTTCCTCTGTGTGTCTCTGTGTCTGTCTTTGACTTCTCCTTCTCTTGCTTCTTTCTTTCTCCTTTCCGTCGTCCTCTTCTCGTTCTTCAAGATTTCTTGTGCTTGTTCCAGTCCAATACAGACTCCCCGGAGTGTCTAACCCTAGATTAAAAGATCCTGCAAAACTCCGAGTAATCCAGCGCTACAACGGAGAATCACGAGATTCACGAGACGCCTGAACAAGAAGCACAAGCAAACGGTACTCACAAATCCTGATCTGCTCCTCGTTTCTCCTCAGGTTTCAAAAAGATTAGACTCCACCGCTTGCAGATTACAAGAACATCTACAAACCACCACCGCCACCACTGCCATTTCTGCCAAGTATCGGCAACTCCATGAGGAACAGAAAACTGAAAGCACCTCCAAAAAACAAAAGAAGGAAAAGAAAGCTCCAAAGGGAGACCAAAACAAAAGCAAAAAAAAGCAAAACACACAAAGGCATGAACAGCACTTGCACACAGAGAAGAAGACGGTGCACTCTTGGGATAAACAATGGAAAAGCAAGCAGAAGATGAGCAATTCTTCACCAAATCCGTTTGAGGAAAAAAAATGTAGATGGAAGAATCGGAAAACTAAAGCTTCTTCTGATCAAAGAGCTGAAAAATCCGCCGACATCCGAACAACCAGCGACGATTTGAGCCCGCGAAGCTCTCGCTTCCTTCCTCCTCTCTACCCACGAAGAACGAAGAGAGCCGCCCAAGGGGGAGGGGTTAACTCTGACCCCAATCCAAGTTCCACCGTCCTAAATGTGAAACGTGCTTTTCTTGATCCGGTTTTCCGGTGTGTGAATCAAAGCTTTTCCTGTCCGCTTATCTAGTGGCTTATCTATTTGCGCGTACTTATCAGCTCTATAAATTCTGTTGCCAGAATGTTTTTCTTTTTTTCAAAATTAAAAAAAATCGGAAAATTAGTTAGCAGCTAGACAGACTCTGATTCTTTCTGATGCCATAATTTTGATTTCATTTATTGCCGAAAAAACAAAATTTGCAGCTGGAGAAGTTAGCAACAGTGATATTTATTTATTTATTTATTCAATTCTCTGATCTGCGTTATTGGCTAGCATCCTACGACGGATTTAGCATTAAATGGCGACAGGTTTTTAAGACCAGTCTATTTTTTTTAAAAAAAGATTAAAAAGTGCTACCAACCTAAAACCAGAGTCCAAATGTGGCGATTTGTTTTTCCAAAATTTGGCAATTTTTTCAAGAAAAAAGGAGAAATTTGCAAAAGAATATTCGATTAAAAAAATAATTTAAGAAATTTGTTGGAATTTCACACCAAAAAAAGGCGAAAAGTTTTAACTCCTGGTTCTTGATGTCACAAATTTATTTAGTTTCTATTGTGGGAAATATGTTGTATATATTTTTAATTTTTAATTTAAAATTTTATTTTCATAAATTTTGTTTTGGTTATAGATAATTATGTGTTAATTGTGTTGAATAAAATAAAATAAAAATTCACAGAGTCCAGGTTTAATTTTTGTTGTGGGAATTAATTGTGTTACATATGGCCATTGCCCTGTTGTTTAGGTGGCTATGGTTTTCATTTTCTAAAATCTTTCAGATTATCCTCCACATGAAACTATATTGAGGAATATAAGTGGATACATAGGTGATAAGCTTTTGGGTTCATGGAAAATTATAAGCCATAACTGATTTTATTTTTTTCATTTTTAATGAGTATTTTAGATTCTACAAATTCAAAAATTCTAACTAAAAAACATAAATGTCAATTTTGCCAAAAAACAAATTTAGGTCTAACTTATATTGCCTCCTCCTTTTGGCAAATTGTTGACCACCCATAGCTAGGCTAGATGCAATGTTTTGTGTGCCCAGTCTTTCTTGAAGACTTGGACCTCGGGGGCTAAGTTACAAGTTACCTATAATCAATGACTTATATTAAGGGACTACTGTAGTATGGTAGTCAAGTTAGCATTTAACTTGGATAAATATTGTAACATTTGGCATGGCCTAAATTCTAATGGCAAATTGAGTCCAAAACCACTTGCAAAATGGGCAATGAGGCCCCCCATGTTTGGGTTATTATTGGCTTAATACTTTCAACTTTCAACCCACTTTGTAAATATTTCAAGATAGCACAATTTATTGGTGACCATAAAAAAAAAATATTAATTGTATATTTCATTGCAACCAAGGGGAGTTTTTTTCAATTGGGTTGACATAAAGAGTTTAGCAAATTTTCCCAAAAATTTATTAAATTAGTTAAACTTACACTAGAAAAACATAATTGGCCAAAGTTTTCCCAAAACTTTTGATCAAAAAAAATAAAAATCCTAAGAATAATCACTGATCATTACTCTTTGACACCAATAAACAAATTTTATTTGGGAATTGGTTGAAGTTTTTTGGTAGTTTATCACCGGATTCCATATTATGATTCTAAGGTACCCCACCTCAAAGATCAAAAGCTCCCCCCCTGCTTGTTGAGGTCCATCCAGCAACATTTCTTACTGGGTGTAAAGTGTAAACCGCACATTTCAAAAGAGATCCAAAGATTTTTCAAGTGCACCAACGGGGCCAATGAAACGGTTTGGGGTTTTAAAATAGAATAGGTATCGTTCCGGAAACCCTCGCCTCCTGAACGGAGTTTCGTGAAGTCGGAATGTGGAGATAAGATACTTGAAGTTGTATGATTGTAAATAAAAGTGCAGATTCCGCAATGAATTTCATGTTATAATTTATTATCATTTTGCTAATAATTCATTTTTGTCAACCAAACGGTTGTGTTGCTTCAAATCCTATTGGTCGGATGAACATCAGAAATACTAGAAAGAGGCCCCCCCTTGGTGATGGATTCTGCCAAGCTTGTGGTCATCGCACTCACCCCACCAATTCCGCCACACAATTGGTCATTAGGCAAGCCCCAGCAGGGGAGCCTGGTGGTTGCAAGCTGGCAGAATCTTCCACCAAGGGCTCGTTCCCTAGGGTAAAATAGCAGGGGGGAACATGTTACAAGTCAGGGGAACTCCCCCCAAATGGGAAGTTTCGTTTACAATTGGTTCATTAAGGGTGAAAGGCCACTTGTTGGGTTGGGTTGGGTTTTTCTGACCATCTAAAGGGTTGGTCTGTTAAAAGAGGGTTGATTAAATGACACACGGTTTCTTATTTGACTTTGTGCCAAAAGAGGTGTTGGACATGGTTTTGTAAACAAATAGTACTTTTTTCAACTTTTGGTTTTTTCCTCCTTCCACACCCTTTTCCTTCTCTTTTTGAATACCAAGAAAAAAAAATTTGGAAAAGGGGTGGAGGAGGAGGAATGGTAGGTAACGTTTTTTTGACCAAATTACGTGGTCCTGCAAAAGATGTATCTAAGCCCAACATGACTTTAGGACTCTCTTATGACTTTAGGACTCCCTTACAGATGGAAGTTCTCGGGCTATTGGTTGGACATTGAGTGGTTTGAAAATTTGACCAATCTTCCCGTCAATTTGCTGAAAACAGTTTTTTAGTATTACAAAAAATAAAATAAAATTCTCAACTCTATCGTGCTAAACAAATACCACCCATTGAATAAGTACCCAAGCTCTTAAAAAAGGGGTACCATTGTGGTTTTGTACCATGGCATGCGTCACACTACTTATTTTATTTTTAAAAAGTTAAAATTTTCCCAAAATATATTTTCCAAAGAAAAAAAAAGTGGAGGAAATAGAGAATATTTTTAAATGACTTGAAATACTTTATTTTTCGAAATGAAATATTTAAAATAAAATAATCATTCATCAATGAAATGTAGAACTTGGGTAGCCTAGGTCAAAAAGGGTGACCACCAATCTTAGGGATAAAATTTTCATGCAGCCAATGAGATGGTTCAAACATGCACCCATGTGGGTAAGGGGGGTGTTGTGGGGTTTCATTTTTTCAAAATGTGATGTTCCCAATAGGTTCCCCAAGTTCCCAACAATGTTTCTTTAGGACTTTTTAAAAGTAGCACAAGTGACAATCATCGAATAGGAAGATGTAAAAAAAATGGTGATCACCCTAGGAAGATTTAGCCAAATCTGGTTATAAACCTACAAATCCTTAATCAACCTGCTATATTTATGGCTACAAACTCAAAACCAAATATAGAGATCTGGCAATTTCAACCCTTTTTTTTTCTCACTTCTGGTGATTGAATCCTCCAAAATCACTTCATTCTAGAATTTTAAATTTTTGATTCTGCTTTTTGGCAAAGTTTAGCCAGTAAAAGAAAAGGCTGGTTCTCAATCCATTTCACAATATGTTCCCAATAGCACCACACTTTATCCCATATTTTGCACCAAAAGTTGAACTTTCATAACTTATAAAGGTGAACCAAAGGGAAGCACCTCTATACTTCAATTTAGGGGGGAAGCACACAATGCTTCAAAAATTAAAAACAATTTCCCATGGGCCAATCAAAGTGGGTCCTTGCAACAACCCCAAAAATGAAAAATCAGTTTTCTTTCAAATCTGGTTCTTACTAGTTAACTGAGATCAGAATCATCAGTTAACTGCCAATTATCCACTGGTTAATTGATGGTTCTGGTTCCACAAATAGACAGGGCCAGGGTTAACCAGCACCCACATTGGTACCTTGACCTTTTCCATCCAGGCCTCTTAGTGACCGTATTAAACCCAATAAATGTTAGATTTGAACTCATGACCCTGATTTAGTCTAAGCATGTGATATTTGTAATATTTGGAAATAATTTAAATAAAATTTGAGATTTTAATGACTGTAACAACAAGAAATTTTTTTTGGTGGAAAGTTTTGGTATTGTGCATGAAACAAAATATTCTGAAAATCTTGGTAATTTTCGTTTTTTAGTGTAAATTTGAGAAATTTTGCTTGTAAATTTTTTTAATCACAAAACTTTCGAAACCACAAAATTGGAAAAAAAAAAAAAAAAAAAAAAAACC
>Ga0209208_10007223_pt1 | contig 15118 bp, 14 predicted proteins | sample S1TSphfallax_3_FD_187694 | JGI IMG/M metagenome (GOLD analysis project Ga0209208, IMG submission 187694) | Host-associated microbial communities from peat moss isolated from Minnesota, USA - S1T2_Fd - Sphagnum fallax MG (SPAdes) (version 2) | ecosystem: Host-associated > Plants > Peat moss >...
GATTTGGACATTTAACATAGGTTTCCTTGTTGCAAACCGTGTATACGAAGGCTATAGATTCTCTTCTTTTGGGTAAGTTGCTCCCCACCTCTGCGGCTATAAATGAGAGCATTACATGATGCTCGTTACCAAAAGGTTGCATTCTTGTATGTACTAAATTAGGAGTAATTTGTCAGGCTGACAGGTTTGGATATTTTCATTGTGGGATGACTGAGCAGAGAGCAACTGGCTCACTTGGATCAATACCGGGGAGTGATGCGATGGCAGATAAGCTTTAATTTTGGTAAGTTTCTGCACAAAAAAATGGTTGCTTGGACTAAGCCAGCTTTGTTTGATCATTGGGTATTAATTACAACTGATACAATACTCAAGGGCATCTCCTGTTTTGGTTGCAGTGATCTTGCGAATGTTGAGCTTCAGCCTTGATTACCACTGGGCACGCATATTGCGACCTTCCACAGTCAATTGGGAGGTCTGTCCTCTCTTGGTCCTTCAATCATAAACTGGGAGGTCTGTTGCTGTTCTCTTCTTCCACTGTTTTGATCTCAGAGCCTCTGACTGCAGTGCAGAACAGAAGCTTAGGCCTTTTCATGAGACTCTAGGTTTGCTTGCCACTAGGTGTGATCTGCCTGCATTTGGATGGAAGGGTTGAATCATGAACTGATCTTTCTGCAGACATCTCTGTTGTGGGGTTCGCTTTGCAGAAGCATGCACAACAGTGTGACCTTTGTACACTTGAAGCTTCTGAAGATTCTAAAGCTGGTTGTTATTTAGCAAGGCAGGTAAGGATTCTCCTGAAGGAAACCATGACAGCCTTGCAATAATCATAAGACAAAAGTGCAATTGATGGTCTGTGGTTTGACTGTACCTTTTGTAATATTTCAAGCAATGTAAGTTCTGTGTTGTGCTTCAAGTTCCAAGTGTTTGGCATTCATCCAACTGTTAGGACATGGACTGATGTGTATTTTGTTGGTGTCCAGGAAAGGCCTGTACCATTGATTCAGTATGATGTGGTCATGTACCTGGCGTATGTTCTATATGCACCATTGTACTTAGCTGGACCTATTGTCTCCTTCAATGCATTTGCCTCACAGGTTTCAGTCATTGACCCGACCCTGGTTTGCTGGATGATGAAAACTGCTTTGCTTTAGTATTTTGTTACATGAGACCCTGACTAAGTTTTATGATCCTTTTTTCAGTTGGAGAAGCCACAAAGAACATACAGTGGAACACAGATTGCAGTATATGGGCTGCGGTGGCTTGCTTGCTTCTTGCTCATGGAAGTTCTCACCCAATTTTGTTATTTCAACACCTTGGCCATCAGGTAAATAACTCAGTTAGGTCCTCAAAGGGCAACTCTGAAGTGGCAATTTCCTTTTAAGGATAGTTACTAGCATAACTTTTTGTTATTTCCTTTTGTGGGAGTCAGGATTGCATAGTTAACCTTTAACTATATGAGTTCTGGTTTGCAGTGGGGTTTGGCAAATGCTATCTCCCACAGAGATATTTCTGATTGGATATGGGGTATGGATTCGAATCTTGTCAACTCTTTTTTTGGTCTTTTCTTATTTTCATAACTCTTGTGAGAGGACTCTCTCTGGTAGCAAGTCTCATTGCAGATTTGCGTCCCTGTTCAGACAGTTCTGATAAATTGTAAGTTTCCTTGTCCTCACAGGTCTTGAACTTCATGTGGCTCAAATTTCTCCTAATTTGGCGCTTCTTCCGGTTCTGGACACTGGTTTGTCAAAATCCCAGACCAGACTACTTTGTATATACATGCTTGCGAAAGCTTAATTTTTGAGACATTTTATTTGTCGTGCTTAAGTTGGAGGGTAAGGCTCTGTGGGATGAGTACAGATCCATAACTAAAACTTTTGTGTTAGCATGTTGATGAAGGTCAATGGAATTGAGGCACCTGAGAACATGACCCGCTGCATGAACAATTGCTATGATTTGGAAGGATTTTGGAAGGGCTGGCATTCTTCCTACAATCGCTATTTGGTCAGGTGAATCAGAATGTTCAAAATATCCATATGGAAAAAAGCACAAACCAGGTTTTGCAGTTTGAAGGGTACATGCAAGTGTTTTCAAATTGATGTGAAGTGCCAAGCTTTGGAAGGATTGAAATTTTTTGAGATTGGGTGTGCAAAAATTGGTGATGGTATTCTGTGCAACCATGTTTAAGTTTCATGCCACTTCTTTTATTTCCTTTGACGATTTCACTGACACTCTGGGCAAAGAAACAAACTTTCTCCTCATATTCTTTATCTGGTTGTTGGGCTTGAAGGTATTTATATATTCCACTGGGGGGTTCAAAGTGGAGGCTCATCAATGTCTGGATCATCTTCACATTTGTGGCAATCTGGCATGATCTTGAATGGTGAGCTTATGACATAACTCCTGCATCTTTATTGAGCATTTTCTGTTTGATATTCTGAGCTTAACCTCCTCTCTGTGATGTGGGGATTTTGAAACTTTGTCACATTTGAAGTTTCTACATTTGTATGTATGTGTTCTGAGATGCTTTTATGTGCAGGAAGCTTCTATCATGGGCATGGGTCACCTGTCTACTGTGGGTTCCAGAGTTGGTTGTGAAATCGATTGTAAAATCTCATCGGGTGCATATCTATGATATTCCCTTCTTCATTCTGTTGAGGTTCTTAATGGAGTGGCCAGTTTGTTGACATAAGTTCAAAATTTCTCTACCTAGGTAGGAAACTTTTGAAGAGATTGCTACCAGGTTGAGAACTTTTGAAGTTGATCCTTGGTTTATTTGGTGTCTTCAGATGGAGGGCTTCAGAAATTCACCACTGTTCAGGGAATGTTGTGCATTGGCAGGGTCTTTTAACACAACTGGCCTAATGGTGGGTAATCTTGAAATTGCTGTGCTGTGGTTGACATATTACTCTGTTTTCAAACATTAGTAATGTTTGCTTCAAAATGTCTCCATGGCTATGGCATTAGTCTGCACATCTAAGCAGGTGCCATAGTGAAGATGACTAAAGATGATACAGAAAACATGATGTCCGAGCAATTTCATATTGTCCATTTGTGCTTCTGTTAGAAGTCTCAGACCATCATATTTTTGTTCTATGTTTTCATTCTCTAATGTTCTTGAAGACTTTGTTCAAGACAAGAGTGTTAAAGTCTGTGTACATCCTTGTTTAGGTTGGAACTTAACTTTGTTGATTGTGTCTCTTGAAATGTAGCCTGTCTTTTTTCCCTCCCCTAAGAACAAGAAGCCTCTTGTCTTTTGTTTTTTTTGTTGCAGACAGCGAATCTGGTTGGCTTTGTGGTGGGTCCAGCAGGCATGCACATGCTGTTCTCCAGAATGCTTTCACTTCAAAGTATGAATATTCCTGCTCCTCCACTTTCTTCTATACTGTGTACTCTTTTGTTCTAATGTTTGCTCTATAACCACAGGCATAGTGTATGGAGGGAGGCTATGTGATGCAATGTATTGTGTACAGATTTCCTTTGCAGTATGCCTGATTATGGTAGAGATGGGGCTTTCTGGAGGAAATCTAGAAGACCTAAACTTGGAACAAGTATTTAATGTAAATTTGAAATCCTGTTATTTCTTATGAGCTAATCTGCTTCATGTAATTAATTGCTTGGGTTCTAAGGCCAGAATGGAGTTACTTCAGTCTTGCTAGTGAACCTACACCCTGAACTATTGAGTCCAAGGAAAGGGGCTTAAGACTAACTGGATGACTGCTGAATTTTTGAAAGATGGTGTGGATGTTTGCAGATATACCTCTTCTCTTTGGGATTGTCTTCTCTATGTACATTGGGACCAAGGTTATCATCCTTGTTCTCAGAACTCTCAATCTGTAGTTTGATTACCAATTTAGCTACTGCTGGTACAGTCATTGGTCATAACTGAAGTTTATTTTGAGTGTCTTCTGCAGATTATGTTCCATATTCGTGAATGGGAAGCTCAACAAAAGGAGAATGAAAAGTTGAAGGTGCCAAGAAGTAAGTTTGTTGACTGAGAGGACTGAATTAGAAAGGTGTTTTGTGTTGGTGTTTTGAATAGACTGCAGTCTATTCAAGTTGTTTTTTGGCTGGTATATTTGTGAGATGTGTATTGTGTCATAGCAATTTTTATTGCAACTATGTCACAATGCAACACATGGGTTGTGTAACAGCTGTACTTTTCAATGTTGAAGGGAAATGGAAATTGGGTCACATACAATCAAAGTCTTGCTCATGCATGTGTAATTAGTTTATTGTATAATTAGTTGAAATTGAGTAATTGGTGAAGATTTTGTGGAGAGTTTACTTGGTTGGGTTATTATGCTAGGGTAGTTAAGTAAATTTTAACTAATTTTTGATTTGGATTCTACAAGCTGGTTATTTTGTTGCCAATTTTTTTCATGAGAAGCAAAAACATTTTAATTCTTTAATGCCAGTCTACTGCCACAGAGGGAATTTTCATGGTATGGACTGCATAGATGTTTTGGAAGATGAGTGAGGTATTTTTCCTTTTTGAAGCATAGTTATCACTGAGATGGTGAAAGTGAAACAACAATGTCAAACTAAGCAATGTTGTCCATTCACATTTTGAAATTTGCCACTACTACAGAGATCACAAGTTACTGATTTCAGTGTTCATTACATGTTGCCCAACTGACAATATTTAAAAAAATTATAGCCAAACTTTATGTTGTAGACATGTCGTAAGCAAGATTTTCATTTCAATTGCACTGATGGCCATGCACAAGGATTTTCATGGCTCCATTTCTTGCATTTGCTTTCCCCAATGAAGCTTTCATAAGATTGAACACTCGTGGCGAAACTTAGAAACCACTGGGCGAACCCAGCAGGGCATCGAGAAATTTCTTGTACTGGTTTATTGGCCGGACCAGTACAAGAAACATCTAGAGGCCCTGCTGCACCTCAGCGAGCTCTCGCGCCCAACAACTCGCTCTAGCTAGTTACTAACCCGTCGAAACGCGGAACGAACATAAATCAGACATGCAGACGTGATTCAAGTGTGGGTCACATGGTCTGTCCCAAAGGGTAAATGCAGCGACGCCGCTCCCCAGGGCAATGGAATATGCGACCCCCGCTACATGGAGACTTGCGCCAATCACACGCAGCAAGTCACTCTTTGGCGTTTACAGCGGATTCTACAGCACAAGCACGCTGCTCCAACCAGTAAAGGCAGCACCCAGCCAAGGGTGCCAACCCCCGCCATAAACCAAACATATTTACACTAGGCTTGGGAACGATGAATAAAAGACAAACCACAACATCCCCGAAAACCTGCAAATACCTTCACTATCAGAAACCAGCTCTAAAATGTTTGTTAAAGCAGTCCCACCAAGAGGACCAAGCCACACTCGCCTATCATGGAAAGAAAACTCAGCTGACCAGCTTGACGAGGATTACTATTGCAAGCAAAAGCTTTCAACTAAAACAAAAAGACCTCGAACACAGTACGTGAAACATTTTCAGTGAACACGGCCTATCACAAAGGATGACTATGCATCCACTACGCCTCAGGCGCAATGAAGCATACCATACCACATTCCTAGACACTCCTTCCTATCCCTCTCGACAAAGAAAAGAAGAATCAGGGAAAACTTCAAGAACACTCGAATCAAATCAGGATCTAGGCTGCGAAGTCAGGCCAAGGATGCCAAACCCCTTGTTACCTACAACTGATTACCTCGCGCCAACACTCTAAGAGAGCAAACTACACAACTACAGAAATCATTTCACACCAAGTGCAGACAAACAATGAACAACAACAAAGATCCAAGTTGAAACTCGCAAGAAGAGAATAAACAAAAGGTGCGACGCACAAACCGAATGCGCGAGACTTAATAGATGAGAGATCTTTGAAACACGCAAGAATATGGAAATGGTGCGCGGCGGCAGTAGGGTTTCCAGGATTTAGGGTTTAAGATTTTTAGGGCTTATGGAGTTTCACTCTTTTCTTTTTGTTTTTTGTTTCTTTCCAAAGTGGTAAGTAAAAGTGGTCCACATGGGTAGGTGGGGGTGGCTGGTGGTTCCATTGCTCATATTGGTGGGCTCTAATGGCAATAGCCGTTAATTTTTTTAATTTTTTTTTGCAAAACATGGCAAAGAGGTTGTTGAAGTGTGTTGGTCAATAGAGGGGAGAAATTTTTATTTGCAATACTAGTTAATTTTAATATTTTATTTACAACATTTTTAGTTGTTTATTGTGGGTTGGTTTTTGGTGTTGATTAAAAAATCAGCAAACAACAGCTCTCTGAAACTATTAAAATTCCCCAAAATGAAACTATACAAACTATTTTGCAAAAATCAAAAATTTCCAAATTCAAAACATAAAATTACATCCATTGATTTTCAACATTGCCATTGGCCAAAGCTTTTTTGGATGTTTGTGAAACCAAAATTTGGACACCAAATATGTGAAGAGAAAATGGGTTGAAACTTGATTATGTGATTATACAGCATTTTTTGTGTGGGAAATTTCTCACAAATGCAAAATAAAATAAAATGGCAAAAGGAATATTTTGCCCTATTCTCTGGCTTTTTTTTTGGAAAGAATAGCCAAATTTCGAAAAAAATTCGCCACATTTTCAATTGGATTTTAGAGTGAAGCATTTTTCTTACCAGCTTTTTAAATTTTGTACATTTTTTTCTAACCTGTTGCCATTTAATGCTAATTCTCTCTTGGGAAGCTAGCATTAAATTAAATAACAAACTCATTGGGTTTATAATAATATATATTGTTTTGGGGAATTTTCATAGAAAAAATGGCTAAAAATTGCATTTAGGGTTAATAAGGTGGCCAAGTTAGAGGCACATACCTACTTATCCTCAAAAGAAAAAACTAAAATGGAAAAGAAAACGACAAAAGGAAAAAGAAAGGGAAAAGAAAAGAAGATGCACCAGCCTTCCTGTAAGGGTTCGGGAACCCTGAGAAACAGCCGGTGTCTTCAGCGGGTCACCCGAATCGGGTCCGCGCGAGCCAGCAAGCGTGCACAAGTGCAGCGCGCGAAACAAATTGCAGCGCACACCGAGGGAGAGAGAGGGACGCGAGACTGTGTTTTGCAGGTCAGGGATGTGCGCCATTTGTCCTGCTACTATTGCGTATCTTCATCTCGACGAGCTTTGATCCCAATCAGAAGGCGCATGCAACAGCAAATTTTTTGTGGCCCGGGTAAAACTTTCCCCCCCAGTTATCTGCAAATTTTCTTCAAAAGTTTTTTTTAAGCTCAGAAACCTTCTTAAAACAGCCGCAACTTCAACGAGGAGATGGACGGAGCTTTGCTTTGCAAGGAGAATTTTGTGATCTGCAAGGGGAAAAAAATCAGATACGAAAGAGGAGAAACCGCAAGTGACGGAGTGAGGAGATTTGTTATGATGGTAGAAAGCGTGCCGTCTCATTCATTGGATGTTGCGGAAAGGCGGGAGAATGTTTTTGTTTTTCTTGGCTTCAGGACAGCAAGAAGGGGGATAGAAAGAGAATAGTTGCTGATTGAAAGAAAACCGATGAGCGGTGAAATAGCAAGGCTGCTTCTATTATTATTCTGGAGACATTTTCGATATCCAATGGTGTGCTTTCATGTGCTGCAGAGAGAAGCTGGGAGGACCTAGAGCGCGAGCTTTCATTTTTGTCGTATCATATGTTTTGTCTCCAGGTGTGTCCAAGACAGGGAAAAGAACGGTGCATTGAGCTAATATTGGACCATATCCAACAGTATCCATCGCACAGAGTGAGAGATCAAAGGAGCTAGAGCTATTGCGCATTTTTTGAACGAGACGGAGACGAGATTTCTGCGGGGAAGAATGATTGTCAATACGAGATGATCTGATGCTCTGTGGTGTCGCATGACCGTTGCGAAGGTGGAGGAGGAACAGAGAGTCCTGTAGCTATGAATATCTGTGATGATCCAGTTCTATTCTTGCCGTTGCTAGACAGAAATGGAGGAGGAGGAGGAAGCAGCATGCGCATGACGAACTGATGATATTCCTGCTGAACATAATTACGGAACCTCGTGCAGCAGTAGCAATGCATGTTCTCAACAACAGGTACTCACTTCGACGACGTCAGTGGCTGGGAACAGTTTTGAACAAGCGCGATTCATTATAATACGAGAATCTCGCGCCTTAGAGAAGCTCTGGTTCTATGTGAGGTATGCGCATTGTTATCAATTGGAAGCCCTGATCTTCCTTCCCTATTTATTGCTTGCCTTCAATGGTCCTGGGACAGGTCTCTGATGATGATCCGGCATACGATCTCACAAGGAAGGATTATACGGTAATCCGAAACACATAATTGCATGGAAAAGTTAACTCCAGTGAAGTCACAGAACCACAGCATATTCATTGGCACAATTTTCTCTGTTTTTCAATTCTCCGAATGAAGCTCACTGTGGATATAATTTGTGTTATTCCTTTCATTGATTCCAGTTTCAAAGCTACAGCAATGTAATTCTTCTTGTTCAAGACTTTGTGACATTCTAGCTTTTGTGCCATGGAGCATCACAATGAAGAATTTTGATCTCTTTGTAATGGAAGCTCACCATTACATTGCAGAGGGAGGCTTTTGAGGTTTATTGGAGGAAAGAAACAGGGAGAATCATAATATCCACAAGAATGCCCCTTCAGAAAGGAAGAAGAAATCTTCTTAAAGAAATGATGGGCATGGATGGATCTTTGGCTTTTGGATAGCTGCTAACATTCTAGCACACTAATGGGTTTGTGAATAGCATTTTCTTGAGCATGAAATTCTTAGCTATAGTCCAGTGGTGCTTCTGATGAAGATTCTTGGGTATAACTGAGGAAAGATCTACTGCATGCTCAAGTGCCTGGTTTTGTGCACTTGTCTTGGAGGAGAGATTTGCAGGATTAAATTCAAGGTCTGAAGAGCTGTTATGTTTTTACTGCCCTCTATAGAATGCTGGTGCAGAGCTAGATGCATTTAGATACGTTCTGCTGTTAGTTTCAGTAAGCTCTGGGTATCTTTTGAGATGCCAGGAGTACACAGTGGAAGGGACACCTTCAACAGTTTAACTGTATAGGTTCTTCTTCTAATCAGACAAACCATCCACCTCTTGTAAAACTTGGTTTGATGGTCATGTCAACTCCCCCTCTTCTATGCTCCTGTGGAGCTCATACCCACCTCACATCATTGCGAAGAAGTTCTCCTGACACACGAAGAGCTCCATGGTGATGGCTGTGAATACATGTACCAGGAGGGGGAGAGTAGGGAAGTACTCAGAGAAAGTGTAGAGGACTTTATGGCTTTGGTGGATGGTAATAGCAGAAGTTGCATATGGTGGCATTCTACAGGAATCTGCCAAAAACAACAAATGAACCTTCTCATTAATCTTATTAGCTGCATTTACAGAGGAGTCTCTGCTACCAGAATCATCCCACTTAAACTTCTCTGTTTCATTTGTAAGAACCTGCATAATAAGAAGAGAGAAGAGGGAGGAAGCTTCTCATGTATCAGGATCTGAAGAAAATGTCAAGATGGGGGGCAAAGGGAGAGTTCCATTGTCAACCTTCTCTGGTAAATGGATGGGAGAGAACTTACCAAAGAGTTCTGTTTCTAACCTGCAGGAAGGATCCTGGGCTTCACTTTGCGAGAAGCCACCAATGGAAGGCAAGGAAAGCACATCCGAGGATACAGAAAGCCACTCCAACTCTCTTACATTGGGTTTGCATGCACTGTCAGACTGTCACTTGAGGTTAAAGCGCTTTGGGCCTTCTGGTCCACCTTCTGGAGATGTCATACAAAGAGGCAGCCTTGCAAGGAGGGTCCAAACTCCAAGTAGATCTTGCAAAGGGAGGGCTTTTGCTCAGCAAACAAGATACATGCTGGCTTTGCCAAGGCCTGTGTCATCTTTGGAGAGCTGCCTTGGAGCACAGCTGATTCATGAGCTTGACAGCAAAAAAGAACCTCTTGATATTTCTTCCCTGGTTGAGGGAAGTAGGCAGTTTTCCAGCACTTGTGAAAATGGGAACATTCCTCTGTATACATTTGAGAAAATCTTCTCTTTGGACATAGATCACTGCAGTGATGGGCCTGTGGATACCAATGGGATCTACAAAAGAGTCTTTAAAGATGACAAGACATCTAATACCGAGGGTATGGTAGCAGTTCCAGAGTTTCAACAGTTTTTTGGAAGAGCAAACAGCTTGAAAATGGGTTTCAGTTCTTCTGAAACTGCTGGAACTCTCAGCAGCAATGATGAAAGAACATACACTGAAAGTGAAGCAGAAAAATCCATTCCTGCTTCAGTTGACATTTGTGAAGTGTTGTGGAAGAAATCACTGTTGCCTTTCACTCTCAAGAAACGCAAAATTTCTCGCACGTGCCAAATCTTGTCAACATCTTCTGATTCAGGTGTTGATTCCACTGCATCAACAGGTAGTGCATGACAAGCCATAGTGAGTTTCTGCAGATGCATGTTTGTGTACAAACACTTCATGTTAAATAGAGGCAATGCTGGTGTTTGTCTGTTAGTAAGTTCACATCTTTATTATCATTTGTGTGGCTGATGCAGATGAAGCCACAACTCCAATGGAGGCACTACTGTTCAGTTTTGGAGTTGGCATTGGGGTAGTGTGCACTGTTAAATCAAGTCAATGTGAAATTGACAGATTGAATCAGTTGCTGAAGGCAGCAGAAGCTCAAGTGCAGATCCTTAAAGAGGAGGTAGAGATGTCATCTCTGTGAACTGTACAAATGTTTTTCTGAGCTGGTTTTTGAATTTCAGCATATGTGCAAGGTAATCTTTGGTTCATATGTCTATGACATGGGCACAATGTTTTGGATGATCTGCAGAGCTGAGTGTTTTCTGGACTTGCTAGCATTGTAGGTTGACAAAAAGGATGCAGAGAAACCAAGTCAAGAGATTGGTACACAATCTCAACTTTCTACCTGTGGTGGCGTGGAGGAGGAACTTGATGATTTTGAGTCTTTGAGGATTGTACAAGCAGATGAGGCCTCATCTCTGGAAGGTGGTGAAATGGCTGATCTTGAGGCAGAGCTGGAGGCTGAACTGGATCACCTAACAGGACAATATTCAGATCTGGATGAGGTTAGTGTTTGCCTGTGGATTGCACCATTAGTCAATTCTAGTTATTTTATCTGCATTCAAGAGTTTAGAATTCAGAGCAAAATATCATGTGGAATGTTCTGGTGCAGTTGGAGATGGATGGTGTTGCAGCTTTGGTGCATGGGGATCTGAATGCTGTGGGTCTACCTGCACAACTGGACTCTTATGGTGATGACAGCTCAGCTTCAGAAGTGGCATGCATTAACAGTGATGCTGTATCCCCAAGAGAGCTCACACGTCTGCTTCTCAAACTTCAGGTGAGGACACTATATCTAGAACAAAAAAGATTCCCTGGTGATAGAGATAGTGGAAGTTCAAAACTAGCTGTAAACTTGTAGAGTTTATTGCAGTTAATCTTCTTAGCGTTGAATTTGTTCAAGATTGATCTGTGGTGTCACAGTCAGCACGACAAGAAGAGCATATTTCAGATTTGGAGGCAGATCTCGAAGCAGCAATGTTGCAGTTAAAAGAGAAAGAGAAAGAGCTGGAGCACTGGAAGAAACATGTCTGCCAGCTCACTGAACTCTCAATTTCATCACCTACCTCAGGCACTCTTCCAACTCTCGTCAGCTGATTGTTTATTGTCTTGTTGGACTGTGTGTTGGTTGTATTTTGGTCAAGAGGATTCCATTATTCCCTGCATTAGGTCTATGTCTGTATCAGTGGAGTCAGCAAAGACTCCAATGTGCTGATGTTTGGATTTATACCAGTTAATCATGGTGATTGGATATTGGGGTTGCAGGGCAGGAAAATTTTCCAATACATTGTCAAAGCAGTGCAGTTGTCACTCCATTTGAAAGGTCCTCCTCAGGCAGTGGAAGTGAGCCTGAAATAAGTGCATCTATACAGGGTCCCACCCTGTTAGACCACCGAGAAAGCTTTCACTTGCCTCTTCAGTCATCAGGTTCTTCAGTTGATTGGCCAGCTGGCTGTTTTGTGGAAACTAAAGGACTAAACCCAGGACATTTGGAGAAATGTGAGTTGATGCCAGCAAGAGGTGGAGGTCTGGAAGGGATGAGAACAGGTTTACTTGAGCAGGTATGGATCACCCTTCACCTCTTGACACATTTGGCTCTGTCTGTGGTTGTGAATTTTTACATTTCTTCTGACTCCTCTCCGTTTTTGGTTGTCATGGCATGTCTGTAATGCCGCTGCAGGGTGCAAACCCAGGGTTGGATAGAAGACTGAACTTTGACAATGCACTAAAAAACTCATCAGCAAAAGATGATGTCCGTGATGAGTTTCTACAGGCTTTGGTGGGTGGCAAATTAGAACTACCTCTTCGCAATGAGCAGGCTCTGCAAACTGCCATGGACTGTAAGCTGATATTTGAGGACTCCCAGATTCAACAGCTGCTAGTTGACTCTATCCAGGATTTGAGACCATGGAAGCCTGGTGACATGTCTGACATGGGTAGCAATATTCCAAGCATAAATGACTACTCAAGTACTGTCTCAATGTCTGATGGCTGGGAAAGTGGGTTTGACCCTTCTATGAGGGGCCATTTTCACAAAGGACATGGAGTTCAAAAATTTATGACAAAGCCTGAGAGTAGTGTTATTGCTAAGTGTGCAAGACTGTCTGCATCATCAATGTCAGTCTCTGAAATCTCAGATGGGGAGGCTCCAGATTATTGTGCAAGTGGTACAACTCTGTGCTCCTCAAACATAGAGACAATCACCAGGCCTGTAGGTCCATTTAATCATGATGTCGATCCATTTTTCTGGAATAGAGAGGGAGGGCTTGGTGGAGCTGATGACAGTGGCTTCACTATGATGGAGCCAAGTTCAAACATGTACACAAGGGGTCCCATGATCTCACTTGGTGTGCAGCAGCCTCATATTTTGGATGGGAGGGGAGAGGAGCTTAACCCCACAGTGTATGAAAAGGTAGTTGGTTGGGAAGGGCTTATCAGGCAGGAACCTTTTGCAGCTATGGGATCTGACTGGGAGTGCCAGTCTCAAGCATCTGAGTATGAACAACACAATGCTCAAGATCCCAGATTTGTGGAAGGTGGCTCACTGCATCCAGAAAATTTGGTATTGGACTCTGAGGAACACTTGGGCAACAAGTTCAAAACAGAAATTGTTGGAAAGACTAGGCATGGATCAGACATTGTCCCAGAAGTGCAAAATATTCCTGCCATGCTTGAGATGGATAATGCGAAGTTTAGAAATAGAAGTTCAAGGGAACAAGAAGCAGGTAGTGTAGAGGGAGTTGCTTCATTTCCCTCTTTAGTGGGAAGCACTTTAGAAGGCATAGCAGGGGAGAGTGGGGAGAGTTTTGAATTCCTCTGTAGTACATTGCCAAAGCATCATGAATCCATGAGAGTGTCTGAAATCATGAATGACAAGGACAGTCAGGACATCACTTGCTCTCAGAGAGCAGACACAGAATCCATAACAGTATTCAACCAGGCTGCATCATCACAAAGTTCTCAAGGTATGTAATTTTATTTGCACTCTCAACAAAACACAAGGGATAAACTGCAGCATTTTACTGTTATGATTATTAGCATCCAGTTCTAATAGGTCTAATTCCGCGGATGTCTGTTTCTTCTTTGTGATGCAGGGGCAGATACTGTAGTGTCTAGTGGAGTAGAAAGGGAGGTAAATGAAAGAGAAAGGTTCATACTTCTCTTCTGCTGAGGAAAAACACATCAGCAACATGACATTGATGGTCTTGAAGAGCCAATCTACCTCTTTTGAAAGGAGGGCTTGGATAAACTGATTGATCACATGTTGATGTTCTCTCCAGTCTGCCAGTAGATGGAGGTTCCATGTGGAGCTTCTAATCTGCCAAATTGGATGGCAAATGGTACTGACATATGCATAACAGGAATAGTCAGGAGGTGGGGGTTCAGAAGAATGTAGCCTTGTATTAAGAGATTCAGGCAATGAGTTGTCACAGAAAAATGATGTCTTCTGTAGTGCTGTTAGTAATTGATTGCCTTCACTGTATACCAACAAGATTTGCCTCACATAGAAGGATTCAGATTCCTGCATTTCCTTTATATGGAGTCTTGCCTTGTTGATTCATGTTCCTGATGGTTACTTCATGTCCTAGTTCAGTTCAATGCTTGGGTGGATTTGTTCAGTTCAAATGCAGCAATGAGATATGAAGTTGAGTTTCTTGAAGGCCCTTGGATCAATTTCGATTTCTGAATATTAGCTGGCTTGGAGCAGGCATACGTACGTTTTAGTGTGATGATGTTGTCCATCTGACAAGCCGGGAGTTAAAAGGTTTGATCATCAAATGTAGGGTAATCAAGGGTGGGTATGCTTCCATTTGTGGAGGGGACTTTTGTGAATTGGATGACCCTTCCATTTGTGGAGGAAGCATCATCCATCGATGCGCTTCTTGTACATATCTCTACAAATTGCAGAAACAAACATTCAAGAATAGACATTCCCAGAAACAAACAAGCCTTCCTTCAATGGACACTAACAAAACAGGACTTGTTGCAGTGACACAGTTCGACAGTGATGATGATGCACATGAAGCTTGAACATTATGACATGATGCCCAGCAAGAAGCTTTCCAATCTAAGAAGCTTTCTGGGTTAGTGCTTTATTATATGCAAGGAGTTGCAATTTCACAAGCTCCAGATGTAACTCAACATTTCTAGTATTGACAACAGATAATTGCCATAGTTTGAATGTGATATCTGTTGCACCATCTTATCTGGATATCTAACTTCAAGAGAAAATTTCAGCTGTGATCAAACTGCATCAGTAAGTGCATCAGGAATTGTTGGCCATGTCCATCTCAGAAGGAACGTATGATCGGATTGTTGTAAGAATAAGCCATCATTGCTAACCTTCCAGTTGCAAGTCATGCAATTATCCAGTTGCGAAGAGTGTGACGATGGTATATTGGGATTCGCCCAAAACAGGAATGTGCCACTTCTGAAGGGAGTGGCAAGCTTCGCCTGAAAGGAGCAATCCCAGTATTGATTCCTGTTGATATCGAACATGAAACCGTATTCCTTATTACGCTGCGCGATGAAGGTGGGATTGTCTATGATATCGGAGAAACAAACGATG
>Ga0209208_10007224_pt1 | contig 15117 bp, 13 predicted proteins | sample S1TSphfallax_3_FD_187694 | JGI IMG/M metagenome (GOLD analysis project Ga0209208, IMG submission 187694) | Host-associated microbial communities from peat moss isolated from Minnesota, USA - S1T2_Fd - Sphagnum fallax MG (SPAdes) (version 2) | ecosystem: Host-associated > Plants > Peat moss >...
TTATTATCACAAAATTAAAGAAAAAAAACCCTAATATGATACCAATTGAATTCTGCTGTAAAGTTTAAACGTAATAAATGTGAATTTTTCAGGGAATTTGAGGGAAGTTTCTAACCCAAAATCAACTTTGCAGGTGCCCACCAATGCTCCTCCCCAAATTCGGGATTTACTGCAATGTGATTGGTGGGATTGGCGAAAATATCAGGAGGGAGTGGAGCCTATAGCAGATCTAGAGAATAGGTCTAACTGGAGGCTCTTAAAATCAGGACCATATAAACCCCAATTGGGTAGGCTTTTTTTATTTTAATAATAGCTAAAAGGAGGGAAGGGTGGGGTGGGCCACTAGCGCAGGGATAATAATTTCCACCAAAACTGGACCCCTCCCCCCCCAAATTGGAGGGAAATAAAATTAAACAAAAATTAAAAAAATTAATTTCATCAGTAAATACCGGAGTTGCTTCACAAATGGATGAATTTTTTTTAATTTTTTAATTTGTAAAAGTGGTGTAACGCTCTTTTAATAAGGGCAAATCTGTGTATGGATGAAAGATGGGGAGACTTGGATTGACTAAAGAGCCGCAGTTGGATGAGTTCTTGGGATTCGTGATCGATGACACACATGGATGAAAATGACGTGTTTGGTATCGACGAATGATTGGCGGGGAATGGATTGTGCGCGTTATCGGGGGAACCAATGAGGGAAAAAAGAAACTTAGGATGAACACTGGATTGAGAAAATTTCGTGGATGATATCCGGGCTTTTTCGATCGATCAAACGTTCGATCTCTCACTTCGTGCTTCATGTCTCTCTGTCTCTCTGCAAAGGATATGGTTTCGCAGGAACTCCTCCGGCGGCGGATCCTGCTGGTGCTGACGCCGTTGCTGGAGAAATCCGAAATCCACGAGGGAGGAAGGCAAAGAATCTGGAGTCGCTGTTACAGTAGACCTTCGGAGGATCCTGGTTCTTTTTTTCCCTTTTTTTTTCCCAAATTTTTAAACAGGCATTTCAGTCGAATTGCGTCGTCTCCTATTCCGGTACCGCGTTCTTCTTGGCGTCCACAGGCAAATGAAATGTTTTCGTGATTGAGGTCGTGAGCGTGGTCGTGAGCGTGGTCGTGAGCGCGGATTCACACTTGTTTCAGATACTGATTCTTTTTTTAAAAAATTTCCAAAGATATATATTCTCACTTGCGACAGGGAGTTTCGAGAAAACTTTTGTTCAAGGTAAGGCGGTCACAGAGCAAATCAGTTTTGATCACTGTTGTTTGGCTTTTCGTAGCTTCCCGCGGTATTGTCGTGCTCTGCTGCAATCTGTGTGTCTTTGATTTCCTTTCTATAGCAATGATTTGTGTGTGTGTGTGTGTGTGTGTGACAGAATTTTCTTTCTCAGATTTGATTCTCCCTTGTAGTGAATCTGTATTGGAACACATAATATCATGGACTATCTCAATTTCGGGTTTCTGGAAGTTGAGAAGAGTTTCTGATTTCGCTCGACTTTCAAGAGCCTCAACAGATACATGATAATAGTGCTCATGTTTGTGGAATCCGTGGTTTTCTCGTCTGTAATGTGCTTATTACGAGGTGATGGTGTTTGTGGATTTCGATAGTGTTTTGTTGTTCAGAGACAAAGAATTGTGCAGTGTTTCTCTTGCGCAGATTCACTCCAGTTTTCACGGCGTTTGAAGTTTGCTTACAGTACGATGCCGGACTGGAAGTCCTTTGTGCAGATTGAACATGGAGGATTTGCATGATCTTGTATGATGGACACATGATGATGATGTCATGCGGCAGCAGCAGCTGATTCAAAGCTTGCAAGCTTCATCCGGGGAAGAAGAAGATCTTAAGACTTTTCGACAAGAAGCTTCAAGTTTATTACAGAAGGAAAATGCCAACATGGGCGGGAATGACGCACGTGAAGGTTGAGGAGGAGGACGTGGATGAGAAGAAAGTGGAGATTCTTGACTCTTTGATTTCCATGAATTTGACGCAATGCATCGATTCCTCGAGCATGAAGGAGGAAGAGGATTTCAACTTCCAGTTCTTGGAGCAATCAGGCACGAAGCTGGAGTGCGACAACAGTCTAGAGGGTTTTCACTTTGGAAATGGTGGAGGTGTTGGCGAATTCAATGAGGATACAAGGGAGCAGCTAGATGCCGACATGGATGCTGCTTGCACGAGAGTGCTGGATCTTCCAACCACTAGCAGCAGCATGTGTTTGGATTTTGAGTCACTGGATTCTGTAGATGGCCAAGAGACCAATGGGCCTGATGAGTCCATCGAGATAGGAGAGGAGGAAGCTTTGTTGTTGGCTGCAGCTGCAACAGCTGCAGATGAGAGCAGTGACAGGGAATCAATTGGGCCAGTAGAGCAGACAAGCTCCAGTCAATGTAGGAATAAGGGAAGCAAGGGGGCAGCCTCCTCTGGGCGGCGTAAAACAAAGGTGGATTGGACACAAGAGCTGCACCGACGCTTTGTGCAAGCAGTTGAGCAGCTGGGAGTGGAGAAGGCCATTCCATCACGGATTCTGGAGCTCATGGGTGTGCAATGCTTGACCCGGCATAACATTGCAAGCCATTTACAGAAGTATAGATCTCACAGACGCCACATGATTGCACGGGATGTGGAAGCAGCTTCTTGGCGCCATCGCAGGCCTCTTACATGGGCTAGAAGCCAACAGGAAGGTAATGCATGGTTGGCTCCTATCCAAACCAGCTCCAGCTTCCCTGCTGCTCATCCTTATGCATCTGCTGGACTCCCTACCATTCAACCTCGTCTCCCAGCACATGGGCATCACATCGGAGCTCACTTGGTTGTTTGGGGGCACCCAACTGTGGATCATTCTCCATCCCATATGTGGCAGCAACCACCTGTGAACACACTCCCATTCTCACAGGAGCCTGACAGCAGTACATACTGGCAGCAAACAGCTCCTGCATGCATTGATTCTTGGACACATCCATCAATTTTCCCTGCATTCCCTTACCCTTTCTTTGGAGCACCATATGCACCTTCATTTTGTGCATCACAATTGGTTGCACCAGGCATTACATCAAACGAGAGATCGTTGATGGACGAGTCCTTGCCTGTAGCATTGTACCAGACAACAGCTATTGATTCTGATATCAGTGCTGCTGCAGGAGCTGCAGCCTGTAGTAAGCCTTCTGACTTCCTGCCTCCACAAGAAATTCTTGATGCTGTCATCAGTGAAGCTCTTGCAAATCCATGCACTCCTCTGCCGCTTGGCTTGAAACCACCATCTGTGGCTGCAGTCATGGCTGAGCTTTTCAGGCAAGGGATCAACATTGTGGCCACATCAACCTCATGATCCTGCTGCAATTGTTTGCACGAGTGGAGAGATTGCACATGCACCAACCCACATGGTGCATATGTGTTTGTGAATGTGTTGAGCAGCTTCTGAAGTCGGAAGGGGAATTTTTCTCATTAGTTGATACCTGAGCAGGCATATGGCTTGCCCAGAGTATGGTTCTTTAGAGCTCTCCTACTCAAATGTTGTGCAGCAACAGAAAGCTTCAGATCAAGGTGGCAGGCCCAACAGTGTTCCACCTGTGCAGCCTCATTGACTTGTAAGTTGGGTTATCTTTACATGTGTGGAGAGAGTTTATAACTCTGTCAATCTTGTGAATTACCTTACAAAAATTGAATTCTTGTTTAATGGAATTGCTATAACCTCTAGGTTGGTTGACATGAATGCCTTCACTCAAATGATCTCACAATCACTTGACAAACTGCCTTGTCTGCAGATCATGTAAGTTGTCCTGTGGTACCTTAATTGACTTGTACCATTGTTGAAATGTACCCAGAATGTCTGTTGGGCACCACCATTGCTTGTTGATTCACACGATCCTGCTCTGAATTGTTAGCTCATGTGACTAAATTCTTCAGAACAACACTCTGGTCTGCATGATTCCTCAAGCCTCAAATTGGATTGGCCAACCACATTACAGCACCTGAACCATTTCTTGCTTCCATTGAAAGCACAGTTGAGGATGCCACTGTGGTTTGAAATGTATACTGAGAGGTTGGTTTGTGATTGTCGTCCTGAGTATGAGATATCCAGTAGATGCTTTTGTGTTTGTAGGTTTCATTTCTTTCAATGTAGGTCTACAATGAGGGCCTGTGTTTGTATGTTTATTCAGGTGGGTAGCAATGAAACCATTCATTGGAACTCTTCTTGATCTGTCCACTTCAAATTCAGAACTTTCAACTATATCTATGGTGGATGGAGTTACTGGTTCAAGGTTCTATGAACCTCAGCTTCTTCAACAGAGTTGACATCATTGGAACTATTGTTGAAGGCATGGTTATTGTACTGCTTCTTGCTGCTTTGATCGTATAGGCCAGTAGAAATGCCAGGTGGACAAGCTTGAAGAGATGAGGCAACCATTTGGTACTCCAAGGTGGTACACTCCACAATTGGAGCAGTTTCAGTCTGCAGTAAGTCATCCTGTCAAGTTGGGGGCTCTTAATTGTTCTGTTAGTAAACTAATTTCTTGCTTTTACAGGCATGGGATTAGGACCACACTGAATCACATGCTAATGGTGAGCACCAATGGGCTTGCAGCTTCAATGAGTAACGGTGGAGGAGAGAATGGTGAAGTGCCGAAATAAAAGGGTGCCTGTGCTTAAGGAGGCAACAATCGATTGTAGTGATGGCAAGGAGATTGATGCTTGTGGTTAAGGCAAGGTACGTGAGGAGCCTCTAAACTATTATTGATCAAACTGTATGGCTTCTGCTGGTTGCTGGAATTTTCTTGTTTGTAGAAATTCTGTATCTGTCTAGCTCACTTTGGGTTTGTGGTTGCAAGCAGACTTGTTTGGGCCTCATCAAACTAACATTGTGATTTCAACCTTGTAATTGAAGAGTTTGGTTTGTGATGCATTTTTTCCATACTCTGCCAGCTGTGTAGAACTTCCTTGCCAACAGGTAAACTGATGGCTGTGAAAAGGGTCCAGGAAGGTGCATGCAGGGTGCTCATAAATTCAAAACTGGGACTTGGCTTGCATTCTTGACTTCTGTTACCAGGTGAGAATACTCTGACATAATAACAGAGTCATACAGCACCTGCAAGCACTCTTGCTTCCATGCATAGAGGTAGCAACATCAGTACCTTGCACTCCTCTCAATTCCTTTCCTGTGGAGAAAAAGTGGTAAGAGTAGAATCTTCAGCTAGTGAAATGTATGATGAAATGTTTTGATTGACTTGTTGCACTGAATAAATTGGCCAAGTGAAGATCAGCTACTGGGTGTAAATTGGTTAATCTGTGCTTATTATCAGTTTACAAAAAGAGTTTCGTGGTATGTGTGTTCTTTGCAGTTGTGTAGGAAACAACTAGCTTAATTGTGTTCCTGAAGCATGTGATTGATGATCTTGTGCAAATGATGCCTTCACTGAATGTCCAGCCTCCACCGAGCTGAATGTTGAGCAAAGAATGTTGGAGGATTCAAACTCAATAGGGAGGTTTCCAGCACACATTTATGATCCAGCCCACGATAGCCTGCAGGTCTTGCAGATGTGCAAGCATCCACTGAGGTTCTTTTACCAACTGACACTTGCTTAAATGCATGCACACCATCCTGAATTAGATATTTGTTAAATGCTTTGTAATGCTGTGGGTCTCATCCCTGTTTGGGCAACCTGTTGTTTTCATTTGATGCCTGTGAGATGCTGTGACCTGCAATGCCAAGCTATTTATGAGTTGTGAGTAATTTTGTTTCTGGGTTTAATCTGTGCAAGTCTATTTCTTCTGCATGAAAATCTGTAAAGAAGGGGGAACAAAAAATGCTGCATTGGACCAATTTTGTGCTTTGTGAAACTGTGCTGACATTGAAGATCCACTTGCAGCTTGATTCCCATGTTGTTTGGGCAGCAAAGTAGACCTTGCTTTCTCAACTTCTTTTGACCCTTGACATGTGTTTAAAGACTAACTTCCAAAGATGAACTAATGAATTTTATTGCTGAAGAATCCATACAAACCCTAAGGAATCCACAGTTCTCAAAAAATCAAATATACATTTCAAAGCATGACCTAGTTAAGGAAAAACAAAAGACATGTCAAAGTATGCTCTTAATGAACAAAAATACATGTCAGAGTATTTGATCTCTGTGTTTGATGTTAGCCATTTCTGGAAACTCAAATACATAGTATACAATTTCAGCAACTTCCAAGTTCCCAATTCGTGTTTACACATGAGGTATGTGTATCATCTCTCTGATCTAATCTGACTATAAACACAATAGAAGAACACGAGACTCAGCATTCTGCATTCTTTTCTAGTAAGATACTCAGGGAAGACCCCAACTTTCAGATTGGAGCTCATTTTGTGGAAATTTTTTGTAGAGTTTTATGTTTATATTATTGACTGCAAAAACTCCCCATTGCTATGAGCTAAATGGCTGATAATATCAAGAGGAGAAGTAATGCTATTGATTCATAACATTGTGACCAGTAATTAAGCCACCTACTTAATATGTTATGGTTACTGGAAGTGAAGGCAGTGGACATTTGAAGGTCCACTAAGTGAATGCTGTAGTGTGTGGGGTTTCAAATCCCACAGACATTGGTTTGGTTCTTGTCCTACAACAACTCCCTGGTGGGGTAAGGTAGACATGCCCAAAACCAAGTGAACTATTGCATGGTAGCTAGGGTCAGCCACTTTTGACCTACTCTACTTGAAAAAATCATCTTTGTGCAAACTTTATAATTACTTGCCTGTTCATTGGTATCTACTCAATGAATGCATGAAGTTTTGGGGTGCTTAAGTTGAGTATGCTACCTATATCAGAAATAGGCATGAAAGATTGTGAATCTACTTTCATAGAGATAGATTGTGAGCTTATTATCGAGTGTTGATTTTTAAACAACATTAACAATAATCGATTATTGGCAATTAAGCTAGTTAGTTGGCATTCTTCATTATGTTCAAATCTTGTGCTAATGTAAATGTGCTAAAAAATCTTGAAGCCTTTGCCTATTGTTTCTTTTGCTTCAATGTTTGTTTCTGATCTTTGCCTCAAGCCAAGCTAATATGGGTTCAAGCCATGTTCATTTGAAGAAATATTTGTGTCTTTTGTTTTTGCACATGTGGCATTAAGATTAGGGACATTGCTTAGGCATATAGGAACCCCCTATAGGTCCATTTACTCAAAGGGGTTAATGGAAAAGAAAATCAAAATAAACTCAACCTCCCTCTATCTAAAGGTTTTTTATTCACATTTGTTATGGACAACAAGTTGCAACTATCCAACTTTGGCTACAAACAAAATATGAAGTTAGAAACATTTACAAACCCTCTTATTTCCTAGCTACCTATTGAAAGCTAATGCAGAATCTCAATAAATCAAGCCAAAGAAATTCTACATTTTACAATATGAAACCCAAAAAAACATAGATTTGTCACCAATTTGAAGAAAAAGAAAAGAAAACTAAATGTGTAAAATTTCAAAAAAAACTTGTTATTCTATCCCATTTATTCCAAAGGATTAAAATAACCTTGAAAAATGAGTTAGTGAGTGATATGTTATTGAAGTGAAAGGGATTACGGGAAAGTTAAATGGGGCCAATTGGGGGGGAAGGAGAGGGAAGTTTAACTCCTTGGGGATATCTTACTCCTAGGAAGAAATTAGCTTCTAATTTTTTAGATTAGGTGTCAAATGAGAGGAAAACACATGGTTTAGGTTAATCCCTTGGATTTTAAATGATTGAATTATCCCTTCATGTTCCCAAGTTGTAGTGTTGTTCTTGTTAAAAGACCATTATAACCACAAAGGGAGTAGGGGAATTTAACTTAAATGTCTTAACATAGCCCCTCTGTCTAGTTGCAAAATAAAAGGAAAATAGAAATTTCACTTTTACAATCCACTTTCTTCTTTTAAATAAGAAGGGATGGTTTTTTTTGTTCCTTTATTTCCATAAATGGATGTTTAATTACAAATGCAAACTCAAGGAAAGGATGGGCTTCTTCTATTCCTTTCCTTCCATAAATGAATGTCTAATTACAAATGCAAATTCAAGAAAGGGATGGGTTTTTTTTGTTCTTTTCCTTCCATAAATAGATGTCTAATTAAAAATGCAAACTCAAGGACTGTTCAAACTTTAACACCACACAATGAGCACAAAATACATATTCTTGAGTCACATAACTCCTTGCTTTCTCAACACCAAGTAGTTGTCACATCAAGTTGCAGCAACCCATTCACACACCAATCAAATACCAACCTTTCATTTGTTCCCTCATTGATTTCTTGGAACTTTACCTTTAAATCTTTTGAAGGTTTATAATAATCAACATAACGTTTTGAATTGAAAGAATTTTCAACTCAAGATAGGCACAAAAGTTCTTTCCAAACACACATTTTTCACCAAGTTCATATCAAGTTTCAAACACACAATTTTCCATTTACATGCAATAGATTCCAAACTTCACACATGAAAGGATCAACCAACGCACAATGGAATCAAAATTTGATAAAAACTTCAACCAATCTAGATGAGAATCTTCTTTACTTACTTTAATTTCATACAAAAATTTCAAATCATCCCAACCCATGTTTCTTTATCTTTCCTTTTTTCAAAAGATAGGTCTCCTACTTACTAGATACAATTCACTTGCCTTTGTTCCTCTCCAAAAATTATAACGTCAAATAAATATATTTCTAGAAGAAAACAAAAGTCCATAATAAACATTAATTCCATATTTTAAATCCCTATCGTGCAATAACACCATAGTTGTTATTAGTTTAATAGTCACCATGCAAAGATCAAATCCAAAATTCATTATAATTAAACATGGATGTTGTCGCAACCCTACTTTGGCCAAGTGTGGGGGTGAAGCCCAACACTTGGAAAAAGTGAGGATTTGGAGTCCTCCGAGACTCCCAAATGTTTAGAGCTCGACAACAATGCCCAAAACACCTCGCATTGGGGTGTTCTTGGTGTCATTGGAAAGGTCTTGAAGCGTAGATATCAAAAATGGCCTCGCATTGATCATTTGGACATTTGTAGCCCAAGCTATGGGCAAAAGAAGGGCCGGGAGTCAAACTGACAGTTTGACTCCCGACCACAAAAAGTCGGGAATCGACCTCTTCCCGACCTTCGAATTGAGAGAGCGATACGTCGTTGGAAAGATCTTGACGAGGGCTACAAGTTTGGTTCAGACCTCGTCGCAATCAGACCTGGCAGTCGGGAGTTATGAGCTCCCAAAGTCCCAGGACTCCACCCGGGACAGTTTCGGGACAATTTTGGGACTCCAACTTGGGAGTCCCGGGAAAAAGAGCCATTTGGATGTAGCCTCGGTGGGGTGGTGCAGAGAATACTATATGGGGGAAGGTGGTGGCTTCCCCCGAGTCCGGGCTGTGGTGTGTCTCGTGGTCCAAAGTGCCCGTGGCTTGTCCCAACACCCAAGGGTGTTTCGGAATGTGAACTAACCACGTGGGTGGTTTGTGTTGATGCAGATTCATGCTTCATCTACTAAACCTTCTTCCTAGTCTAATCCATGGGCTCCCAACTCGACCCTCTACCCCTTTTTAGACTTGGAAGCCGGGAACGTGCCTCCAAGTCTCAACTTCCGCAACTTGACTTTGTGAGACCCTCAAGTGGGTTTCACCCCGTGACTTGGGAGCGCATCAAATGCTACACACCTAAAATTAAAAATGAAACCCATTGATTAGACCTAAAGTGTTTCCTTGCAAAATAAAGGCCACAAATCATACATGCTTTAATGTTACACCATTTCCAAATATTTAGGAGTTAATATGGTTTGAACAATGCCAAAAACATTTGGATCATTGATGTCAAAGAATCCATGTACACCATCTAATGTTTCCCCATTTAATGTGAACAATTAATGGAAGGTTAAATTAAACACGGGTTATCATTTTATTTTATAAGTCCCCACTATGTCACTAACACTAAAGTTAATTCACTTTGAAAATTTTAGTCATTTAAGTCACCTACACCAAGAGGGGGGAAAAAAGGAACAAAAACATACAACCTAACCTTCAATGTGAATTACGCGTTTCCAAGCTCCTTAATAGACTCAAATGTGAATATGAAGTGAAAACAACGGAAAAGTAAGGAGTTGGGGCACGTTCCTTGGCTCATAACACTTTGAGGGTAGAGGGGCGTGTTGGAGCTCCGGGATGGGATTAGGAAGAATGACAAGCAATCACTCACTCACATGGACTTGTACAAAACCAAACAACAAGTTGGTTAGTGCATAGTTGAAGCATTTTTGGTGCTAAAACGAGTCATGGGCAAATTCAGATTCACAAGATTCACCACGTCCGAACTTGGGGGAAGCCATCACCTTCCCCTTTATAGTATACTTTGTGCTTCTCCACAAAGCCCACATCCAAATGGCATTTTGTCTTGGAACTCCCAAATGGGAGTCCCAAAATTCCCAAAGTTGGACTCTTGCAACTTTGGGGCCCCATAATTTTGTTTGCAAACCTCCGATTGAGATGAGGTTTGAAACAAAGTTTTACCCCTTGTCAAAAGCTTTCCAACGGTATGTTGCACGTCACCTACACACAAGGAAATCGGGTCAATTCCTGACTTTTAATGGTCAGGAGTCAAATTGCCAATTTGACTCATGGCCTTTCTTTTGGCGATAATTTGTGTTTTAAATGTCCAAATGGGTCATGTGAGCCCATTTTAGATATTTATGTTTCAATAAATTTTCAATGATATAAAGAACTCTTCAATCCAATGGGTTTTAACCCCTGTAATCGCTCCTTGAAGATTTGAGAGTCCATTGGGACTCCAACTCCCAAAGTGGGAGCTCACTTCGGAGTGTGAGGGTTCATTCTTTCACACTCTCCTGCACTCCCAGGAGTATAAAATGTGCCTCCCGGGCTTCCCTTTTGTCCCGCACTCTTGCAAGCTTTTACTTTGGTTGCAAACCTAAGGTTAGGGTTACGATAATCAATGAACCTTATGATGACTTGAAATTATTAAACCATATTTTCTCATTTAGTTTATTGATAGAATTATGTTACCTTATAAAAAATTTAATAAATATCATTTTTAATTATAAAGATGTAAAAAATAAAAATTCATTTGAATTGAGTCGTTAGGTGTTGTCAAGTGTGTTAATTTAGTTGTTTGGATTTTAATTTTGATTGAGTGTGAACAAGGTTTGAAACATTTTGTCCATGGGATATAATTTTACATTGTTTGATCTCAAATCATTTTTAATGATTTGAAATTCTAAAACACATGTTTGTTGTTGTTACAAAAAAATTATGTCAAATGCAAATAATTTTTGCAAATCTATTAGGCTTTGCTTTGTATTTTTTGGGCTTGGATTTTTTTTGTTGTTGTATATGAATCATATTTTGAATCCCCAAAAATGTGGTAAATTGTTTTGTGTTAGAACTAGGTTAGTTGTTTTTGTGCATGTTGTTTGTAGTTTTGTGTTTTGCACATGGATTCATTTGTGTGGTAGCTTTACCCAAATGCCATGTGGCATGTTGGTTGTGTTTTTGTTTGTAGAGTAGCAATTAGTAGGAATTGTAATTAGGGGTGTTTCGTAGTTTGTTTTTGAACTGAAAAAAACACTTGAAGATTTTAGTGACTTTGTATTTTTTTTTGTTTAAAACTTCCTAAGGAATTGAACCTTAGTGAAGCCCTAGACCTTGGAATTTGTTGTGTGAAAGAAAAGAAAGCCATCAAAGAAAAGGCCACTGCTTTTGTCACAAGGCCTTTCCCTCTTTCTTCTTTTCATTTTTTTTTTCCTAATCATTTTTAAAAAAAATTCTTTTTCATTTTCCTTGTTGAATCCAACTACACATGCCCAACAATAAATTATTATAATGATAGCAAAAGGAGCAAAGGAAGGGGTTCATGAGAAGGAAACAACAATGGAATTCAATTCCATTGCCATCACCATCATGTGTTGAAGAATTTTACATTTTTTACAAACCTCAAAGGTTTAACTCACTTTAGAGGTTTGGGTGTTTCAGATTAGGCTTATGATGAAGTTTGGAGGTTTTGATCAAAACCTCTCATTTTATTTTTAGTTTTCAAACTAAGGGGTCATATTCATCTTACTTGTACTTGTAAATGAACAATGATTTGGTGATTGAACAAATAATTATTTGGTCAAAAAAAATGGACAAGTTGTTGCCTATGACCAAACATGTCGTCATTTCATGTTTGAAGTGACGTGATTGAAACAAGAAAATTTTGAAAAAGTTTGATTATGAAAAAAAAATTGCCCCGTGAATGATGTCATGTGATGTCACATGATGTGAGATGTGGTTTGAATGATGTCATGAGACTTGAAGGGTGATGTCATTGGCATGGTAATGTTTTTTATTTTAGGATTTTTTAAAAATCATCACTATCACACATAATGTTGATTTGGCATGATTTTTGTGCCATTGGGTTTCTAAAGTAACATTTTATGCCTATGCAAGTTTATAAAAGTTTTGGAGAAAATAAAATTTGAAGGCTAAAAGTTAATATTAATTTTGAAATTAGTTTTCATTTTTTTTTGAAAATTCGCATTTCATCTATACAAAGGTGGAATCATGGGTCATATGCATTAGTGAGTTTTTGGGGAGGAGCACCATTAGTGTGGGAGATTTTAGGCTATTTGGAGACAAATGTTTTTGAACTTTGTTCATGGGCATGAAAAGGTGGTGTGTCACTATGCATAGGGTTGGTTTTACTAAATTTTTTATTACCAGTTTCTTGTATTGGTAAACATCCATCCCCATTATCAACAAGTGGTGAAGTGTTGCACCATTAACAAACAAGGAGACTTTTGAATTCCTATGAGGATTCTTGTGTGAGAATCACAAAAGTGAATATTCGTGTTACATTATTTGTGCATTTCCACTTGTGTTTGTTAAATGTGTTTGTTTCTTATCATTGTGTTGCTTGGACTATCAATCTATTTTCAGGGGGTAAAAAAGGTTCTTTGAATTGTGTGCCATTGGGCAATAATGTAAAGAATAAACATAAGTTTTTAAATTGATCTTTTAGAAACTTATGCGTACTACATGGTGGGAAACCTAAAGTGAAAGGTTATGTGCTTGTTCATGAATGCCTTTATTACCATAATGAACCTATGGGTTGATGTTGGTGTGGTTGATGGTTGGGCATGGGATATACAAGTGATATGTAGTAAATGTGAAATCCCCAATTGTTTATACCTTTCATGGCATGGAAAGGTTTATTTGAGCATTTGAAAGGGCCACCTATGGATGATTGTCATGAGTTTAGGTGTGCCCATAAAGCTTAGATTAAATAATGGTACTTGTATTAGTTGTCTAACTATGTGTTTATTACTAGAATATTTGCTTCCACATTAAGTGCGATTACAACAAGCCCTACTAGTAATGTGGCAAGTGGGAATGGGAGTGTTAATGGTAGTGGGACCATTAAAAGTCGCGGTATCAATCCTTCTAGCAATATGTGGGGTTTTTACATGCATTCAACCTATTTGTGGAATTCTTTTGAGAGTTATGACAAAATTACCAAGGGGTTCAAATCAAGAAACTAAAAAAATTACAAGAGTTTCAACATAAGCCCCATGAAAGCCTATGCATAGATGTGTAGCTTGATCATGGTGACACAAGGTATGAAAAAAGCCCAAGTGATCCAATTTTGGTATAGGATCTTAAATAAGAGGCTTAAGCATTGGGTGTGGGATGCCATGTTATTTCAACTCACACAATCCACTTTGAAAAATGTGTTTTAGTTATCAAAACACATCAAATGAACATGATGGAAGGTGAAAACATATTATAGTCATCCCCTTTGGGGTGTCACATTGTATTATTTTCCAAGGATGTGCATGTTTAAATGTATCCCACCTCAAATCTTTGAAAGATTTTCACAATATTTTTGTATATTATTTTAGAATATAACCGAGGCAAGAATTTAAAAAAAAAAAATCATTTCATTTAATAAAATGGGAGATTAAAATATATTTGTGGAAACAAATGTAATGTACCTTTGTACTCAAAAACACACACATACTCCACAAATAATTTAAATGATTTTTAATCTTTATGAAAGTTGAAGGTATATTGAACCATGCCATTTCACACAATTTGAACCATGTTTGGATACCATGTGATTAATTTGAAAATGATTTTTTTTAACAAAGATGTGATAAATGTGTGGTAAATTAAAAAATTGACAAATAATCACATTCAAAAGCATAACATAGATGGGCCATATTTTGAATTCCATTAAAATTTATTATTTTAAAACTAATGAAGCCTTAAAATTACTAGAGTCAAAATGAAACAATTTCGCAAGCTGATATTTTTGTGTTAGGGTGTCTTTCAATGTGGGGCATGTGACTATTCAATTATTTGTACAATTGGACGACATTGAATTGCATTGGAAATGTCATGTTATATGGTAGGATAAATGAAAGAAATCGACATCATATTTAGTCCAACCTTCATCGCATCAAAGTTCAACATCCTTGCTTCAATGCGCATTTGCGTCTCTCCCATCCCTCGGGCCATTTGTTCCATCGTGGTTGCAGTTGCCCTTTACGGGATTCGATGGGGTTGGAAATGAGAAACTTCCTTTAGTTTCCATGGAATTGTTGAAGAAGATAAGGGGCTAGAGTTTTCTTTCGAAGGTCTTAGATATCCTCCACCAATAAACATAGAAGATGTGCAGGTGAATCCTTTGCACATGATTTTTGATTTGAAAGGTGTCTTTGTTGGGAAGGAATATTTTAGAATTAATCACATGCTACCTTTGTCATATAACATAACTTGAAGTCACACATTACTAGACAAGAGGGTTGTTTCAAGGCTTGGTTTGATTACTTTTAATGGCCGTGGGACTGTGCCCAATTCATTATACATTTCGGTCGAAACTCTTTTTCAAACTATTTTCTCAACAGATTTTACTCAATTTATCTACGTATTTAGCTGCCAAGCTGCGGGTAGTGTTGTCTTCAAATTAGAATAGAAGCAAAGTGGCGAACGGGCTGAAGAAATAAGAACGGAAATCGAAAGCGTCTCAAGGAATTCTTGTTTAGGTGTTTAGATTAGTTTACCATCTACATATGGATGTTTACTTTGTTTGGCAAAATTTAAACCTACTTGAAGAAAATAGTAA
>Ga0209208_10007225_pt1 | contig 15115 bp, 15 predicted proteins | sample S1TSphfallax_3_FD_187694 | JGI IMG/M metagenome (GOLD analysis project Ga0209208, IMG submission 187694) | Host-associated microbial communities from peat moss isolated from Minnesota, USA - S1T2_Fd - Sphagnum fallax MG (SPAdes) (version 2) | ecosystem: Host-associated > Plants > Peat moss >...
GAGCTCTAATCTCATGCCAATGAACTTATCTTCTTCAATCACCATGCTTTTGTACACATGACAAATGTTTTTGGGCTGTTCTTTTCCTGTTGGGTGGAGTTCCTTCTTCCGTTTCCTAACCAGAGTGCAGTCTTTGAAAAAACAAAGAGAGCTTCACAAAGTTCAGCTCCAAGTTCACAACTAAAGAAACTGAAAATGTATCAAAGTACCATAGCCTATACTAAAATGAAGAAATCTTAATAATAATACCCAGCTACAGCCTTCTGAGAAATGGTCCTCAATCCTCAGAAAGCTCTAAGTTGCAAGAACAGGTAATAATGCTTAAAAATACATAGAATAACTTAAGAAGCATCATCTATAACTGGACAAATCATACTGACCTTATCTCCCAATAAGGAGCTAAAGCCCAATAATTCAGACTTGTGTTTCAAACAATGGAGGAGAGAGAGTGGACTAAACCATGATGGTGCAAAAATGAGAATTTAGACGCATATTGCACATTCATCTCAACACTATTTTGGTTGTCTAAACGCCTCATAAACTCCTCATCTTTTTAACCCTGTCTGTATGCAAACAAAGGGTTATAATACTAGTGTACTAATATACAGAGGGTGTTGAATGGGCTTGTGTTTAGGTTTACAGAGAAAATGTTATGGCAAATGAAATTGGTGGATTTGGTGTTTTGAATTTTTTTTTCCCTTAGTTATCTTGAGTGAACTAATAATTAAAAATGTAAATACGGTTTAGTATGTTTGTGAGCATTTTAGAAGAGCAATGGAAATGCTGGAAAGGGACCATTATCTTTTGTCAAAGGTGCAAATCAAAAACTTACCCAAAGTAAAGCTTATACCAATTTATCAAGTCATCCTTGGTGGTTCTGGTTTCAAGAATTGCCATCCAAGGCTATCGGTACATGTTTTAGATGAAACAGTAAAGGTTTAGGTTTAGGGTTTAGGTCATTGGTACGAGATCTGAAGCCATAATGACAAAACACTAGAATAGTTTCTACAACAACTTGATAGCATTTTACATTGTCAGAATTATTCTCCAAATCTAAACTGGATGTGCATAAGGTTGGATGTCAATCAAGGGAGCTATAACATAATTGCAAAAAGAAGAAATAGGCTCAAGTACTGAATTATTGTTACAATTTTAGAAATGCCTTTCTTGTCTTCCTAAATTCTGCATCTTCAAGGGTTATGACTGATCAAATACCTTGAGTGATACAATAATACCCATGTATAGGAATAACATATTTAGCCTTTGCACAAGGTTAATCTTGGGAAACATTTAGGTGAAATGAAAATGAAACCAACCTTATGTGATGGGAAGGTGATTGCATGGCCAATACAGAGAAGGTTGTTCAGCGCAAGACAAATGAATTCCACTTGATTTAATTGAGCTTGGTCAGGTACCATGATTCATTCTGCAAAGGGATGATTTCATGACAGGTTTAGGTTAGGACAACATGCTAATTTCTACCACTAAAGTTAATTTCAGGTTGACTGCATTGTAGCCAACAAATTGCTTGGGAAGCAACTCAAAGGTTCACCAGTCCTCCAAGTGATCACTGTTCAATCTGGGATTAGACTCCAAGGGCAAGGGATGAACTGCTTAGAGCTCATCACCCCTGGGTGGCAATGTCTCAACAGTTCAACCTATGTGTTCATTTTCAAATGCAATAAAGAATTGGGCCTTGACACATTTGTTCAAAATCCATTCCAAATTAGTACCCATTGATCAAGATCAGAGAGATATGACCTCACCATGGGCAGGTGTGCATAACATGCAATTTCCTCTTCCTACAAAAAACCTCTCATACCCTTTTTGCTGAGCTTCCATCTTTCCTCAATACCTACTGAAATGCAGTTGGGTCTCGCACAGTTAATAAACGTCCTACACTTCGACCTGATATCACAAGTCACACTCATTCTGGATTCCCCTGAAAAGCTAACAGAAAAAAAGCAGAAGCCCAAAATCATCTCCCCTGAAACTTTGAACATAGCACGAGGCAAGTGGATACAATCCTAATCTCATCACAGTGTGGGGAGAAGACAGTAAATATGTTTTAACCTTCTAACCGAAAAGAATGTTAAGAATTGGAGGGCTCATTGTTATGATCTTCTCCAAGGTGACTGATTCATCATCTTGCCAGAGCAGATTGCACTGCTCCTTGCTCGTCTGCAGAAAGCTCCTGCAACATGATCAATTCATTGAGACTAAGTACGAAGTTCAAATCAATGCTCAGAGAGATCCAGTTGCAATGCTGGTGTGCCACCAATATAACATGAAACATGTTTTGACAATTCAGATCCATGCATGCATTCCAAATAATTCAGCTATGCCACATGAAAGTGAATAACTTGCAGCCACACTTAGGTGTCAGAGTACAAGAGCATAGCTAAGAAAAGTCATAGGTCTGTCAGTGCTTGACCTTAATCTGGGGCTCTAAAGGTTTAGAGTTTAGGGTTAGGGTTTAACATTCTCAACATGGAGGGCAGGTTTCCAACAAACACACAGGAGTATATACTTTGGACACTAAATGAGGCAAAAAATTTCAAGGTAATGCAATGTGTATTGTCTCTTACCTGGCAAAGAATATGGAAGGTGGATTTATCCCTATTAGCAAACTGCTTGATGAAGTCTGTTACATATGCTGACAAGACTATCTGCAATTTGAAGCACATGTCAAAGCATACATCACAAAGATCCAATTCTGAACAACAGAAACTGAAACTAAATCCAATAAAAGTAACTTTGTCATTCCAGAAGAGAATCCCACCCTAAATATCATCCCACTTATATGACATGGTGAAAATTTCATGGCTCACCTGATTGAGGGGATCAGTAGCAGCACATGGGTCTTCTTGATAATCTCCATCCTCAATCTTCAGGCCCCACAACATGATGCACTTTAATGAATGAAAATGATTGTGGAGGTTGTCTATAATTATCATACTGCCTTGTTGAGGAATGTCTTCATATGTATGACATTTAGAGATTTTTCAGATGGGCCCTAGTTCATGATGCATTCACCCTGTTTAGAACTTCTAGGACTTTGGCATGGAGAGTTGAATTTATTTCTCAGGGACATATGCATTTTTCAGGTTTAAGTTTACCTCATCAGTGAGAAGATGTTGCATATCTGAAAGGGGTTGAAATACTGAAGACAGTCCATTGCTTGGTTTCATTACCATGGCTTCTGCTTGTTCCTCCACATCCTCGTCACCATCATCATCATCATCTTCCACTTCCTCCCATTCATCATCCTGAAAATATATACAAAATATGTCAGACCCAGCTACTGATCAGTCTATATGAGGAAGTTGGTGATACTGGGGTAATCATGAGAATTGAGTGGAAAACTAGTTGATATGACAAATTGTCAATAATTGATTGTGCAATAAGATTCAGCCTGGAAGTCTTTAAGGACTCACATTGTATGTTGTAGCTATTGTTGTCTGTTCTTGCATCTCCAACAATGAGTCTGCAAGTAAAGATAGAAGCTGCAAGCATAACCACAACCTCAATACGTAAGTCAATATATGCATGCACAACCACCCACACCTTTATGTTTTCATTTCAGATTGCTGAATGAGAAATTGAATTTGATGATACAACATTCAGACTAAAGCACTATTTTACAGAACAAGAGGTGGGCTAACCTTGGCAGAAAGGCTGATCTTCGAGAACTGGTCAGGAGCAACCTTGGAACGGGATCGGGTGACTATTCCACTTGTGTTTGACTGCACAGGCACCCACAAATGAAATCTCCAAGATGAAGGTCAGAGCAAAATGATTAGAAAATTGTAAGATTACTCCCACTCATACAAATCAACTACTTTGGACATGAACAATTTCAATTCTGGTGAATTGAAACATTACAGTTTCTAGCAACTCATTTCAGTTGAAGAAGGTTGGGACTAAATCAAGACAAGTATGGCTCAAGAACAATCTCTCCTGTGCCCCACATGGGTCATCTGTATATTACATCTGATGAAGCAGATTCTGTATGTCCCAGAGCCATTGATTTCATGCAAGTGATACAGAGTTGCATTTTTAAGCCTACTATGATGGTATTCTCGTTAAGAACTGACCTTTATCAAATGGCCTTGTACATGGATTTGAGACAGCTGTGGATGGCCTGATGCCAATACCAAAACCAAGGCGGTTGTGCTCACTTTAATTTGATATGCACCCTGTATCTCCCCTGTTGAAGAATTCCCTTTGTTTTAGGTTTCACAAAGACTCACATAGGGTCTCTCTTCAAAAAAGTTCACCAATCTCAGCATTGTTCTGGTATGCACAAGCCAAGGAAAGAGAAAAAGAGAGAGAGGAAGTGAACAAAAATCAACCTTGGTGCATCACCCATTCTGACATCACATATGCTAGTGCATTCTTGTAGTCTTTGGTGGGTACAGTCATCAGCAAGTCAAGTAGTTGCCTAGTGTTGGGAGCAGCCATATGCACCTGCAGATTTTACATTGCAAAAGTATTCAAGCAATAATTGAAGTGCATATTGCAAAACCGTACAGCAAGGGCTAGTATGCAGGCTATCCCCCACTAGTACTAGGGCTCCATGCTAGCCTGACACTAAACCATGACAATAACGAGACAGTTTCTATCCACATGGCTATCTATATGGACAGGAACAGTTAGATTTTCCTGTTGTTGTTCCTCACATTCTGCAGATGTTGTCAAAAAACATTGAGACAAAATTTCCAAGATAAAAGGCAGAGCATCAGATGTGACCTACCAATCTTGCAAACACAAGCAGTAGAGAGTTTTTCAGTGCAGGACTTTCAGTAGATTGCATGCATGAGACCAGTGCAGCAATGAGGTCCCCAATATGTGGAGCCATCTGTCCAGACAGCTGCATAATGAGCTGTGTCACAAAGCTCCCAATGAATAATGCTGATGGGCTGTCTACTTCTGGACTTAACAACCTACACACATGGCAACAAAAGAGGTTCTTAACCATTCCAAGTCCTCATCATCTTTACAATATAATCTGGTAAAGATTATTCATGGCCCCAAAAAAAAAACTAGCAGGGATTTGCATCATGTACCTTGCAGCCACATCCAAAAGCATTCGCATAGTGTGATCAGCGTTGCTTTCCCACCCAAGCAAAGCTTCCCCTCCTTCCCTTACAAAGGCTGCTAGGCACTCTGTTGCATTCTGCAGCCATGGTCAAGAACATGAACTTTCAAAACCTTATATGCAGTCTACCACTCAGGACTGCTGGTTTGAGCCAGAGTCAATAATGTGCAAAACTGCACTAATGAGCATCATCCCAAACATAATCCTAAACCCTAAATTCAGCTCTTTTCAAAAAACAACAGATGTTGAACACACAAAAGGAAAATGAAACTCACTTGAAGTTCACTCTGGTCATTGCTTTGAAGTGCAATTCGAATTAATGGACTAAATGAAACATCATATGCAGCTCGAATGATCTCCACTGGAGCTTTCTGCCAAAAGAGAACTTTCAGTATTATTTAAATTCCTACAAGTCCATTGCACCAATGCCAAGAAAACACACAAGATGATTTGGACCATTCAGCAACTATTAGAAGGCACATTCCATCCAAGCATAGATTGCAATATCATAACACTGAAGACTTGGGCATCTTAGATGAGAGACTGACCTCTAGCAACATTGAAAGAAGGTCAAGCGCACCAACCACCAGCCCTGGCATCTGCTGATGTGGCTGCCACAAATATTAACATTAGTAAATTCCACTCACTGAAGAAACAGCTTTCATCAAACTGTCAGGCCATAAATTATGGTGAAAGAGCAGCTTATATAGTAAATAACAAAAAGACATAAATTCTTATTACAGGATAAAAGAAAGGTAATACACCCCATCAAAGTCTTCAACAGACTCATCAAGATTCTACAGTTTGGGATAGCTTCACAAGAATTTCTGATGTGGAATCCCATGAACGAAGGGAGCAAACTCACAAAAAGGAAGAATCAGAAAAATGCCCAGATACTAAATAGCTTACTGAGAAGAAGTACTAACATTAGAAAGGATGGAGGCCAGGAAAGGCAGCACTCGCATTGTCAGTGGGTGCAGGCATCCTGGAACTTTCTTGATGGTCTGTAAACATAAAAAACAGATATAGCACATGCATTAGAATTTGTTTCAAAGAGGATTGACAGAGTTGAAATATCCAGAATCTAACCCCTGCCCCCAGTATGGTGCTGTAGGCCTTTAAACTTTCAGCAATGAGTACACATACCTTCAAGTACTAGTGTAAAACCACGAGTGGTTTCTTAGAAAAAGGAGGACAGACAACACTCTTCCACATTAAAATCCATACATAGCAAAAAGAGATGTCACAGTTTACCCTTGTGAAGTGAAGCATATTGAAACTCTGGGACAGACTTTAGATTCACTTAGAAGAAGAAGAAGGAAACAAATCAACCAACCTGTAAAGTGTCAAGAGCATCAATACTGATGAATGGATCAAATATGTTATTTGCCCACACATTCAAGATAAGCGGGGAGATGTTGGCCTCTGCTGCTGTCGCAGACTGCTCATCTGTAAGATCACAGAATCAAAGTGTGACCCACACTGATTTCATGTAGGTGCATGATAATCTTACTATTGGTTGGTTTCTTCCAGGGGACTTCATGGATGATCCTGGTCTGTAAAGGCCTTACTGCAGGTTAGTGGCTGTTCCCTCTTTATTGGAAATAAGGCACTCCACAAGGTGCACATGTTAGCATGTAGAAAAAAACATACATATGGACCAGCTTACAGTAGTCACAGTGATAATACAAACCTGCCTTGACTGCAGCTTGTAATGTCTCCAACACAAGGTGAAGTGTCTCATCAGATGACTGCACCAACCAAACAAAACAATCCGAAAATAGAACCAACAAACAATATGTCAGATCAGGTGTGGATCACTGGTTGTTTAATCTACTGTACCACTTCATTTGCAGTCTCCAATTCTTCCCACGAGCAGAACTTAGCCTTTCTTTCAAGAGCATATATAGCACACGTGATCTTTAAAAATGAGGGTTATCAGATAAACCTCTTGAAGAAGCGCTCCAAGTGCTACAAATACAGGACCAAGATGTGCCTGCAACACAGAGGGTTCAACTTGAGAAAATAGCTCCGCCAGTGCCCGACAGGCTCCCACCTTGATAGGCGCAGGGCTGCAGTGAATAGACAGTGTTTCTCCAATTAGAATTGGTGGCCAGTGGGTTTATTGTCTCTGGTTTAGACACAAATTGAGACATGTAAAATCAATGTCCAGAGAAGATTGAAGGGGAATCTGGGCAAGAAAAATCAGTCTTTGAAGATGACCCAGATTATCAAAACCTTCCTTGGTCACTCAGGTTTAAAATCACTTGCCAAATTCCAAATCGCAAACAGTTTCAGATTTAGTCTCACCATCCAATGAAGTTATATGAGGATATCCTGATCTTGGCAAGAGGAACAAGGAGACCCCTGACACTAGTAAAACCTTAGAATCCAAAACATCAGAGCTGTGGGTCAGTCCTCTGAAGTGAGGGAATTTTGCTTTGAAGCAGGTCACACATAACTCCTCAACACTGAATAGAAGGGAAAGATGGGAAATTGCAACTTACACGCCATCTGCCAAGCCACTGATTGCTGCATGAAAGAACTTCTCTGATCTTTCCCTGTCAATCTGTTACCAAGGAGCAGTTTTATAAGAGAAAGAAAACCCTAAAAAGGTTTCCTTATACAACCAATATCCATTCACTGAAGCAACACAAGACCCAAGTGCAGCACTTTAAGGTTCCAGATGCTTGTAGCATCACTTGACACTCTTTGATTCTGGTGTTAAGCATGCACAGTTTTACTGCATAGAACCACTATTGCAGTACTCTCCCAACTTTTCAGTCCATTGACTTGAGAAAGAGACTTACTACAAAGAACTACATTAGCCTCTAATAAACGCATGGTTCATAATGGCTTCCTAGGATCCTGGATCAAGAAATATACTAAACCCTAAACTCTAAATAATTTGCTTGGATAAGTGTTACTCACTGCACAGGAGAATTTAGCAGCAGCCCATAGTGCACGCCCACGAAGGAAAGGGCACTCCTCCACACCTAAAATGTCAATGAGGAATGAGCTGCTTCAAAACTAACAATGGGCATTGCTGTCTACTGGTGAACTACAGAGTGCTGGGTACACTTGCCTAAGACCCAATGAGCCAAGTATTCAGAAGATTCATCCTTCACAACATAAAATCATGATAAAGTCTGAAGACATATTTGGGATCTGTTTTAAGAAAACTGTTACAATTGTTTGAGTTAGCTGTTTGAAAGTTGAGACTGTGTAATGAGTGTGGATGGAGCTGTGCTACAACCTCTTCTGACACATACAGGGAATTGACAACTGGGGAGCTGAATCGAACAAGATTGCAGGTACATGTCAGCCAGTTCTAAAGATCAGCATTCAAATCCCAATGGCCTACGCTATCACATACTTAAGAAACTTTGATTCTAAAATCTTGGATTCAAAGCATCTTGAATACATGGTCATCTCAAATATATACCTGCCGACCTGAGATCATGATTTAATATACTGTCCAGAAACGGCTCAAAATTGAACATAAGCAACCCTTCTTCCTGCCATTGAGTAAAGAAAAGAAGTCAACAGGATTGGTGATTCCAAATTGTCACAATGTCAAGATTTTGAGGTAGGCTGTCAGAGTTGAGGATTTGGCTAACAGCACTAGGATTTAGCAATCAAAGTTTGGACAGAGTATGAGCTATATCATGAAGTTAGAAAAATCCAAAGCTTCAGAAGTGCAGGTTCTTTGAGTGATTGTGAGTCCAAAAGGCCAAAGGAATTAGCCCTACCTTGGCCTTATGGAGTGAACCAGCCACAGTGCCAATTGCCAGAATTGCAGCCTCCCGCAACTACCAACCACAAACACATCCATGAAACACAATATTGAGCACAAAAAGTAGACCATGTACAAAGACCTGACCATATATTGTTGGATGACTATGCTCAAACATGTATTAGACAATACTATGTAGACATGAAAGTCCTGCTGATTTGTTCCACCCACACGCAAACTTTACAGAAATTTTTTTCCTTCTTGGTACATGTTGAATCTTTTGGATCATGGAAGTTTTGTGATGTCTTGTGGTTCCTTCTTGATGCTTTGTGATTGTTCATTCTTCTACCCATTCCAAGGCAAAATACCTTGGAATTCAAGCACCAAGCAGATCCTCAACAATGTCTACTCATAGGTAGAAAACAAAGGTGACAAAAAGCACGGAATGTTTACCTTCCACCAGTCAACATGGCCCTGCACTTTAGCCTGAGCAGCTTCTGTGAGTCTATGTTGCACAGCCTCCAATATGAGACGTAGGCCATCCACTTCAAATATGACAACGAGCTCTTCCAACAGTAAAGCACCTGCACCCAAGAATAAAACATCGCGTGCAACAACATTAGAGCTAACTAACTCCATACAGTTGTGAGACTTTGACTGAAAACAAGAAAAAGGTGTCTGATCAAACATCCATGCAACTGAAAGAATAAGCCTAGAAGAGTTCAGGATACAGGGGATATTTGCTAACCAGATATGCGACAACTGTAAGTCACATCATCTTCATCTGCAACATACTGATTTGGATCAGATGACCATGTTTGAACCTGTGATTCAGTTAAGGTGTGAAAGTTTAGGTTTACAACCATCTCCCTACAAAAGAACTCAATCCAAAGGAATTACAAATAACTGACAGAACATGATCATCAATTTCTTAAACACACAACAACAGAACATGATACAAAAGTGCAAAAAGAAACCCAAGGGCTTGACTGCACTATGAAATTGCATCTATACACACAAAGATAGAATCACACAAACCCCCTTTGAAAATCAACACTGTGATGATTATACCTGTTCCTCAGTCATTTGCATGTAACCAACTGTGTAGTAGACTAGCTCCCCAATGCTCTCTTGCATCATCTGGTCAAAACTGGTACAATATCAACCTAAATGCCAACCAGGCCCCGAACAAGCTGATTGAGTGAAATAGAAGTATTGTGACCCAACAGGGCAGGGCCAGTCAAAGTTTTTATCTTCATGTACTTTTTCATTGATGGCAATCAAACAAGAAATAGAACAGGGAAAAAAAGCCTCCATCAATATTCTCCACAACAAAGACAACAACCAGCTCATTCTGGAAATCATAAAGAAACATAGTCTTCAACCTACAATGTGATATGTAGACTCTTCTGCAATAAAGAGAGCAGAAACCCATTTTACTGATGGTGTTATGGAATGGGTACTCTTTTTTTTCTTGGAATCAGTAAGTCAGACCATACATCTATGTGCAAAATCATGCATGAATGTGTTTTTGTCACCATGAGTTATCAGGGGAACTGTTAGCAAGATTGAAATCAAAAGAGCAAACCTTACTGAAGCGAGGGCTTGTTACAGCAGTCAGCAGCAACTCAAAGAGCTGCACATGTTGAAAGCAACTCACATTCAGAATCTGAATCTTTGGAAAACAAACCAATTTCGCCCCAAGGTCAATTCCACTGGCTCAAAGACATAACATATAAAGAAAACACAACCCTATCAATCTGAGACATGCTGCTGGTATGCACCTCTCCTGGACCAAAGTTCAGTTTGTGGGCAGACCCATAAAGCAGGGAAGAAGAGTGATCCTAAAAGGGAGAGAATTCTGGGGCATGCATCTGCCAAAACACTATAATAAAAGCTTATGATTTTGTAAATGTCCAGCAAATCTGCTGCCAAACATCATATCACTGAACAGTTAGGGATCCCAATTGACTTTTCTTTTAAGTTTTTTTAGTCACCCAGAGAACACTACTGTCCACCATGGATAACAATGGAATTAGGGTTAGACATCAGGGGGTCACCTGAATCACAAAAGCTTCCAAACTTTGATCGCTGCCATCAGAGTCAGCCAAGCCAGTGTAAGAGTCGTGTGTGCCTTGTATGGAGGCAAGCTCATAAACATTCAAGCATGACACAAAAGTCTGCCATAATGGACCCAGAACCACTGCACAGAAACCCATCAGTCAGCCCAGTAGCATCAAAACTGGCTAGTTGACACATTTTAGTGACCAAAAATTTACACAAAGGAGTTCGCAACACTAAATAAAACACATAATCCCTTGCCAATTGCCACAACTGATATGATACAGAGTATCTGTTCAGATATTTTGAAGAAAGAGCTTCTCTAGCATTGACTACATGAACAAAGTCTACATGTCTAAATGGAGAGCTGGCGACAAGAAAGACAAAAGATTTTGGGTTCACCTGAAAACTCAGCAGCTACCAGTTTTGGAAAGTTCTGCTACCAGTTTTGGAAAGTTCTCAACCATACGCATTAGGACCTTCAAGGCCTGCCAGAATATCACCCACATGCAGAAAATCAATGATAATGACTTGGAATGATCCACATGGTTTCACCATAATAACATCCCTTGTTTAGATACAAATCTACTTACTGTTGAATTGGAACTCCTGATTCCATCCAGAATGTCAAGCCAAAAATCTTGGAAATTAAAGTCCTTGTTCTGACCATACTACTACCACCCTGCCAGACCAAGAAAAGGTGTATGTATCTTCTGCCCAGACCTCTGTACGAAGGCCCCAGTCATCTGTGTTCTCAGAAGGAACAGGTGGTGACAATATACGGGCAATTTCGCCCATCCAAGCCTTGAGCATGGGTAACATGAGCGCTCGTGTTTGTTTCTGATAAGCACCACTCATGACCCCCAGTGTGGATATACAGCTATGTAGTAGAATGAGGGCTCGGCGCCTCAGTGCTGGATCATAATCCTATCCCCATCCCTCAAAGAAGATAGCTGCATTAGTTGTAGACATTCACCAAGCAAATCAAGACCTAGAAAATATCCCAAGAAAGAACATAGCAACATCAGAATACAGAGTTCACTTAGAAATCAGTCAAGAATCAGCTTAGCCAACCCAGAAAAATCACATGACTGAAGGAAAGTGTCAGAGAAACTCCATACTTCAGAAGCAGAGACAATGGAATACAGAGCTGGAAAAAGAACTGGAATTAAGGGTGGCAATTGAATATCATCAAGGTCACCGGCGAACAATGCCAGGCACCGCAGTGCTCCATGCACTGCCAAATTTCCAAAAGGCAAGGGTTAGATTGCAGGCTACCATGAGTTGCAAATCAGATCCACTTGAACTGCAGGAAGCATAGGACCTCTTTTCCAGATAAATTAGCATGACTAGTCATAAATTCTTGCAAGGAAAAACAACACTGCAGCAGTAACATTTTGACACCAAAACTGCAAAAAAAAATTCCATAGTTGCTCCTTACATGATGTTTATCATGGGGAGCTTTGAAGGTGATAGATACCTTTGTTGGCATCACTGCGATCACTTATGAGCCCAAGCAAATAGCCCATCAAACCAGGCCACTCTTCAGGCCAGTCCCAGCTTGCAATTGATGCAATTGCCATCCCTACAGCTGTGCGAATCTTGCCATGTGGATCCTCCAGAGCTTGAGGAAGAATATCCCGGATTGCTTGCTGCAAAATTACAGCATTGGTCGAATCTCAATCACCTTCACCATTGTAAGGATGTGTCTTTTAAAGCTCCAATTGCTCCAATAGACTCCATACCATCATTTGACAGAATTAGCATCCAATAAGGCTTACACTGAACAGTAGTATATATCTTCATATGAACAACTTTTCCATAGTTAAGATTTAGGTCAACATGAAGAGAATTGAGAGATGGAAACCATACTACTTTGTCTCATCACATTCTTGGCAGTGGAAAAAACAAACATGATGCAGTTTTCAAACCTTGTCCTCTGATGAGGCTGCAGGTGGAATAAAATTCTCCTCTCCCTCTTGCCAATGCTGCTTCACATATTGCTTGAGCAGAACTGCAGCTAGGTAAAAGAAGAAACCATACTACTTTGTCTCATCACATTCTTGGCAGTGGAAAAAACAAACATGATGCAGTTTTCAAACCTTGTCCTCTGACGAGGCTGCAGGTGGAATAAAATTCTCCTCTCCCTCTTGCCAATGCTGCTTCACATATTGCTTGAGCAGAACTGCAGCTAGGTAAAAGAAGTTTAAGGAAGAACTTCACATCTTGCTAACAAAACTTAGGGGGGGAAAAAACACACAGTCCTCACTTGTACGCACAAAAGGACTCTTCCTAAACCAGTAGGGGAAAAAAAAATCTGCCAAGGGACAATTTCTGAAAAGAAAAGACATGTGGATTTATGGCAAAAGATTTCTGAAGAGGATATTTGCCGCAAACCCAATGGCATCTCCTTACTGACAGTGACCTTTGCCAAAGCAATACCATAACCTGGCACCACGCACAACATCAATTGACATCAATAGACCAACCATATTCTCTCTGAGTCTCATCTTCACTATGACTATTCCCTGTCTTGACATTCTTTGAGTTTCAGATTGCCTTCCTCTCTGAATTCAGCAGAGATCAAACAAACATAGGGACTTGTGAAATAGACAATAGAATCAAAAGACTGAACTCTGCTTGGTGCTGAGGGTTTTGGCTATTTCCCACTTAGGGTTTTGCTCACAAGAAACAAAGATCGACAAAGATTCACAGTTTTTTTCTGGCGGCCTTCAGCTGGCTACATTGCAATGGTCTAAAAGATGCAGCAGAGATTTGCAGAAAGATAAAAAGGACCTGTATGAAGGGATGCCTGCTTCAGTCCCTCTTCAGCAGCAGTGCGGATTTGTGGATCAGCATCTAATGTTGCATTCAAACAATTGACAAGCCACATGAGTCCTCCATCGGCAACATGCCCTTGACTTGTCATCGCCCCTTCCCAAATCGATTGCCGCACGAAACCCTTCAGGATCTCTGAAGAAATTCAGAACAAGCTCGGGAGTTTGCAGTTACCAGTCAAGCTCAAAAAGATGCTCCCAATCTCTTCTGTACTCGAAGAGTGCGCAACAGATCCTACTTCTGTGATCGATTTGGAGGCGGGGGCAGCAGCAGCAAGCAAAGATGATGATGGAGCCGCAATGCCAAGCAGTTCCTCTCTTCTGTTATGGTCTCCTGTCTTTCCAGACCTGTGTGACTTCGACTCTTCTGCAACCCACGGGGTTTAGGGTTTAGGGTTTCAGGGGGTTCTAGGGCTTCTTCTTCTTCTTCTTCTTCTTCTTCACGGGCAGACGTGCAAAGAGAGAGTCTTAAAGAAAATAGAGGAGCAGTGCCCCCACGACTTGGCATCCGTGAGCCTCTCTCCAAATAGGTACTTTGCCTTCCGGGGATACAAATTCCTGAACCTGGCTTGAATACGTTGCCGTATTCTCATGTGTCTTGTCTATGAGGTCTTGGGATTTGCACTTGTGGAAAGGAAGTGTGATTATTTGAATGAAATTGCTCTCAGAATTACACAGACGAAGAATAGATATAAACTGTGGATTGTTTCTCCCAACTTGGTTGCAATGAACTTGTGTGCAATGAACTTAGTTGCACTGCTGGATGGTGTAGTCATGAAATCTCCACAGATTTCATGAAAATGCGAAGTGGAGTTGTACGTGGAGATGTGCAGATGAGTACCCACATGCAAATCACCCAGCTTCTCACTGTCATGAGGCGTGTTGAACAGCTTTGTCTTCTTCCTCAAACATCATGGAATACAGAATTTGGTATCTAATACATATGAGTGAATGCCGGGTCATCTGCGTGGACAAAAAGTTTGCTTCAGGTGATGGTGGCATACATGTCAAAAGAATGTTTAAACATTGCTGCATTGGAGGTGATTGTTGAGTCGGGTTCAGGGTTTAGGGTTTTAGGAAGGCATGGACAGAGACTTGGTTTCACTACCTGCAGTGAAGTATTTTTGTGGAGCATTTGAAATCTGACTTTCAACCTTTAAGTCAGTTCTCAAATCCAACTCTCGATCAAGCTTGAAGATTGGAATGGAGGATTGTTTGATGCATTTCCTTGAAGCAGAAATCGGTTTCCCAAGTACAATAGTCGATGAAGATTTTGTAAACACTTTGAGAGTCAAAGGGTAGATACCAAACCAGCTTCTTGATTGTCTAAAGCATACCTGAAGGTGATAAGAGAGTCACTCGGTATTTGTGCATCATTTA
>Ga0209208_10007226_pt1 | contig 15114 bp, 9 predicted proteins | sample S1TSphfallax_3_FD_187694 | JGI IMG/M metagenome (GOLD analysis project Ga0209208, IMG submission 187694) | Host-associated microbial communities from peat moss isolated from Minnesota, USA - S1T2_Fd - Sphagnum fallax MG (SPAdes) (version 2) | ecosystem: Host-associated > Plants > Peat moss >...
AAATTGCAAATCACAGATCTATGTGTGTAATATTTATTGGTTGATTTTTCAGCACTAGAGGAATATAATAGAGACCTGATATGTATAATGTACATTAGTTAAAGTAGGTGTAGGTGTGCTACTAATGCTAATGTGGCAATGGTTAATGCTACTAATCCTGATACATCATAACCCTAAACCCTAACCCTAACCCTAACCCTAACCCTAAAACATGTTTAGCATGTATGATGGAAAATCCTAACCCTAACCCTAACCCTAAAACATGTTTAACATGTATGATGGAAAACCCTAACCCTAACCCTAACCCTAAAACATGGGCCAGCAGTTGCATTTGCAATTAAATCTAACAGTTGTTGTGCTGCCATGTGGCGCACTATAAACGGTCTGATGAAAAACCCTAACCCTAACCCTAACCCTAAAACATGGTCCAGCAGTTGCATTTGCAACTAAATCTAACAGTTGTTGTGCTACCATGTGGCGCACTATACACGGTTTGATGAAAAACCCTAACCCTAACCCTAACCCTAAAACATGGGCAAGTAGTTGCATTTGCAATAAAATCTAACAGTTGTTGTGCTGCCATGTGGCGCACTATAAACGGTACGATGAAAACCCTAACCCTAACCCTAAAACATGGGCTAGCAGTTGCATTTGCAACTAAATCTAACAGCTATTGTGCTGCCATGTGGCGCACTATAAAAGGTGCGATGAAAAACCCTAACCCTAATCTTCCCCATGTGCACAATGACATAGCATGGTTGATCCAACACGTGTCCGCACCCTAATGGCTACGACTTGGACAGTCTAGATTAATTAAAGTATTCTTAAAACTAAATATTTAATTACAAAATAAAAGTACACGTGTTCGCATACAATTGGGTTAGCTAGTTCAATGGGAACGCAACCCCTGTAGTTGCATGCAGTGGCACTTACAACTGTTAGTATAGAATATGGGTGGATGAAACCGTATAACCCAACCGTATATACTTGTCATATACGTACTGTCGCATGCAATTGCCGATCGCATGCAACTTGTCTTATGCAACTAGGTGAATTTACAGTTGCATGTGTCGCATGCAATTGAAAATTAGTTGCATGCGACAGTTGCAAAATGGCAAATTTCTAGTAGTGGAGGAGGGTGATGATTTTGTCGGAGGTCTATATTATCAAAAGTGGGAAAATAGTGACAACTCCTATGTTTTCCTCAAGGATTCACATAAAGTCTATGTCTATTCCCATCTAGTTAGGGTAGTGAAATTCATGATGCCCCCTAGGAACCACAAAGTGATTGGGAATGATGCAATTTATGAATTGCTAGAGGAGACTTTGTGAAGCATAAATGATGTCATTACTTCCTTGGATGTTGAAGAATAGGTCTAAATCAATCTATTTGTACTTGAGCAATTTACTTGGACTTAGAAATGGAATCATTTCAATATGGACTACATGACGTGAATGGTCCTATTTTGGTCAGTGTCAAGGACTAAAAGTTTAATATTTTAAAAAAATTATCATCATGTGCATGTGTTTAAAATGGAGTAATGTGTTTTGGTATGTTATGTGTTTCAGTGTTGGAGGGGCATATGGTGATTTGCTCTAGAAATTGGTTGTGGCAAGTTCATTCAAGAATATGTCCAAACTAATGTTTTATGAATGGTAAGTGACAAAGATCAAATGGTATGTTGTAAATATAATTTAGTTGGTTTTCAATTAATCTAATCAATATAGCAAGTGTACAACCTTTCCAATGATTATTGCATTGAAATCACAATGAAAGGAAAGTGATTTTGGACTTGCCAAATTCATAAACCTACTATTAAGGATCTAGAGATGTTTCAATTCAAGTATTCTAGGAGTCAAAGATACAAACTAATACCTAGTTTTGCCAAAAAAATTGAAAAGAAACTTGGGGTGATTATTCCTTGTATAGATTTGATTCATTTTCTGTTGATTTCATTATGGGTATAGACATCATAATAAAATGTGAAATGGACTACATGCTACATGTTGTTTATGTATTACATAGTGGAATTAGGTGTACAAGTATGGATTGCTTTGAATAAAATTCATTTGGAGTCCTTGAAAGTATGAACTGCTTTGAATGAAATTCACTTGGAGTCCTTGTTTTCATTATAACTGGGAATACATTTCAATTTAATGTGTTTGTATGAGTCATGGTTTCCAACTTTTAGCCAATGTACTTGGCAATCCAAAATGCTACCAATGTCCACTTGGTAGTTTAGCATGTTGCCAATTATGTCCATTTGGTAATCTAACATGCCGCCAACGTATATTGTATACATGTATTGTATGGACATTGGATGTACAAATATGGATTTTTTTGAGTGCAACATATTAGGTTCATCCCTATTTGAACCAATTAGTGTTGCAAATCAATTCAATTCATGAACTTGCGTAAAATTTATGATTTTAAATTTTTATCCATTGTCCAAATTTGGTGGTCTAATGTGTGGCTTGTTTGGATTTAGTTGTGGCAAAGTTGTAGATTAGATTGGGACTTTTATGGTTAAGTTATGAATGGATTGGTTTCAATATGCAGGTATGGACATTATGATTCAATAAATTGGACTATCTAGTGTATGTTATATATATGGACATTGGATGTACAAATTTGATTGCAATAGAGTAGGTTTAACAGTTGAATTCAAATTGAATTTTTTAAAAATGGGATGCAAATTGATGGAGAAGATATTGAAAGTTTGCTTGCAAATATGATGTTGGAAAAAAACTTTTAAAAGCCACAAATCCAATAGAACAACTTTGCATACATTTTTACTTGGCAATGGACTAAACAAATTTCACACTAAAATTTGATAAGGCAAAATATTATTGGACTGAAACCAGCTTTGATGAATCATTATCACTAGAATTAATTTCTTTATGATTATTTTAAATTCTTAGAAAACAAGGAATATTTCAAATATTAAATTCAATTTTTTTTGTAACCGTAAAATGTTGTGAAAATTTGGTACAATACATTTTAATGAATTGAAACACACATCTATAAATAATTTGACTTTTAAGAAACAACATGGGTTTCCCAAATGGTTTCAAATATCAACCATTTGTTTGTGAAGCATGTAATTGTTTTCAATCATTCCATGTCGTCTACAAAATAATCTGCAACATTCTTCATGTTTAATCAAATATTTTTAAGTTCAAAATTCAAAGTTTTCATATATGTTGAACATTCCAACGAAGTTCCTTATGAAAAAACTTTGTAAATATCCATTATGGATGAATTTGTCAAAAAACTCATTTAAAAAATAAAAACCTATACATGTTTATTACATTACTAGTAAATATTAATCTTCAAACATTATATTAATTCAAAAATATTTTTTTCTAGCATGTTAATTTTCCATTACAAAATTTGTATTCAAACAACTATAAAGGCCAGTGTAAAAAATAAACCAAAAAGATTCATAATAAATGAATTTGCACACTTTTGTATTTGTAATCAATCTGCAACAACTCCAATTTTCATATTCTTGGAAAATACACAAAGTATGGAAAAGAACACACCCAAAAACACACAACAAAACATACTAAAGTAATCATGTTCTTTCTCATCAAAATTATTCCTTAATCTCTTTCAATTCTCCAAATTCTTCATCAAAACAATCCCACAAAAACTCAAATGCATTATAAATCAATTCAATTCTCATGTCATAAAATCGATTTGAATCTAGTCTTGGTATTCTTAATTGTACTTATTCATTTTTTACTTTTGTCCACCTTGTCTAACAAAGGCTACACAATTCTTGTTCAATATTTCCATCCAATCTAGTTTGTCCAACAGTGACAATACAATTATGCCCTTAACATCAACCCCCCATACTTTGGATTCCGTCCTCAAAATCTTGTTATGTATAACTATACTAAAAGGACAACTAATTTGAAGAATGGACTACCCCTTCTTCCTAACTTACTTTTACAATTGCCTATTTTGCAATTAAGATTTCCTATTCCACAACTTGTTGCCCTTCTACTAGATTGGTTTATTCAATTTGTAGTGGGTTTTGTGGTTGCATCTGTTGTTATCTATAGTCGTCTTTGTATGACCATTATCTCCCTCATCCTATGATGTTGTCTTTATTACAGTTGTTGTAACAAATTTTGTTGATGGAAAAACTAAAATTGATGTGGCACACTCAATTGATTATGTATGTGTAAACATTTGGTGTACCTTTTGTATTGCCAAACTTCTTCTGTGACTTACTCTTCTGTATGAATCACTATCTACTCCCCCTTAACCTTTTTTATAATATTTTTTCCCTTCAACTTTAAAGGTGCATTTAATTGAACCTTTGGGACTTCTCCACGTGGACCAACACCATATTGATTGAAGTGTGATGGGTGAAAGCACATTAAAGTGGAATATATAATCTTGCCACAATTTGTTGGATTATCAATCATGGGCCATGGAACAAAATATAAATGAATAATATGTGAAAAGGAATAAAAATAATAATACTACATGTGATATGATCACATGTATGAATTTCATGAATAGATTTTGAATTACCACAACATATTGGACTTTTGAAGTGCCAAAAACTTAGTGTCACAATCCATATCATATGATTATGAACTCATTATATTTACTAAAATGCTTAGTTGAATGATTTCTTTTGACATAGAATGTAATGTGATGTCATTGATACAAAATAAGACAATTTTGAAAGATTTTTAAAACCATAGATTGAGATATACAATGCAATATGGATTTTTATAAAGCCTTTTATTCATTTGAATTAATAATTCAACTTTTCATTTTTTAAATGTAAATTTTGATATAATTATCTACAATTGATAAAGTTTAGAAATTACAAACAAATTGTTTAGCCTTGCCATATGACTTGTGCAATATAATTTATTCTACTACAATGTAAAATGGACTTTTATTTTAACATTAATATGGACTCCACATATGTCAAAAAGTATTCCACCTTAGTGTGCTTTCACCTGATGTATCAAAACTATCCTTAAGAGTCATAGAAAATGATTCATATTTAAATTCCAAATATGTTTATTTGTAAGCTTTTAGCTTCTTCCTATAGTTAGCTTCATCTGCCTTATGTTCATCAAATAAAGTTTATATGTCCATTTTCAACATTCCACCATTTGTAGATTCCACCATTCATCCACATTAAAAGCTTGTAGTTATGGTGACTTCTGTTTAGTCCTCATAGTTGTATTTTACATTAAAAGATTATCACACTCCTTCAAATTGTGCTTGGACAAGTATGGCTCCATGATTATAAGTGAATCCACAACCTTCCATATCCTCTTAATATCTTATTGTAACTTCCAGATGGACCTATTACAAGTGGCCCAAGTTTTGTCTTTTTTTCAGGTATCTTCATTTCTTTGATGTACAATGATTTGAATCTTTTCCTTAAGCTTAAAGATTTCCTTCTCATGTACCTGCACCTATCCTTGTAAACTGTCCTTGTTCCGTTACAAAGCTATAGATTGAATTTCTAAATCATTTGCCTATTTTTTCACAACCCAATACCTTACATCCTTTCCCTCTTAATTCATGTTCAACAAGTTTTTTTCCTCCTTGATAAGTGCCAATAGACTGTAGCTTTTACTCCAAATTCCCCTTGCTTTGATTTAACATAATGATCTTTAATTGCAACTTATTCAGCTCCCTTTCCTTGGCTTGAAACAATGACATAAGCACGTGAACAGGTGAGCAAGTGAGCAAATGAGCGTGAACAAGCTCACATGAACAAGAAGGAATATTAAGGAATATTCCATGCCACATCATGGAATTTTAAAAATATATTCGTCTGCCATGTGGAAATAATATATGATGTGGCAAAATATTCCACACCTTGTCATGGAATATTTTGCCACATCACATGCATGATTTGTTAGGGAATCAATAATGATTTATTGATTCTAAACATGGATTTAACTAACATAGTTGTCAATAGTAACATCATGTGAAGGTTTGAAGTCAAAAGAAAATACAAAGATGCATATTATCATTCCCGATGCAACCAATGTTCTAAATATTTAAGGCTCTTATATAATACCTTCAATATTTTCAAAATTGTTGAAATGACAATAAATAACATGCCTAAGAAATATTTAATGAATTTAAATTTATAAATACATTAATTCTTCAACAAATGTGTGTTGCAATGACAAGGTATTACAATACTCTATAAAATAAGACAATATACATGAAAGCACATTATGACTGTCAATGGGGTTTATTATAAATAAAATGTATAAAGTTTTATCTAGTCACATACTTTGATGCCACACCACTTATGTATAATCACTAGAACAAAAAAACATATACATCTCATAAAAATGATCGAAATAATACACAATGGAGAAAAAATTGTTAAGTTATAATTGGAAATTAAATTTCTTATATAGTGGAGGCAACTACAACAAGCTTTATGAATGAGAAAAACACAATTGAACTTGAAATAGATGAAATTGTTATGTATTATCACTAGAGTCCAAAGGTTTTGAAATGTTTTAACAAATGGGTAAAAGCATGCTAAGGTGGCTAATTTTCAACAATTCACAGTCCCTTTTAAGATTTAAAAAAAAGGCACACATACAAATGTGTAAAAAACTTGGTCCATCAGATTTTGTCAAGTTTAGGCCCTGTACAAACCTACATACACACGTGGGATCATGAGCACAAAAGAATGTGCACAAGTTTTTTTTTAATTTCCATATTTTTGCCTTGTAGAAAAGAAGTCATCTTTCCAACGATGGAGATAGTTTTCTTACTCTAGATTTTCAAGTTTATTAATTATCTACGTATTTCCAACACATATATTTTTTGACCGACTCTGTACTCTTCAAAGCACTTGAGTTTTCTTGATTGTCACCTAGGTAACTTGTAATTTTGTGGGGAAAATGACAAAGCCTTCTTCACAACTTGTACCTTTTTTACCTCCACCTCCTCATACTTTCAAGAGAAGAATGAAACTTGAGCCAAGCTTGAAGGCTAGTTCCAAACCTTTAGGGTTTGCTACTCCTTTCTACGTGGAACCTCTTGAGATTGGAAATGGTGGTCCCATTACGCAAAAGGAGTTTGCAAAGAGGTTTGCTCTCTGTGCAATAAACATGAATCCAAAAGACATCAAGATTCCACAAGATATATTAGCAGAGGAAGTGGCTAAGTATTTTGGACCCGTTGTTAGTAAGAATGGTCACAACTACGTTTATAGCCAAGATCTTGTGTTGATGAAAAGTTGAAAAGTTGTGGATGGTAATTCATCAAAAATGTTGTTCCTTCTACACATGTGGTTTCTTTGGGCTTTGCTAAAGGGGTAGCTATGCAGATGGCAAGGAAGCAAATGAAATGGGCTTCATATGCAAATGGACAAACTAGGAGCAACAATGACGAAAAAAGGGTGTTTTGAAAATCTTTAATGACATTGAAGAGGAGGGAGAGGTTATAAATGACGCAAATCCTCTTGCAAGTAGTGATTGCACAAAACCATCATCTATGCCAAAGGAGGTTCCGTAGTATCTGGAGTTTGTAAACAATTTGGTTTTTGAACTTGAAGTTTAGGAAAATCTTGCAAAAGGTGTTCATGATGATGTGCAAAAGGCGCACATGAGGGCCCAAGGCCTAATGGATGATTGGATTAATAACTTGAAGCTAGCAAATGAGAAGTTCAGCACTTTGCTTTTGGTGTTGCACACAACAGTTTTGGAGTTGGAGAAATTAGATGAAACTGAAGGTGGTAGGGATGAATTGCAAAAGGAGGTGGAAGGGTTGCAAAAGAGGGCGGACTACCAAAAGTTTCAAATAGAGGATTATTGCGAACTTGCAGATGAGGGGAAGGTGGAGTTTGAAAGAGTTTGCCAAGATTATGAAATTTTGAACAATAGGGTTTTGGGTGAAAAAAAGAAGGTTTTTCATGCTAAAAGGAATCGTGTTGCTACTAGAACATTATTGACGCACTCCCAAGTCCTGGGGTGAACCCACTTGAGGGTTCACCTATGTAGAGTTGCGGAATTGGGACTCGGAAGGGCGCTCCCGACTTCTAGCACTATAAAGGGGTAGAGGGGCGTGCTAGAAGTCCCAGGATTAGATTAGGAAGAGGGACTAGTAGATCAAGCTTGAATCTTCATCTAAAAACCAACCACACGAGGTTAGTTTCACATTCCGGGACACCCTTGGGTGTTGGGACAAGCCACGGGCACTTTGGACCACAAGACTCACCACGGCCCGGACTCGGGGGAAGCCACCACCTTCCCCCATATAGTATTCTCTGCAACGCTCTGCCGAGGCTACATCCAAATGGCTTTTTTTTCCCAGGACTCCCAAGTTGGAGTCCCGAAATTGTCCCGAAACTGTCCCAGTTGGAGTCCCGGGACTTTGGGAACTCATAACTCCCGACTGCAGAGTCTGATCGCGACGAGGTCTGAACCAAAGTTGTATCCCTCGTTGAGATCTTTTCAACGCCGTGTCGCACTTTTAATTCAGAGGTCGGGAAGAGGTCGATTCCCGACTTTTAGTGGTCGAGAGTCAAACTGCTAGTTTGATTCCCGACCCTTCTTTTGCCCATAACTTGGGCGACAGATGTCCAAATGGCCAATGCGAGTCCATTTTCAATATCTACGCTTCAAGACCTTTCCAATGACACCAAGAACACCTCAATGCAAAGTGTTTTGGGCCTTGTTGTCGAACTCTAAACGTTCGGGAGTCCCGGAGGACTCCAAGTTCCCAACTTTGGGAGTGTTGGGCTTCACCCCCACACTTGACCAAAGTGGGGTTGCGACAATTATCTTCCAACTTTCAAAGAAACTTATCTTATAAAAATCTTGTTATAGCATTGCCTTCAAATTTGGTAAACAAATTATGGTGTGAGGAATCCTTATTGATTGGGCTTTGTCCATTTTGTGGGCTTGGTTTTGCACCTTTATGGGCAAGCAATATAACTTCTTGCAAGCATGTATATCATTGTTGGTGTGCTGATTTGCACTTCAACACTTCCACCAAATGCATTCAAACAGGGTGTGCAAAGGACATGCATGAGGTGTGGTGGCATTCTATAAAAATCAAAAAGGCAAAAAATGTTACAATTTTAGACTACACTTTGGTGAAAAATACAACTACAAGACCAAAGCACTAACCCAAGCACATAATATCTTCCAAAGGTATGATTTTCAACTTTCAAAATTGCTTTTCAAATTTTGAATGCATTGTAATTTCAATAGTTTTCATATTCATTCCCAATTTTTTGTTGGATTTTGCCAAAACATTCCATTTTGTAAGGGTGTTTCTTTTCTAGTTGATTTTGCAATCTATGTTATTTCCACAATATTCCATTAATATGGCTGTAAGTTTGGAAAAGGTGTTTGATATGTTATTGTTTGTTCACTTAAATCCCACTATTTCTTTTCTACATCCATAAAATCCATAAACATTAATATGTAGTCCATGGAAGTCTTTGTGATTTGTTTGTCACTCCATATATTTACATTATGTTATACATTATTGTCCATTCGAGTCCATGGAGATAATGGGCTTGGATGTAATTTTGTAAAACATGTTTTATTTGTCTTCATTAATGTACATGAATCCTTATTATTAATATTATACATACTTAATTGTCCATCATATATGTGTATAAGTCCTTAATATTTCATTAGTCTTCACAACAATACCTTAGATTTGTGTTATTACTCCATTAGTTTTCCCTAACACTTTATAATTATGTAGTTTATGTCCATAGAAGTGCATATGTAATCCCTAACATTCCAATAAGTTATAATGTCCACATAAGTCCATATGAGTCCACATAATGTCGTCTTTGTCCCTAAAAGCCATTTCAACTTACCTTACATTTATGTTATTATTCCATTAAATATCCCTAGCACTAATCCAATTCTATAGTTTGTGTCCATAGAAGTGCATATGTAATCCCCAACATTCCAATAAGTTACAATGTCCATATAAATCTATATGAGTCCATATAATGCCTTCTTTGTACCTATAAGCCATTTAGAATATTTATAACACTTCATAACTTTCCTTTGGGTTCATGCAAAACTGTCAAATATTACATAATTGCCTAAAACCAAGTGCCACGGGCTAGTCATTATTCCACCTCAAAGCTATTTTGGTTGACTGATTTGTACAATGTAAGACATTCTGACCCTAAATTGTGATTGATAATTGGGATCTATAGGAGATATTCTTGTGAATATCCAACTAAAGTGGGCATCCAAGTTTCAACATTCAAATGTTCATCATTCCATATCAAAAATGACACATGCAATTTTCACCAGCACCCATGATATCAATCCAAGGATCAATAGTTTCAATGTTCCAACTCCAAAAAAAGTGGATAGTTGTAAGGAACTCGCTGAAATATCATCTCCCCACAAGAAAATTACCTCACCACTTTTGCCGATGTCCAAAGCATTTGTTGTTGCAAATCTCACCATCAGGAAAGAATTCAAGTTTGTAATCAAATAGGTTAAGAAAACAATGGTGGCAATAATGATCAAAATGGCATTGGTGATGTTGCAATCGAACACACATAGGATGAATTTGAAAAGCAGGAAAAACATGATGAAGAACACGAAGAGCTTGATGATGAGCTTCAAATTGCTACCAAGAAAACAAAGGCTTCTCTTGCCCAAACAAAGGAAAACAAAGAGTGGGGAACTAACACCATGAAATTCTTCTACAATATTGTGATGTTAGTTCTTGTCTAGTCTAATGGTATGGAATGTTTTAAATTTGGGAAAAATGGATGTGAGGTTTATTCTTAACATTCAAGTTTGGTGTGACTATCCCAAGAGTTGTGGATTGGGGCTTACTCTGTAACCGAGCTTGGTCTCTACATAATGTTCTACTACCTAGAACTTCTGACCTATATGAACTTGTGTTGTACCCCGAGATTAATAATGTTTTTGAATATTAACAATCCAAAAGATCAAAAATGTTGTAGCTTATAAGAAATGCTTATGGTTAATACATATTTTATTGTTAATCCATTTCATACCAAATGCATTTTGAATATATTTGGTGTAGAGATTTAGACTAAGGACAATTTGGTTTTGTTGTAGGTTATAGCTAGTTTTAAAAGATGTGGAAATTCAAATAACATCCTTTGATTATGGCACATTGATATACATGGAATTGTCTTTTGGAGGCACAAGTTGTTATGTTATCTTAGTCTATTTGATCATCAAACAAGTCACTTTAATAATAGATCCATAAAAGCTAGCAAATAGTCCATTGATTTAATTGGCATGCATTATAATTCAAAGTGTCCTAGGGTTGTAGCCTATAGTTGATTGATTGATTGGAAACACTTGAAGTTTTTGAATGGGATATTATTATTGGAGATGTGGGTTATTGTCTGAGTCTTTAAACAAAGTTGCAACTTGCAAAATGCCTCATGTCCCATTTGACATTTTCATCAAAACTTGGCAACATCTCATTATGATGATGCCCATAAGAGTTTTTGGAATGATATGTTTTCTCTTATGCATATTCAAGTTGTTATTTGCTAGGGAAGAATAGATTCATTTGAAGAAGGAATTTAATGTAAGGATGGTTAAGTTTGTAAATACAAGTTGTTAGTGCAAGAAAGATTGGGTTAATTTAGATTCTAAATGGACCTAGACATTGTCCTATAGGACCCAATCCAAAATGAAAAAAAATAGTTGACATTAAAGAGAATATGCTTGGAAATTTAGATTTCATTCTACAACTAAAGTCCAAAGTTCTTATGTACTCTCAAGTGGCAGATTTTTTGTGTTCTGAATAGTGCAAAACCAAACTTAGGAGCACATTAACTTACTGAAAGCAAGTTGTTAAGTTGTGCACATTTATCCATGGGTACTATGCATTTTCATTATTTACCATTTAAACACATGCATCCTAGAGTTTGACATTGATAAAATGGAGTTGAACCAGAAAATAAGCTTACGAATCCCTTTTGTTTTTTAAGAAATCATTGGATCTTTGGAATTTGAATGTGTCCAAGTATCAAATTGCTAGAACCTTAGCATTTGAGTGTGCCTAAGTACTAAAGTTTTTTATGGGCATTGACCTGATAAAATATGCATTTGTCTGTTTTTTTGTTTATTGATTTTTTACTTTTGAACCTAAACCAAACTTGGGATATGTCATTTTTTTGGTCACAAATATCATCCATCCACTAAATAAACACTTGTACTTTTGGAGTCATGGCTTTTTTTCTAAATAATAGAAATGCTTTCTTGTGAGACTAAGATTTTAACAAAACTATTTGGTCAAGGAACCATATTAAATTAATCATGTCCACTATGTAATCTATTATGTACAACATTTAGCAAGTAATCCATTTTATAAAATTACCATTTCTGGATACCCAATTTGTAATAAAAAGATTTTAATCCATATTTGTACATCCAATTTCTCTTTAATAAAGACGACCATTTTAGTGAATCACAATGTCCATAGTCCATATTTGGATATTGAAACCAAGTCCCAATCTAATCTATAATTTTTCCATAATTGAACCTAAGGAAGCCACATGCTCGAAGTTGCCAAATTTGGACATTGGCTAAAAATTGGAAACCATTAAGTTCAAGTTCATGAATTGAATTGATTCATAAAAATCAATTCATTTTTTTCTTCAATACATCGGTTGATCATCATTGGCACTGCACAACAACACAGAGCCCAAGTAAAACAAAAGGTATTATATGCACTTAGTTACAAGTTTAAACTATGTAAAGAAAAATTATTTCAAAATTGCTATCTATCAGCAACTTTTGTTCTGAAACTAGAACCAAACCCAAACCTAGTTCTACAATCAGAACTGAATTTTTTGAAAATAATTCTTTCTGGGGAAAAAAAAAAGTCTGGAGTTGGGGGTTTAACCAGCAGTTTACCACTGGTTTCAGAGGAGGTTACCTCGAATTGGAACCAGAATTAGGTCGGATTTCCAGAACTGGAACCTGAATTGTTATTTTTTCAAGAACCAGACCAGAACTGGATCCAGGGTTCCATTCTTGTGTGGAACCAGAACCATTCTAATGTTTATTTAAAGAACCAGAACCAGAGGTGCACAACACTGGTCAAAACACTAGTTCTTTGCCACTTCTTTCAAGAAACCTGAGGATGTTTTGAAAAAAAATTGAAACCCAGAACTGGGAGTTATAGTAAAATTCTGAACTTTTAATGATAACCCAAAACCACTTGAGTGTTCACTGGCAATTAGGTATACTAAAATTCTGAATTTTGCTCAACAACCCAGAACCAAGGGTTCTTTGAATTTGGATTCTGGAATGGTTCAAATACCTGGAACCAGAGGTTATAACAAATTCAAAGAATCACCCAACCCTGGTTTGGTTCATACTGGATAAGACCCTCAAATGGGTGGGGTGTGTCCCTAAAATGAAGGGCCCAGCATTGGGTAAATATCTCCGTGCTTTTTGTTGTTGGCAAATTCTTTGCCAAATTTCGACCTGAAAAAAATGAGTCTAACCTATGCAAAGGAGTTTTCGTGGAAAAAAAAAGGCCCAAATTCACCATATTTTGAAAAAAGAAATTTCAAATCACCAGATTTTCTTTTAATAAGATCCAGTAGATAGCAAGAATATACTTTTAAAATCCCTTTTTACTTTTGTATCTGGTATACATGTAGACAAAATTTGGCTAAATTCTTTTCCGGATAATCACCACTTTGGCTACATCACAAAATCCAATAAAAAAAATACTGGAGTCGCTCCTCAAGGACACTTAAGGAACTTTGGAGATTTGGACAAGGAACATAGGGGTGTCCTAATTTTAGTCCATTATAGAAGCACGATTACAGACTTGGATTCTGTTTTTTAAAACTTTCATATCTGGTATGCAACCAAATTTTGCTAAAAGGTTTTCAAGATGTCCTCATTTTGGCTACATGATAAAATCCTTTTAAAAAAAGAGGATGGGACTCCTGGGGCCTAGAATTATAACCCTAAACATATTCTTGTAACTGTCTCAAGGACAATTAGGGACCTCTGGAAATTTGGACAAGGAACACAAGGGGGTTGATTTCAGTTCATTTTTATTGCCAGAGGAATATAAAAGAATTCTGTTTTATTTATTTTGTACTTTCATATCTGGTATACATGTAGCCCTGAAATTGCTAAATTATTTTCTGGATCAATGCCACACTTTGGCTACATCACAAAATCCTATTTAAAAAACCATTGGGTTCACTTGTGGGGCCTAATTATTACCTTACAATTATTATGGTAACTGTCTTGAAAGGAAATTTCATTAGGGACATTTGGAGATTTGGACAATGAAAATAGGGGACCTACTAATTTCGGCCCATTATTGCCACAAGAAAATAGAAGGATCCTGTTTTGTTGATTTTAAACTTTCATATCTGGTATCCATGTGGCCAGAATTTGGCTAAATTATTTTCTGGATGATGACCACTAAATTGGCTACGTCACAAAATCCTTAAGAAAAACACTAGGACTCCTAAGGAGTAATAATTACCCTGTTGTAAACTCAATAATATGTTTATTCCAAGGACAATTTTAGGGACCTTTGGAGATTTGGGTCCAAGGAATATGGGGGAGTCCTAATTTCAGTCCAATCTTATTGCCACAAGAAAATAGAAGGATTCTGTTTTATTTATTTTGAAGATTCAAATCTGGCATACATGTAGCCAAAAATTGGCTAAATTGTTTCCTTGATGATGGCCACACTAAATTGGCCACATCACAAAATCCTTCAGAAAAACAGTGGAAAATTCCTGGTTCCTAATTTTTATCCCCCAAACATAATTTATTGCAACTGTAACTCAAGGACCCTTGACCCTTGTTTAGGGACCTTTAGAGACTTGGACAAGGAACAGAGGTCTTATTAGTGGGGGTTGGGGTTGATTTTTTCAGTCCGTCCATTTATTATTACCGCACTTTCTTTCTTTCCAGTCAGTCCTTTCAGGTCTCATTAGAGACTAACCCAGTGGAATTTCCGAAGAGGTCCTTAGCACCAGCACCAGAGGCCTTAGAGAAGAACCCATTGCAGTTCCCAACGAGGTCCTTAGCACCACCAGCAGCGGCGCCAGTGTTTCCTGTCTCTCCCGCGAAGAA
>Ga0209208_10007227_pt1 | contig 15114 bp, 11 predicted proteins | sample S1TSphfallax_3_FD_187694 | JGI IMG/M metagenome (GOLD analysis project Ga0209208, IMG submission 187694) | Host-associated microbial communities from peat moss isolated from Minnesota, USA - S1T2_Fd - Sphagnum fallax MG (SPAdes) (version 2) | ecosystem: Host-associated > Plants > Peat moss >...
TAATAAAAAAATCCCAGATATATTCCATAATGCAAATTTTTGGAACATTTTTTGCATTTGGATGATAAAATACATTTGATTTTGGTTGGAAAGCCTCCTATGTTCACTTTGTCCATTCATCCAACGTCCAAATTCTAGGTGCATTCTCTATTGTCAAATGTCAAACCCCACCAAAGGACAAAGGCATAAACAACCATCAATCATAATGCATAGAAACAGGTAGAATCGATTGTGCAACTATGTCCTCACAATTCATGTCCCTGCCATTAGCCTAGGTCAAAAATGGTGAGAACACAATTAGAATTAGAAATCCTTCGCAAAGAATGAGGTGAGGCAGCATGTGCCTAGTTACACTCCACTTATTGAAGTTCATGGGGCCAAAGTAGTGAAGAGCATGAAATCATGTTGGGCTCAGAAGACCAAAAGAATTATGTTGGGCTTTCTAGTTCTGTATTGTCACTAGAATTGAACTTGACACCTCTTCAGAACACATTACTAGTTACTAGCAGCCTAATTCCAGCCAGCTTGCTACAACAGGGTTCTAGTATGTTTTAAAATAAAATTGCCATCAACATTTGTTTAACCCTACAACAGAACTAGGCAGGTGCAGTGTAGGGACCCAGCCCGCGGAGTCTTGGGCAAGGGGGGGAAGGGGGGGAGGGGGGGTATGGGGAGGGAAACCAACCACAAGACTTGCCCCAGCAGGTCTAGGTGTGGGAAAACCCAGCCTTGGGCCCAATCCAGGTTTTCCAAGGGTAGATTAGATCTGGCTAAAGAGGAACCTGTCAAGTCATAGGATATTTTTGCTCAAGGCTGGGCTAGGGTTTAGGGACCTGAGTCCAAGCTCTCATTGCTATAAATCTATATTCTCACTTTGTACTCCTTTCTTGCTATTTTTTTCCCTCACCTCCCACTCATTCGTTGGGATTTTATTTGTTTCCTAACTTTTCACTCCTTCCTTGTAACATTGTATTTTTTAAAATCACTTCCCAGTCCTTGTGGTTTTAAATTTCCCACCCCACGACTTTGTCTTTCCTCTCACTTCTCATTCCTTCCCTACAATATTTTTTCTCACTTCCCACTCCTTATGTGGTTCACAATGAAAATTAAAAACCAACTCATTTTTTGGACCTTACTAATTTGAAGGACAATGAGACCATAGAGAGTGAAAGGACATGTTCTTTTGAAGGGAATTAAAACTTCGAGAAAATTTTCCTACCAAAAGTGATTTTATTGGAAGTCTAAAATTTTGGACTTAGCTCACCTTGAAACCAAAACTAACAAGTTTCATAAAGCTTAGAATTGTTGACTCAAAGAATTAGCAATCTAAGAAAATAAACTTGGCCCCAAAATTGATGGGTTTTAATTCTTTGAATATATGTTAGACCCAACAATTCTTTTATAAAGGCTCAACACAACCAACATCAGTCAAGAGCCCCATTTTTGGTCGTCTTTCCACATTTTTGAAATAAAATGTCAAACTTTTCATAAGTAAAAATTCAACAAACAACTTTAATTTTCTCCCTTCAAAAATTCATCTGTTGTTGCATTATCATGTTTTTCAAATATAATAAATAATATAAGTTGAGACAAATTTGTCAAACCTAAGCATATTAGGGACCAAACTTAATCAATTAATAAGCTTAATCAATTCATTGCACACGAACTCATGCTTATGAATACAAGCATGAATAAATGGTCATCAAAAAACACAACTAAAAAATCAATTGTAACTAAAATATTATTCTATTGTACCAAAAAATTCATATATTCAAAAGACATGAAAATGAAAGACTATTTTCAAACATTCAATGCACATCATGAACTTTTATTTCTAGGTTGCATTGACAACAAAGGTAATATTAGCTCATGTGAATCATGGAATGGGAAATGATAAAATTGTGTGTTTGTGCAATCACAACATGTTAGCCCACTTGAACCTTTCACTACAATAGTTTTTGGACCTTGTTGATATTCATTGTAGGTTGGTTAATGAAATTATATGTTTGTGATCACAAAACATCCTAGTTTTATAAATGAAATACAAGTGCTTATGAGGGACAACATTTCCACTCTTCCTCAAACTTGCCAACATAGACACAAAATTAGAACAAGTGCAATTAGGGATCACCCCAATTATCACCTCATATGTCATAAACATCATTCCACCATTGGACTTAACAAAACAAACCCACCCGTAATTAGGACAAATAACATCCCTCACTTGCAAAATAGTTGTTAACAAGTTTTTCCCAAATAACCACCTACTATTGTGGTCCTTTCTAGGTCAAGCACAACAAATAATTTTGTTGTCATGTTTTGAAATCAAGATGTCATCTATAGCTAGATTTGCACCCCCAACCTCTACATGGGTGCTCCTAGGAAGATGAAATTCAACCTTTTCCAAAGATGCCACCTTCATGCAAGTGAGTTTAGTATTGATGAAAACCAACCACACATCTAAAACTTAAGGCTTTCCCTTCATGAAATCACAAAGACACAATGGTCCGTGTCATTGATAAAACCACATTGCCTTATACCTACATGCTTTCTTATTTCTGGTTTGAACCACCAATAGAGCATAAGTGCTAGGGTGTGAAAATAGACTTTTGTTAGTTTGCTTTCACATTTGCACCTTTTTCATTGGATTGCTAAGCATTGTACTTGTGGTTTTGCAATTGTTTAGATGTAATGTGAAAGATTTCTTGATTGCATGTGCTCTTAAGAATATTTGAAGCCTCACGACCATGGCTGCCAAACCTAGGTATAAATTCAATATAAGGAACCATTCACCCAAGGACACAATCCTTGCTCAATCCTTGGTGAAAAAAATTCAATCAATCTAGACTTGTGGTTTTTAATCATTAACTAGCTTTGCATTCACATTGACCAGAAATTCAAATTTCAGTTTGGGTGCCTTTTCATGCAAATCATGTTTTTAAAAGTTATCTCCTTCTTTAGGTGCTTAGTGGGCCAATTGTGATACTTATCATCAAATGTTTAGACACACATGCCTCTTGCAAATGTTATTTATGTAGTTGTTTATATATATCTTGTGTGTGTGCATGCATCTTGTAAAATCTAAACAATATAGTTTTTTTTTGGTTTTCTTTTTCCACTCAGAAAAAATGGCACAAGGCTGTGAAATAGGAAATATTCCAACATGGGAGAAAATTAATTACAAGCTTCAAACTAAAAAGATTTTTGCAATCATGAGAGGGTTGAGTAATAGGGGTTTGAACCCCAAAACACATATCACTAGCATACATGTTACCACTATAGATATTATGGAGGTGTTTAGAGAATTTAAAGTTCTTAGGACTATGTGAAGGGAAAATTAGGACATATGAGCATATTAGGATAGAACAATAAATTTGAATTGTTTTTTTTAAGTGGGAACATTTGAAAGCCTTTGATGAAGAACTTGGGATTATTGTTATGTGTAGATTTTTTCCAAATAACATGTAAAGATTAAAGAAAAAACAAAGATTAAGGAAATGTTTTGGATTTTTAGAGTTTTTTTTTTTAATGCATATCATTTTTCGTTTTGAATGAAAAGAAATGTTTATGTCAACATGTTTTTTAAAATAGAATTATTTATGGAAACTATAGAATAGATGCAATCCTATGTCCTTTACATAGATTTCAACATGTATAAATTAAGTATAGATTTTGTGACAATAATTTTAATAAAATAAATTATAGAAAATTTAGTATTTACCAAATTACAAATCCAAACCTAGATCTAACTACAAAGCAAGAATTGTGCTTGTATTTTTAGTGTTATGGCCACATTAATGTAACAAAAAATGAGTTCTATATGCGATTTTTCAAAGGTTACATTGCTTAAGAAAAAGGCCTAGAAATAAACTAGACCAAAGCAACTACTTACTGTAATGGAGAAGTTTTGGAAGGTGGAGATAGTGAAAGGAAACTATTTCATGGGACTACATCTGGTGGTTGTAGTGCAACCAACATGAAGGGTCTTGCTTTCCTTCAAAACATTTTTGCATCTCTTTAAAACGTGGAAAAAAATTGAAAGGCAAAAATGTGGAGGCATCCTTTAAATTGGAATGCAAAGAGAAATCCTAAAAGTGTTTTGGTACATTTTTCATATGTTTCCAATTAGTTAAAAAACCCCCAATCCATTTATGATTTCTTATAGATGACAATGTCATCACTCAAGGCTGGAAGGTTCCAAAACAAAAGCCTCTTCCTAATGGAAACACCAATGTTGGCAATGTCTTCGAGTGCCCCCTATGGGGTCAAAGGTAATGCAATAATTCAAGAACTATGTGATGTTTTAGGGGAAATTTTGTGCAAGTTGAAACAAAAGGGCATTTGGAGTTACAAAAGACAAAACATGAAGTGAAATTGATTGAATGAAATTTTTTTAGCAAATTGGTGGAAATTACTTGTTATAGCACAAGAACACATGAACAAGGTTGAGGAAGAGATTTGAGGTCTTCTACAACAACTCCATGCATTTTGGAATCGAATATCTAAATTTGTCCTATGAAGATCAATTTACATGATCTATTATCATTGTTCAAATTCATGCATTGTCATGCTTATAATGCTTTTAAGGTTCATATTATTGGTGAATGTTTGCTTGTAATGCTTTAGTTCATAATCCTAATGAATGTCTTTTTAATCCCTTATGTCTAATGCCTAGGTTAGCAATCATGTGGATTTTATAAGTTTAAGGCATTAACAATGTTGATGTTCGTGAAGCTAATGTGCTTAACTAAAAAGCTTCACACCTTGGGAAAATAAAGAAATAAATAAATAAGGCATTTATATATTGAACATTGTTGGAATACAAGTGCCAAAGTGTTGTGTAAGGTGAAGATGATTTACAAAATGTGGAAAGTTAATTCCAACATTACATCATCTACAACATGGGAACTTGTAGAGTTAAAATGAGAAATGCAAATTGTTTATTGATAGTTGGGGGAAATATAATAAGGAGGAGGCGTATTTTTTTGGCCTAAACCAATTATGCATCCATCTCCCCTATTGTTGATAATGATAATATTGTTTCATGTTACATTCGTTTGTAAGCTTATGGTTTTTGTAAAAGATGGCTTAAATCATTTGATGTGGTTCTTGCCTCTTGTAAACATATATATCACCATTTTTCCTTGCTCAATTTTGCAAGAAAGATAAATAAATGTCATGTATGTAAGGAGGTATTTCATCTTGGGTGGTGGGTTTCATGGGGATTGAGAAAATTGGATGAAAGATTTTGGCTCTAGTTATTGAGCTTCGTGTGAATGAATTGTGCAACAACTTCAAACATGCATTGAAGGAAGAATGTGCAACACAAAGAACTTCATGTAAGTTCCTAATTTTTGTCATCATTGTTAGTAAATGTTTAAATTCAAGTTCATGGACTTTGTGGCTTGTGTTGTTCATTGTTTAGGGTTTAAAATAGGTCTTTATGGCTGGCATTAAACTTGACATTACAATTCTACTTACATTGCTTTTGTAGGATAGACATTCCTTTAAACTATGTATCCTACAACCTAACTTGTTGCAAAAAACTCAACGATTTTATTCCTTCTAAAAGAACTAGTTCTTTTGCTAATCAACTTGTTCCCATGTTAACCTTCTAATTGCTCTAGTAATGACCTTTCTTGAGTATGCCATATTACAAATCCTTTGGTAACAACATTTGATTGCTTTGGTAGTGCCTCTAACCTTTTGTTAAGTACTATAAGACATTGGTGAGCACTTGATTTCTTTGTTAAGTATTACAAAGAATATATTCCTTTGTTAAGGACTACAAGTCCCTTGTTGAGCATCTGGTTGTTTTGGTAATGAATTTATTTCATTTTAAGTACTACAAGCCATTTGCTAAGCATTTAACTACTTTGGTAATTAGTCTAGTTTTTTGCTACAACATATGATTAATTTGGTAATTAGTCTAATCCTTTGCTGAGATTTAAATCTTTTGCTTAAACATCTAATTCTTTTTATTAATAAAAAAATTATTTTGCTGGCTCCTTTGTCTTTTCATAAACATTTGATTTATTTATTAGTCAATTTATTGTTTCGATATGAACATGAGGTCTAGACTTCTTTCATATAAACATGTAATTACTTTCTTTTTTCAAGGTTTTCATAATTGGACTTTAAACCCATTTCATATGATGGGAGTTGTTGGAATATTAGAAGATGTTCTTCTATGTGTTATTCACGGTGCCACTGTGGAAAATACTTTGTTTGAAGATGGTGATGGCGCAAATACATTTTGTGCTTTTAATCCAACCCAATTTGAAGAAACTTATTCCATGGTTACAACTAATTGCTTTTGGTCCCAAATCTTTGGTGTTGCTTTTTCCAACAAACGTTGGTTACACTTCTTTATGTTATTTGTACCAATAACTAGTTTATGGATGAGTGTTATCGAAGTAGTTGGTATAGCTTTGAACCTACGGGCATTCATGTAATGTAAGATCCTGAATTTGAAACTTTGTATGCCAAAAATATTCTTATGAACGAAGGTATTCGTGCCTAGATGGCAGCCCAAGTTCAGCCTCATGAAAATCTTGTATTCCCTAAGGAAATTCTACCTCATGGAAACATTTTTTAGTGGAACCTTAGCTTTAGGTGGTTGTGATCAAGAAACTATAGGTTTTGCCTGGTGGGTAGGTAATGCCTGGCTCATCAACCTATCTCGTAAACTATTTGGTGCTCACGTAGCTCACGTTGGATTAATTGTATTTTGGGCCAGAGCAATGAATTTATTTGAAGTTGCCCACTTCGTACCAAATTAATCCATAGTCTCTAAAACTTGAATCTAGGTTTTTAAATGGGATTATTTCAATTGTTAATTATTATTATGTTTTGTCTTCACCTAGGGACTATATTATCGATGGACTCGAGTAGATTGAGATTGGGTTGTTTTCGTATTTTTCAAGTTGGCAAGCGACAAAGCTTGGGTAAAAGGGACATTTGTAAATCCCTTCAAAGCAAGTAGAACATGTTGTGGTGGATGAAGTCGTGAATGATGATGAACTTGTCAAGGATGCCAATCGTACATCTTTGAAGGAAAGACTAGCGAAAGACGTGGAGGGTGATGAATCCACATCAAACTCTTCTTTGGAAGAAAAATTCGCTACACCACAAGAAGAAGGTTTGAATGAACCACAACAAGATGGACGAAAACAAAGGGCCCAAAGACAACGTAAAGAATGGCCTCGTAATTGGTGGGTGGCCACCAAAGAAGTGGAATGGGTCACCATAGCCTTTTCGGAAGAACCCCAAATTGTGGAAGAGGTGTTGAATGGCGAAGATGCAAAAAAGTGGGAGATGGCCATGCAAGAGGAATATGACTCTCTTGTTGTCAACAAGATTTGGTCCTTGGTGCCATTCCCTAAGGGTAGGAAGCCCATTTCTTGCAAATGGGTGTTCAAAATCAAACATGGGGTCCATGGTGAAGTCGAACGTTACAAGGCCAGATTGTGGCAAAAGGTTTCACCCAAACATTTGGAGTTGATTACAACGAACCTTTTGCACCCGTTGCAAAGTATTGGAAAGAACTTGAAAAAAAGCAAGAAATGAAACACTCGAGGTTCATGAAATGGAACAATTGTATTAACTAACAAAAAGATTACAAAGGTTGTATGCTTCAAATACTACAATCACAAAACAATGACTTGCAATATCTAACAACGCTTGAAGTTTCTATGTGCACTCAAAACCATGAAAGGAGAGAATGAAAGACTACTCAAAAACCATTCCACTATATAATATTTCATAACCCTAAAGTAGCTGCCATTTAACTGTAACCTAGCCGCCACCTAACCCTAGCCGCCACTAAACCTTAACCTTAGCCGCCGCCAAGCCCTAACCCTAGCCACCATCAAGCCCTAAGTAGTTTCTTCTTCTAAACCCTAAACTATTCAACCTAACCTAACTACTACAAGGATGAGAATATTATTCATCCTTTTGATGAATGTAAATCACATTCACCAACCTTGGGGATTATAATCGAATAATATTTCTAACACAAAGTTTGTGTCAATTCGTTGTATCCTTGCACTAAGGGCCATTGAAGACATGGAGATTCATTAAATGGACATCAAAACCACATTTTTCAATGATGACCTTGAAGAGAAGATCTACATGGAACAACCCAAAGGATTCACACAAAGTGAACATCTTGTGTGTAAGCTTCACAAGTCATTGTATAGGTTGAAGCAATCTCCAAGGGCTTGGAACCAAAAATTAGATGTTTTTTTGAAAAGCATCAAAAATTTGAAAAATGATGTGGATTTTAGTGTGTACATATGCAAGTGGGAGATGTCAAAGTTTTCATTGTTGTCTATGTTGATGATCTCATCTTGGTGTGCGATAATAAGGACAAGCTTTTGCAAGTAAAGGAAGAACTTTCTTGAAAGTTCAAAATGAAAGATCTTGGTGACTTGCATTTCTTCTTTGGCATGGAAGTGAAAAGGGATCATGCACAACGTTTTTTTTACATCAACCAAATTGGATATCTCAAGGAGATTCTCAAACGCTTTTGCATGGTGGATTGTAAAGCCATTGGAATGCCACTTGATCCTCAAGACAAAATTGAAGAAGAATGTGAACAAGGATGATGAGATGGTGAAGGTTCCTTATCAACAAACTATGGGATCCTTCATGTATGCCATGTTGTGTACTCGACTGGCCTTGGCATACCCAGTAAGCGTGATGACTCAAACACATGGCCAATCCAAGCCTAGAACATTGGATTGCGGTCAAGCACATTTTTCAATACTTGCAATGTACTTTGCAATTCAAATTATGTTTCGGAGGATTAGCACCCCAAGGTTTGGTCGAATATTGTGATGCGGATTGGGTTGTTGACCTTAAGGATAGGAGATCCACCACATGGTTTGTATTCGTGATGGGAGGTGGAGCCATTTCGTTGAGTAGCAAACGACAACCCACAATCGTTTTGTCAACGATGGAGGCTGAATACATGGCAAGGACACAAGCTACCAAGGAAGCCATATGGATGACAAAGTTCATGAAGGAATTAGGGTTCATGAAAGAAAAAAAGGTAATGGTGATTCGATGTGACAACCAATGTGTAATATCATTGACGAAGAATCCCATGCAACATGCTCGAACAAAACACATTGATGTGTAACATCATTTTGTTCGAAAACAAGCTAAGTTACCTTTGAATATTGTTCAACAAAGGACATGGTGGTAGATGTGCTTACCAAGGCATTACCAAAAAAATGACATAACAAACTGATAAGCATGTTTGAATTATAATTTTCATAGAGTGGGAGTGATGAAATATTATTCATTTCTAATTCCCAATGTTAATGAATGTGTTAAACATTCATAAAAAGGATGAATAATATTCTCATCCTTGTAGTAGTTAGGTTAAGTTGAATAGTGGCGACTAGAGTTTAAAAATGGAAACTACCTCGGGCTTGGTGACGACTAGGGTTATAGCTTGGTGACGGCTAGGGTCAAGGTTTGGTGGCAACTAGGGTTAGGCGACGGCCATATTAGGGTTAAGTGGTGGTTTCCTTAGGGTTAGGAGATAGTATATAATGGAGTGGTTTTGAGTAGTTTTTCATTGTCTCCTTTCATGTTTTTTGAGTGCACATAGAACCTTCAAACATTGTTAGTTGTTGCAAATCATAGTTTTGTGATTATAACATTTGAAGCATACAACCTTTGTAATCTTATTGTTAGTTAATACAATTGTTCCATTTCATGAACCTTGAATCTTTCATTTCTTGCTTGTTTTCAAGTTCTTTCCAATACTAACTATGTGAATTTCTTTCGTCCATAAGTAACTATTCTTATTACTAAACTTAATATTGTCGAGGATGTAAGCATGAAACAACCACTTTTTGGTTTTAATGTTTTTCTACCTTTGGTATGTTGAGGTGGCCTAGAGTTGAAGGAAAATATTTGTGTTGATGGCCAATGGTGTATTGAACACTACCCACCCAATTCTACAATTCAATGTTTTGCAATTTAGAAAAACCATTAGGCTTAAATGCAAAGCAAATATCAACCTTTATAAATCAGTAAATGGAATTATACTTAAGGTTTTTGGTATAATATCATAGCAGATCACTTGAGCAGCATAAGTATTCCTTTTGTTAGAAATACTATTCGTTTTGAATTCCCAATGGTGATGAATGTGTTAAACATTCATCAAAAGGACGAATAATATTCTCATTCTCGTAGTAGTTAGGTTAGGTTGAATAGAGGTGGCTAGGGTTTAGAAATGAAATTACTTAGGGCTTGGCGGTGGCTAGGGTTAGGGCTTGGCGACAGCTAAGGTTAGGGTTTGGTGGCGGCTAGGGTTAGGTGGCGGCTAGGTTAGGGTTAAGTGGTGGCTACTTTAAGGTTAAGTGGCGAGTACTTTAAGGTTAGGAGATAATATATACTAGAGTGTTTTTGAGTGGTCTTTCATTCTCTCCTTTCATGATTTTGAGTGCACATAGAACCTTCAAGCCTTGTTAATTGTTACAAGTCATAGTTTGCATTGTAGATGTTGAAGCATATAACCTTTGTAATCTTTTAGTTAATTAATACAATTGTTCCATTTCATGAACCTTGAATACTTCATTTCTTGCTTGATTTCAAGTTGTTTCCAATAGGTTATGGGCCCACACCAAGTAAAAGAAAGGACATTGTGTTAAAACAAGAAGTAGTCAAGGGTTTTGCTTGTATAACATAGAAAGGGAGAATCCTTTTGAGGCAAGGCTTTTAGTTTGCAAGGTTGCAAAGAGAGTAAGAGTCTTTCCAAGTGAGTGGGAAGTGTTGAAGAGATTTCTTCAAAGTGTTGTAAGTTTTTCGAGTGTGAAAAACTTGTTCTTTAAGTTTTTGAAAATATTAAGTTTTAAGGCGAAAATGTTTTGAAGAGAGTTCTTCGAATTGTTGAGAACTTCAACTTTCAAGTTTGAGAAAGTGTGTGAAATAGAATTATTTGATTCATTGAAAGTTTTAGGTGTGTGCAAGAGAGGTCTTCCACTTGTTGAAATCGTCAAGTTTTAAAGGTGTTAAAGATTTCTTCCAAAGCTTTCAATCTTTTGAGAGAGTGTTTGTTGTAACATTTGTGTTCAAAATGTCTTCCTTTCAAATGGAGTCCTTGAAAGTCATGGAGAAGTTTGATGGTGGCAACTTTCACCTTTGGAAGTTCAAAATGCGCATGATGCTTTTTAAACATGGGCTTTGGAAATTTGTTGATGGGAGTGCCACCTTACCAAGTGAAGAAGTTGTAAACGCCGATTACAATGAAAAGGAGATGAAGGCTTTTGCATTGCTTTGTGAACATCTCACGGATGCCCAACTTGCACACATTCAATATTGTGACAATGTGAAAAATGCGTGGGAAGTTTTTTGTGGTATCCATGAAGCTAAAACAATTGGTAACAAGTTGTTCCTTTGAAGGAGATTCTTCACCATCAAAATGCAAGAAGGAGATGACATGCTTATGCACATCAACACGGTGAAAGCCCTTGCAGACCAACTACGTTCCATCAAGGTGAACATTACGGATGAAAATGTTTACATGGTACTCCTCATGAGCCTTCTTCCATCCTTTGATAACTTAGTCACAAGCTTGAAATCCATGTGCACAAAAGATGTAGACCTTCAATTTATTGTAGCAAGGTTGCTTCACAAAGTGTCCAAAAGAAAAGAATGTGAGAGTTTCGAAACTACCGCATTAGTCAACAAAATTCACAAGTCAAACGAGAAGCTTTGTTTTTATTGTAAGAAACCTGGACATTTCATGAAAATTTGTTTGAAGAAGAAAAATGATGAAAAAGAAAAAATCAATCAAGCTTGTGAAGACCACGAGGATATGTTTGTTGCCGCATTGAGTGCCAATGATCATACCACATATGATTGGATTGTCGATTCTAGTGCAACGTAACACATGACATTCCAACAAGAATGGTTTATCACGTACGAGCGCATTTCCCCAATGGGCGATGACACCATTTTGGAGGCCATTGGCAAGGGGAATATCAAAGCCACAATGCAAGTGGGAGGCCAATTGTCGCACACAACCATCACCCAAGTTCTTCATGTTCCAAAGATGAAGAATAGTCTCCAATCATAAGTTGACACATGACATTTTAAATTGATTTTTTAAAAAATGCATTTAAATAGGTATGTAGGTCAATACATAGGCATATGTAGGTAGGTTAATAGGTCTTACCTACCTAGGTAGGTCAAAAAGAAGGATCCAATTATTTACTTAGTAGGCAAGTAGGTAAGAAGGTAGACAGGTAATTGAATAAAAAAATAACAATGTAAATACTTCCATTTGTTTCATATTTTGCCATTTAAATTTTAAAAAAAATTAGTTATCCCAAACTAGCAAGTTTATTTCTTTGAGTGAGCACTAAGAAACACGCATTATTTATATAATGTGTGATATGAGAATAAAACACAAAACTTATGCGTTAAATGTTTTAGTTGCACTTTAGGGTAAACAAGCTAGTTTTTGAACACATTAGAATTCGAAGCTTGGCAAAACTCAAAGGTAGGCTCCTTTGTTTATGGTGTCCCAAGAGAAATTGAAGCTCTCCTCTTGGCACATGTAAAACACTAAAAATCATGGAAAACATATCAAAAATGAAAAAGTTATGGGCCACCAAAATATGGGGGTCAAAAAGTCCACAAACAATCACACTATGCAACCATTCTCCAAACACCCAAAACCTTTTTGGATGTTGTTCTATTGCCTTTAGGGTTTAAGATGATTTGTAAAGCTAAGGTGGCACTTTCATAGCATTTTAGATCGCTCAATTTGAACAAGAGATAAGAAAGTTATGAGCTTTGAAAATTAGAGGGATTTAAATGAAAAAAATGGTCTAAATGAGAAAAAATGCATTTTTTTTAACGTTTTGTAATTTGGAAAAGGTTTGTTTTTCTTCATGCTCATTTTTTGTTACTCCTTTTCCTATAGAGCTCAAAGATGATTGTAAATAGAAAATCATTTGATAATTATCTATGTGAAATAATTACCTAATAAGATATTATTATTATTATTATTTGAATTAACAATCTACAATAATGATATGAGTTAATAATTTGAAAATTTTATTATTTGAATTAATTATCTGAAATATTTATCTAAAATAATTACCCAAAGTATTTTTTGATAATTAATTGTCTGAATTAACTAACTAATTATTTATTTGACTTCAGATAATTGATTATTAGATAATTGATTATTTTAATTTACATAATTACTCATTTATTATCTTAATTTTAAATGTTAATTATTAATTATTTGAAATCATGTAAGGGCTACTAAATGCAACATAGGCTACATAAGGGCTAAGTGGGGGCTACCTAAGCCTACCTAGACAAAATAGAGGTTATGTCTACATGTTATCTATCTAAGGGTTACTTATGCTATGTAAGGATTACATAGGAATGACATAATTACATATAAGGGTTATGTAAAAGTTATGTACATGTTACATAGAAGTATAGGGACTATGTAGATTATGTAAACCCTATCCAAGGGTTATATATATGTAAAGTATACCAAGCTATGTATGTTTTACCTACCTAACTACATAGGATGTATCTAGGGTTACATAAGCTAACCTTCATTTACCTAGGCTTATTTAAAGGCTACTTAGGAAGAATTTAAATCCACCTAAACCTATATTTAGGGGTTATTTGGGACCTACATATGCCTATCTAGGCCTACTTAAGGTCTACCTAAATTTTTTAACCTTTTTACTTAGCCTAGCTTGCTTAACCTATACACATGTACCTACTTAATTTAGCTACCTTTCATGATTACTAGTTATGTAGTTGTAATACCATAGCCATATGAAATTAAGAGTCCTATAATCATGACTAAAATCGCATATGATTGGATCATATCACTCCATGACTCAGTTTACACATTAGTCACAATATGTCCTAATCATGGATGCTATGTTTTGGTGCAATGTGAACTATTGAGAATGATTTTAAAACATACAATGGAAATGAAAAGGGTGGGGCACCATCTTGCTTAGTTTGGAACCTTCATGAAATATTACATTCATGATCATTTAGTCTTTAAATTTAAAGACTAATTTAACTATTAGAATACATTCATAATTTCTTAAATAGTTATAAAATCTATATTGATAAAAATGTTACAAAATATAGAAATAATATAATACATTTATTTGCCAAATTGTAGATGTTTAAAAATTAAAAATTTATCAATTCTATTCCTCTATCTTCTTACAATGTATAAATCATAGCTATAAATAATGAAATTAAGAATTAATGCAAGTGACATAATAATAGTTGGAAATTATTTTTAAAAATTTAATTTAATTATAAAATCTTTGAATTGACATTATATACCTTTTGATAAATCTAGAGTTTTTCCTTTGGCCATGCGTTTTTAATATTTTACAAAAGAGATTTGCAAATATATATTCTTTACAATCAACATTCATAATCATTTGAAAACTTGTATTAATTAAACCACCATTACATCAATATAAGAAAACAAGAAAAAACCATTACCTACATATATACAAATTGTGCGTACTATTGCATTACTTGAAGTTTGAAAATTTGTTGATTTGAATAAAGATTAAGCTATAACAATAGTTTATCTTTTGCATTTGTGCAAATATGTTCTATGGAATTGAAAAAGACATCAAAAGTAACTTAATAATCATGAAAATATATTAATTATTGAATATATGATGACATAATCACTCATGTGTATAAATAACAAAACATGTGTTAGGAATGATTAGAAAATATCCATTTACAAAACTTAGCAATTATCATATTTTGCAATGAGATATGGAAAGAATAGATTACAATGCACACATTGCCCATCCCCTCACATGCAATGATTCACCCATTTTTTTGCAATTCCTTACAAGTTCCATTACTTTGTAACAATTCCCAATCATTTTCCCAAATTTGGACTTTTTTCATATTTCATATTTAGAGCTTCACAATCCCCCCCCCCCAAAAAACCTATTGGGACATGTGTAAAACTATTTTTTAGGTCTTAGTCCTTTAGAGGTACCCCAAAGTTATGTCAATGCATGTCCATTATCAAATTTTATGTGAAACTTTTGAATAAATTGATATTAG
>Ga0209208_10007228_pt1 | contig 15113 bp, 13 predicted proteins | sample S1TSphfallax_3_FD_187694 | JGI IMG/M metagenome (GOLD analysis project Ga0209208, IMG submission 187694) | Host-associated microbial communities from peat moss isolated from Minnesota, USA - S1T2_Fd - Sphagnum fallax MG (SPAdes) (version 2) | ecosystem: Host-associated > Plants > Peat moss >...
GGTCGTATTTGCGGAACTCCAGTTTGGTAGGAAACTTTCGGGGATTCTTGGACTTGACATAGAAGAATCCCGTCCCTGCTGCTGATACTAATCGCACCAGAATCGATCCTCCCTTCGCCTTCGCCATTTCTCCGAGATCTCGTCTCTACCTCTTGCTCTTGGCTTTCCCACCTCACACCCACAAGCGCACATCCATACCTCTTCTTCCTCCATTGCTCTTTGTGCTCTGCCAACACCCTAGCGGCAGCAGGAAACCCTAGGGGCAGGAGGAGGAAACCCTAGGGGTCCCAGCACTAACTCCTACCCAGTTTTGCCAAAACGCGAGGGCGTGCTCTTTGAGCTCTGCCAAAACCCTAATAGAAGCAGCAGGAAACCCTAGGGGCCGTAGCGCTATCTCCAAACCACTTTTGCCAAAAATCGAGGGCAGGCCGAGAAATTTCTCGTGCTTCCTGCCCATCTCTGCCCAAAACCACCCACGCCAAGCCCAGAAAAAAAACACAGCAGCACCTTGTAAGTCATCCATAGATTGGAGATGAAACAGGGAATAGAGGGTCAAACTACGGCCCAAAGACAGGGTGATATTACAGATAACTCTAATGGGTACTGTAGTCAGCATTTTTTTCTCCGTGTGAAATTTTGCACAGTTATGAAACTTTGAAAAAAATTGTCTTAATTTCTATGATTTTTTGACATTAAGAGGAAAAAAATTCGAAATTTTTTCAAACAAATCTTTAAAATTGATAGACTTCCATCCATGGTTCAAATAGGTAGCTAAAAATTATATAAGGATTTTATTTTTCTTTCATATTTTGTTCATATCCAATTTTTTCTAAATCAGCTTATGGATTATCATCAACTCAACTCAATGTTTTTTTGTTGGCAAATTTTTTTTCAGAAAATGGACCAAAAAAAAAACAAAACAAGTGTGATTTTTATGGATTTTCCCCCCATTTTTCTGAATAAAATAATTAAACTAGTCACATCTAAACCTAGGCATTTCCTAGGTCACAACTTCTAGCGTAGAAAAATCCTACAGCCCACTTATGATAATTGCCATTTAATGTGAATTCATGCTAAGGATCTTCGCTAGTGGGTTTAATTGAGGAATTTGAAAAATAACACCCTACTTTAACTGCATCACAAAATTGAAAAAGCAAAGACTAACCATAGTAGCTTAGCAACTTCAACATTGATTATATTACTTGCAAAAATGTCGAATTTTTTAACAAAAACATCAAAAAACATTTTTTTGTGAAGGAAATAAATATTATTCTTTTATTTTTCAATATGGAACCTTTAGAATTAAAAATATTTGATAGACATATGTTGAAATTCCACTATATTATGATAATTGTAGTGTATGGTTTATATCTATTTTTTAATTGGACCTTTGTATGGTAATGCATAGACAATATTTTGGGGAAGAATAATGACCATGTGAGATTGCATTTTAGGTGGAGGTTTATTTTTCCTTTGTGTTTGAAGTTGTTTGTTTAACTATACATGATAATTAAGTAGATTTTTTAATCATAACGCAATACTTGTGTGAATTGTCTTCATATATGTATAACAAAAACATTGTTTATATTAAAGGTAACTCAACACATGTAGATACATCAATGGTGCTACTCACAATAACAAACTTTATTTCTACTTGCACACACATCATGACTAAATAGCAAACATGGCATGCCTACATGGCAATAAGTAAATAAAGTTGTCATTAGTTGTATTTTAGTTACAAAAGATAGTGATACTTTAGTTACAAAAATTCAAAATGTGAAGACTCCCTCCTTTATTCATGAGGACAAGTTATCAACTTAATACATAAGCACATAAGTACCATTCCTTTAAAAACCCCTAATCATTTGCCTCGTACAAATTCTAAACATGTTGCTAATTTTTTGAAAACTTTCATCCTTTTCATTTGTTGCACAACTACGTGCATGTTTTTGAGTTTCTCAATTTGCCACACAAATTTTGCAACATGTTCGTTCATACACTTCTTTTCCTATGACATGATTCAACTTGCACACTACTCTTATTTTTTCGTAATAACAAAACTTAACACAAAGTGCTTTTAGTTTGTGTAATGATCAATTTGATACCTGCAAGGGACAATTCAATGTCAACAAATGTAAGGAACAATTAGATGTTTGTACAAGGGACAATGCAATGTCAACAAATGTAAAGAACAATTAGATGTTTGTTGAGATAGTTATCATTGTTGATTTCTCTCAACACTTTTTCCAACTTGTTTTTAGCAACTATTATTTTAGTTGATTTTTATTACTTACTACCCCATGTTTGTAGATTAGATCAATTGACCTCCCCTTGAATTTTCAGCACATGTATTATATAACATGGTTGTATATATGCCTACTTTGTTTTTTGTAATGACATTTTTTTCCTATTGTAAACTAGTTCAATGATTATTAATACAATTTACAAATTGTAAGTTAGTTGATCAAATGGTTTGTTGTTTAACAATGTGTATTGCTATAGAGTTGAAATCTTCTAGATGAAACCCTTTCTAACACAACAATTTATGGGCACACTTAAGCACAATAGGCATCAATTGTAACAAAATTTATAGGTGACAACTTCCATTTTTAGAAGTTCAAAATGCAAATGTTATTAAAAGACAAGGAGTTTTGGAATGTTGTGTCAAGAACAAAGGTTAGACCATAAAGAAGTTTTACAAATTGGGAAAAAATAAATTAAAAAAACTAGGACCTTCATTATCATGGGGTTGCATGATTATTTGCTTCAGAATGTCATTGGTGATAAAACATTTAAAGAAACATGGGATTATTTGTTGAAAATGTATGAGACTAAAGTTTAGCAAACAAATTGTTTTTGCAACATTAGTTATTTACTTGCAAAATGAATGTTCCTCATAGTATGTTAGAATACATTAACAAAGTGAAGTGGATGGTTCAACAACTTGAAGCAATATGAACAAAGGTTGAGAAAAATGACCTTTTGATGGTATTGTTGTGTAACTTGCCTAAATCTTATAGTAATTTGATTATAACACGAAAATCATGAGCATATGATGACCTAAACATTGAGTTTGTGACAATAAAACTTCTCCATGAAGAGTTGAAAAATAAGGATGTTGCAAGTTCAAATGAAGATGGGCCAACTTTTGTTGCATGCACATCTAAAACAATGTTTCACAACTCATCAATTGACCAAAAGTTAAACATTAAAAATGACAAAAAGAAAGACTTGTGCAAAAAGTCAAATGTTGGGCATAAGACTATAAGGAGAAGGTAGTAGATTTAAGTAGAAAGGCCAAACCAAGGAAGAAACCATTGTAGCAAAACAAATGTTTTCTACAACAACATGTGTTTTAAACAACAAGTCATGGTACATAAACTCAAAAGCTTTTTGACATCTAAAATTCTAGCAAGATTTTTTTTCTAACTACACAAGCATTCCCAAGTGATCCATTTTCATGGGCAATAATTTTGTCCAAGAGGCTATTGGAAAGGGAAGTGTCATTTTATTTATGAAAGTGCCCGAGATCATGAAGTGCAAGGAGTTTTGCATGAAGTCAATTACATGTTATAAGCCTTGTGAAAAACTTGTTTTTGATTAACAAAGCCACTGCTTAAGGTTTGAAAATAGAATTTGATTAGGATGAGTGTAGTATAAAGAATAATGTTGGAGACATTCTTGCAAAAATTATACAAGAAAACAAGTTATAGAAATTGCTGTGTTCATAGGTCCCAAAATGTAGTCGAGTTACATGTCTTCTAAAGAATATTAATGTTCAAATTGCTAGAGGGAAAAAAGACCTAACAATTTGGCATGAGAAATTTGGTCATTTAAGGGAAAAAAATTTAAGGTTTTTCATTAAAAAAAAATTTAGTCAACAAATTGGATGCCAAAAAAATGCAACGAAATTGTTTGAACTTAATTCAAACAAATTTATGTGGTTCAATAAAGACCATTTCAATGGGCATAGCCTAATTTTCATGACCTTCATTGACAATTACACCAAAATGGTCTAGGCTTATTTTTTGAAAAAAAAAAAATAGAAATTTTGGGAGTTTTTGAAAAGGTCCAAACAATAGTGGAAAACAATTTAGAAAGGAAGATTAAGTTTCTTTGTATGTAGCAATAACAATGGTGAGTTCACTTCAAAAGCCTTTGGTGAAAGACATCCAACAACATTTTACATCCCCATACAACCTTTAGAATAATAAAGTAGCAAAAAGGCTTAATCAAACCTTGGTGGAAATGGCAAGGTGCATGTTCCACAACAAAGGTTTAACTCACGAACTATGGGCAAAAGCAATGGCCATAACTACATACTTGAAGAATAGGAGCTTAGTAGTTGTTTGGAAGGAATAATTACATCAGAAGCTTGGAGTGGAAAAAACCCGAACATAGGGCATTTTGAAACTTTTGGCAACATTGCATTTGTCTATAAGTTGAATACAATTGAAGCTAAACAACAAGACCACCCAAGGTTTGTTTATGGGCTATGAAGGGAAATCATATAGGGTGTATATTCGAACTAAAAGGAGACCATGCATCAGTAGAGATGTTGTGGTGGTTGAAAATCCACTGAATCAAAGACATCATTGAACCTAATAACAAAATTGTTAAAGTTTAATAAAATAACAAAGATTTTCAATTTGTAGTCAATGTTGAAAAAAATGCCAACCATAATCCAAAGTTTGTAAAAACACTTCAAAGGCCGAGCAAGGAAAAAAAACTCCAAAACAATTGCAAGATTTTGCAATTATTATAGACTATGCAAACATGGCAAATTTCTTAAAGGATCCAATGATTTTGGTAGAAGCTCTAAAGAGATCATGAATAATCCAATATTCATCATCATTGGTTCATGTATTTTTTAACATGAATTTTAATTAATTCTTGTTGAAATATGTTCATTAGAAGAAACTCTTAAATCTATGACTCCATATATGACTGATTTTGTAGACATACCAAACAATATATGATTAAAGGCCCTTAGTTGTAACAGACAAGTAACAAAAGACAAGTAGTCATTTAATGTTTGACGTGACACTTTTCATTTTATAGTCATTAATGACAAGTCATAGAGGACAAACCATATATAATGTTGAGGCATCATACAAAAACTAACTAAAATATGATTGGTAGACATAAAATATTTTTAATAGATAAGTAGGTAGGTAGGTAATAGGTTTAAGTAAGTCAAAAAAGGTAGGCAGGCAAGTAGTAGTTTAACCTACCCAACCTGACTTATGTATCTTTTGTAACCTACCTAAGTAACTACCTTAGTTTAACCTATTTAACCTAGCCCCTTAGGAATGCACATAGGTTGCAAGTATTAGGAATTGAACCCTTCACCTTCACATTGATAAACCAAGTCCTTACCACTGGACTACAACATCAAAAGGTTTTTGATTTTGGTCAAGTTTTTTATTTCACATGTTTAGTTTGTACCACTACAAGATTATGAGTTAAATAACAAGTGGTAGGATGATAGTTAGGAAGTGGGTAGGTTATAAGAAATAAACAATAACAAGTAGGTAGGTAAGTAGGTAGGTTGATGAAATAGGTGGGTGAGTGAATGGGTAGGTAAGTAAATGGATGGGTGGGTGAATGGTTAGGTAGGTAAGTAAGTTGGTGGGTCATGTGTGGGTGGGTAGGTGGGAGGGTGGGAAGTAGGTAGGTAGGTAGGTAATGAGTGGGTGGGTAAGTAAATAAGTAGGTAGGGAGATAAATGAATAGTAGGTAGGTAGGTAATTGGGTCGTAGAATGCATGGGAGGTAGGCAAGTAGGTAGGGAGATAAGTGAGTAGTAGGTAGGTAGGTAGTTGGGTCGTAAAATGCATGGGAGGTACGCAAGTAAGTAGGGAGATAAGTGAGTAGTAGGTAGGTAGGTAATTAGGTCGTTGAGTGCATGGGAGGTAAGCAAATAGGTAGGTGAATGGGTGGGTAAGTAAGTAAGTAGGTAGGTAGGTGGGTGGGTAGGTAGGTAAACATGTAGGTGGTGGTGGATGGGTGGGTAGGTAAATAGGTGGGTACATAAGTAGGTGGGGAACGGGGTTAGGTTGTTTATGTTCATATCAAATGATTTATAATTATTTTTAATCATTGTAATGACAATTGGACATCCATGTCACTTTGTCATCAATCATGGATGCCATATACATAAAATAAAAGTGATGAAAATTAACATCCCCCATCTTGTTATCATTTCATCATCTATTAATCACATGCCCCATTAATACATGACTATAACCTTTTGCACATAGGATCCAAAATAATAGTTTATGATTAAAGTCATACATATAGTCATTTAGGACTTGTGATCATAGATTTTTTGGTTGCAAAGGACATAATTTCTTCTAATGGTTCATTGTAAGATGTTTTCAATTCATGCTTACAAATGCAAATAGTATAATTACAAAATTGTGCAATGTTTTGAAACACATTGAGTCAACTTATCCAACTCCTTTCCATTTGTTTTTTTATGAACCCTTTTACCATGCCTTGCTTGTAATTGTCCTTTATATAATAAATATAATCATCATTAATCAAACATATTTATTTGTAAATATTGAGCTAAATTTGATGAACAAAGGTTTTGTGGAAGAATTGTCATTTCAAGCTAATTTGAAAGATAAACTGCACTTAAAATTGTCTTTGAGGAATTCCATCTCTCCCATTTTAGTTCTTTCTAAAGTATCATGAAAATTCACAACCCCAAAAATGCTTATTTGATAATTTTCTAATTACCCCATCAATGACATTTATAAGGTAGATGGACCTCAACCCAAAAGAGATGTATACACTACAACTACGTTCTTATGATCACATGGAGTATAATCCACTTTATTTATAACATCCATAGTCTTAATTCCTACAAGATTCTTAGTGAAAAGAAAAATCAACAAAAACATATTCAACACATGAAATCATCATGTATTCATTTATCATCTTTTTATTACGAAAAACATTGACATAGGGAAATTCAAATGGCTTGTCTAAATGGTGAAAACATGGTGAAGTAGACCAAAAACAAGTTGGCATATGAAAAACCAAATTTAAAGTGATACAACTTTTGACATAAACATAAGAAAACAGGTTCAAATTTTCTTTTAAATTTCACTATGAAACCATTGTGAATTCCATTGAATTATAATCAATGCAAATAGTAGGAGCCACAAAAAATGTCATTAGTGTTTGGTTTTCAATGTTTCAATGTTTCAATGTCACAAAATATATATCAATGTTACAAATTTTAATGTATTTACATGATATATAATGTTTTTAATGTATTTGGAAAGATGTGAAAATTTAGAATGAATATACTTAAGGATTTTTTTCAATTTTGTTGAATAGGTGGATTGGCTGCAATCATCCAACATTAATGAGCCAAATTTGGCAAAATGTCAAGCAGGAAAATATAATTTTATTACTCTTAGTATATTTCCTCTATTACCCACAAAAAAACAATAGTTAAGCAATCCTATAGTCTTATGGGCTTTTTGAGAATTCCACCTTGTTTTGGTGACTTCCATGATCTCAACATCTAAATTTGGTGATCGTAGGATTTTTCCTTCATAATGTGTTGATTTGGGCCCATTTATCCGCAAAAAACCATTTGTACCTTTTGTGTCATCTTTCTTTTTCTTGTTAAGTTGCAAAAATTTGTCAAGAAAAAACATTGAGGCTAATCAATATAAACTATTCAAAACCACTCGTAAAACATTAAAGATATATGTGAAATGTTCCAAAGGGGGAGTAAAAACCTTATGTGTGGGCAAAACATGGGGGCCCATGTGCAACTTGAAGTGAACTTGGTACAAAGGGAAAAAATCTAAAATGAATCTTGAAAATGCATTGATTTTGTTGCATTCATGAATTTTGTGTCTCATGTTTTTGTATTTTCATGCATAACCTCCCACTAATTCAAAAAAATAATAAAAATGAACAGTGCCCCAATTATCCAAATTCCAAAAAAACCAACTTGGCCCCAATCAATTTTTAAATTCGATCCCTTTCAAGTTTCACCCTAATTTGTTTTATTTTATGAATAAAAATTTATTAGGTGTAAGATTAGAGATAGGGGGGCGGGGGGTATGGGGTGAAACTAGGATTAACTTTATATTTATTGTTATTTATTTATTTTTGTTTCTTTCATTTTGAAAGGATTTGAAATGCTTCCAAATGACATAATCATGGACACAAATTATCCACAACTTAGATAATAATGTAATTTGATTTAAAAAAGTCTTGAATAATTTTGGCCATTTTAATAATCTATTGACTTTTGTAATCAATCATAGTTTACCACATCACCATGGCAAATAGTCCCATTCCTTTTTAAACAATAAAAAATCAATCACCCTATTAACATCTCCAGTGGTGTTCAATATGTGACATTGCAAAAGTATTTTTCACATCCACACAAATAGGTGGCAAATTATTAATAATAGCCCACATGCACTAATCAAAATATCTAACCAATCAATAGTAAGTGTTAGGCTTTGTTGTGCCTTTTACTAGTTTCAACATCTTGTGCAAAAATGCTATGCCAAAATCATTTTGTTGAGCCAAATCAACATGTTTTGATTTTTTTTCATTCAATTTTCTTTTGTATGGCCACATACTAAATACTAGTGAAGTTGTTTTAAGTGGCAAAATTGGCTCCTATTATTTGTTTGCACCCGAACACAAAATTTGAAGAACTTTATATGGTATAACAAAAATGAATAATTAGTAAGTTTGAAATTGATTAGTCAATATGGTGTTCAAACTTACTTTTACATTAGAAAACCTAATGAAATATCTATGTGCTAATTTAAGAAATAAAAATCTTTGTGTATTCAAAGGCATCACCATATAAATAATTCTACTATCTATTTATTAAAACATACTTGATATATATTTGAAACAACAACCTACATTGTGAAAACCAATTTCACAACTATTTGCTTTTAGAAAGAATGAAACATTTGAAAATTAATTGACATTAATGAAAAAAAGCTAGTTTTGATCATTAAACTAAAAGTCTGAACGTACAACAATTTTATGATGCAATTTTATGATACTTTATATTTACCTTTTTTTTTTTTTTTGAGGCTAACAAGATATTCCAATTGTTTGATTTACTTTATTTACACACTAAAAGATGTTGGGCTTGAAAATCTTTGAATTTCAAAGGCTCAATGATGACCATTAGAGGAAAAAATGTGTTTTAAAGTATCATTTGATTATAGAAGATGCACATTCTCCAATCTTCTTTCTTATTTATAGCCTTCTATTTACACTTTCAACTCAATCGCATACAATATTGAAGCAAGATGGATTGACCATAGATCCATCTTAAAATCTAGTAGGAGCCCTAGAGAATCATGAACCTAAGTATATGTTTAAAAAGAAAAGAAAAGGTGCCAATCTATTTTTGATCACACATGGATAACAAAAATCATTTTTGGTTGCCCAAGATCAAGAAGATCACAAAAATTGAGGAATCTACATTTGTATGTGTGATAAGGGGTTGTCACTTTTGAAAGCCTTTTTGCATTCGTTGGTGTAAACATTGCAAGAAACAATGAGTGTTGTGCACATTAAAATGTCATGACAACAATTGTGAATTAGACAACAAATAAACCTTGAATTAAGGTGTTCTACTCAACAAACTTACCATAGTTTTGCAACCAATTTGGTGAATAAATAGTCCTAAGATATTTACATCCTCAATGTCTTCCTCAATCTATAATGGTCTTTTGCATGGAATGTTATAGTTTGAATAATTTGTATAAGCTTATATCACAAATTCTATAGCTTTTCCAATGAGTTGTATGTTTGAGTCACTTCAAGGATATGGTGTTGAATTAGACCTCAATTGGAAGGATCTTCAAGACAATGGCCAAGTTATAAAATTCGCTCATGGAAATTGATCTCTTGAGAAAGTGTGAGCTAAGATGGGAGCGAACTTAAAGAGCATTGTAATTCCATATTGTTAAACACAACAAAGAGTGTCCTGAATCTTGCCCTTAGCTATGCAAGTCAGAAACTTATTTGAAATGGGGGTGCCATTTTCCTTGAGGCAAAGGACCTTCCTTCCTAGTTCTTGAGTTGTTGCACACTTAATTTTGTATTCCCATATCCAGTTCCAACAGGAATTACCCAATTAACAAACCTGGCTCTAGATGGAACATGCACCGTTGGATTCTGAATTGGAGACTTGATCTTGATTCAGAACAACAATGCCAAGCTTTTTCCTTGAAACCTGAATTCAATCCAACGGTTGGATGCTAATATAAATGCCATTTTGTGTTGCCCAAAACAAGTAGGTGGTGATGGATTTTCATATGGTCGTTTTCTGCATCTTTTCAGTCCCCTCTTACTTACAAGGCACAAAAGGACCCTCTCTTCTGGGGTCTACCTGACCTAACCATTGATCAAATTTCACATACCCAGTTTGCAAATTCCATCATGCCCATTCATCCAGTTTGGATGGACTTTTACTACTTTTGTATTTTGGACTGTGCTGGGTACATGCCATTGTGCCTTGCTTTGCTGCCCAGTTGGCTCGCCCAAAATTCCTCAATGAAATAGGGCTGTTTCCGCCTTTAGTTGAGGAATTTGGGCGAGCCAAAATTTCAAATGGGCAGTAGTGCATGGGCACAATGGTCTGTACCTGGCTCCGTCCTAAATCCAAAAGTAGTTGAACCATTCAAAAATGGATGAGTGGTTTGGGTGCAATGGATGAATGGTTGGGATTTGGGCAAGAAGAAATTTCCGAATGGGCAGTGAAACGGGCACAATGACCTATACCCGGGGGTCGGTCCTAGATACAAAAGTAATGGATCCATTCAAAATGGATGAATGACTTGGGTACAGTGGATGAACGAATGGAGTTAAGTACCTTAAATGACACCTTTCACACAGCACAGCTCAGCTTATTGTGTGTCGTACCTAATCGCCTGCCTGGTGACGTGCCGAGAGTCTGCCGCAAAAAGATTGCCGCGCACATGCACGCGGGAGAGCGCCCCGCGACGCCGGCCATACCACTCCCTGCCTCCCTTTCCGCCAACACATTTCCCCCTTTCCTTTGTCTAAGCGGAGGAGAAGGACGAGCTCTCCTATTCCTTGTGCAGCAACTCTCCTTATTTCTTCACAAAGTTGAGCTTCAGTTCATCTTCAGGGAGAAACTTGCTCTTTACGCTTACTCGCTCGAGTGGGAAATAGAAAGGGTTTCTATTTGTAGCCAAAGATCGATACAGATAGACACATAAATCCTCTGAAGCACACAAACAGAGATACAAAAAGATACAGAGAGAGGCACAGAGAGGTTGGTTTGTGTGTGTGTGTGTGTGTGTGTTTGTGCATACGGGACAGGAAGGATGCGGGGAGACAGAGAGGTTCGTTACGGGGGTGGTGGAGGCCGCTACGAAGAGCGGGAGCGTGACCGGGGAGGGCCGACTCGGCTCTACGTTGGTAGGTTGACCAGCCGTATACGTAGCCGCGATCTGGAGGATCTCTTCACGAAGTATGGCCGGTAAGGCCGTCTACATTCTCTGCATTTTTCTGCGTTTTTGTGGCATATGGACGCTCATGTCGTCTGTTGAGGGTTAGGAAGTTACGGCCGTTTGTCATTCTCTGCGTTTTTGTGGCTTATGGACGCTCATACCGTCTCTTGAGGGTTAGGAAGTTATGGCGGTTTCAGAATCTTAGAGTGTGTTAGTGCAATAAGGTAAGGAGAAGTTGTGTTTTGTGTGCTGGCCTGAGGAGACATCATCTTCTCATGCCTGATATCACTGACCTGCACTAACCGATCTGCACTAACAACCATTGAAACGGTCGTCTTTGGACGAGGATGATGTTGATGAGAAGGGTATTGTCAAAATATCTGCCTAATGACGTGCAGTGCAGTTATCTTGCTGCTATATATGATGAGCATGCTGGAACCGGGTCAATAGGGTACCATCTGGGGTATGTGTAGCTCCTGTCTTTCCTTTGGCAGGGATTTCCAGTGTCTGGAAATGGATTTTTTCGTTGAGTTTTTCACACTGTGATATGCTGCTACTATTTAGTGGTCATGTCCAAAAGCCTTGAAGCCATGCCTGACAAAGTCAGTTAGTTGCATTTAAGTCAGGGGTTGCATTTCCAGCGTTGGTCCATTTACCTCTCTCTGTCTTTCTCTTTTGATGTTGTATGACAGCAGAATGGGAACAGGTGCTCAGCCCATGGTCTCCTCCTCTTTCTCACCTTCCCTGTATGGCTCTGATACTTTGTTAAGAGTCCTTGGGACTTGACGAGGCTCCCTGTGAATTTTCCCTCTCTTTTTTCCTCCATCTTGCTGGATGCTCCACATGTTGTTGACTGGTGCCTTCATGTCAGCCCTTTTTCACCTTTGGAGAGTACACAAGCTGTGTCTCACTCACATGGTATGTGGATGAAGGTTGGTGGGTTCTTTCCATCTGGCTGGTGAGTCTTTGGTGAGAGGGATGACTGTGCTGGCAAATTGGTGGTCCTTGCCCATGGAGGGGAGGGCACTTACTGGTGCATCTAGGCGCGATTCTGTATCTAGTGATGTGCATACTTTCAGTACATACAAATCATACATGCATAGGGTGGCATGACTTGACATGGCGAATGCTCGATTAAGGGTGTGGGTGGCCTCTGACACGCGGTGATCCGTGGGTGCGCTGCCTCTGTCTGTCTCTGTGTGTGTTGGTGGCGCTCGCATTTCTGCAGTGTTCGAGATGTGGATATGAAGCACGACTTTGCATTTGTTGTGAGTACCTGGTCCTGCCCATCTTCCATTTTTCACTGTTGTGCACAATAATCTGGGCCATAGCAAGAGCTTATAACTGTGCTATGCCTTACCATGGAGTATGTATCTGTGTACATGAAGTTCTATTGTAGAAGGAGAAGAATGATCTGAACTTTGCCAATCAAGAATGATTTAAGTGTCTTTTCATCCCTAGCGCTTTACTGCCTCCTTTCAAAGGTTCTGTTTGTACATAATTTTCTGCTCATAATGTTATTACTACACTTGTTCCTGTTCTGTTCCTTATGGTTTTGTTGGAACTGATTCAACGGTTATCCGTGAGGACTTGTTGTGAGTTTTGTCTGCAATCTCATAGATACATAAAATAAAACTGGTGTTGACTTCCATGTTTAGGCTGGAGTAGTTGACGGTCACTGCACACATGTACTATAGATTTAGAAGCAGGCATAATGCCATCTTGAATGTTGATTTCATCTATTTGTGTGACTTTAGATCTGTTCCTCTTTTGGTCTTATTGTGGTCTTGACCAATGAGAAGGAAGAGGAGGCAGTTATTGGCTGGAAGATGCTGCTGTCTGAGTGTTATTATGATGGAGGGCATGTAGGAGTTCGGTGATCCACGAGATGCAGACGATGCCTGCCATTATCTGAATGGAAAGGACTTTGAAGGAACTCGTCTGGTTGTTGAGTTTGCCCGTCGGGTGAGTTCCTGTCTCTGTGAGAATTTGACATTTCTCTGTGGTTGTCTTGAAAGTTTCAATAGTTCTCACTCTGTGCTACATTGTGAATTTTGACATTGTGGTAAACTGCATTCTGATTAATTTTTTCCTTGGGAAGAGAATGTAGGGTATGTGAGTTGGTTCTTTGCATGACAGAAATGGAGGTGTTGTTTCAGGGACCAAGAGGACCTGGAGGTGCACGGGAGCCTGTAGCTGCACATGAGATGGTAAGATTTTGTTCTGATGATGTCTAGTGGTGTCTTTCCCTTTGGAGGTCTGTAGTCTGTACTACTTATTGGTTATCTGATCTTCATTTTGTTAAGTTGTGACAGAGAGAGGTGAAGACTTTCAGCTGTTTTGCACACAAAATTCTAATTTCAATGGCCAAATGATTTTGGTTTTGAGGGAAACTAGTCTAATTTTTGTGGCAGTTTTTTGTTGGACAGTTACAGGGTCATGAAACTGTTAAACTAGTCACTCCCTTCCTGAAATGATCTTTAATCTTGGTTTTCTGTTGAAGAATTTGTGTGTTCACAACTCTTACATTTTGTCAGTCTGTAACCATGTACTTGAGAATTTGAGTGAATCTTTTCTCATACTTCTGTTGATTTCCTGCTCCTGATGTGGAAGGTGGTTTGTGGCAGTCTGTGTCATTATCCAGGCATGGTACTGTAAGCTAGCTTGCCAGCAAACTTCTAGCATTGTTTGATCTGAAGTCGTCTGAAGGTCATTGTGAGTCTGGATAGTTTTAGATGGTTGTCAGCTGTATGGTCATATTAGAACAGGCTGTATTTTCTATAATATGCTAGCTGCACCTTCTCACAAGGGATGCAACATCTTTCGTGAGTCTCACAAGTAAACTGTGATATTCTCACACACCACAATTTATATTCAATATCGGATTCATCACCTGATAAGTGTATGTTTTTCACTTTGTTCCAATGCTGGAGTACTCCAGGTGTAATAAGTGTTTGTGCTCATTGTTGTCCAGGGTTCCATGGAGCTTGTCTTAATCTGTGCAGAGTGGACTTACATTTCACCTATGATTACAGGGTGGGCGGGGCTCAAGCCGTGGAGATCGTGGTGACAGAGGGGCTCCTCTTGGAACTGGGCGATGCTACAACTGTGGAAATGATGGCCATTGGGCTCGTGACTGCAAGGCTGGGGACTGGAGAGACAAGTGCTATCGATGTGGTCAACGGGGTCACATTGAGCGCAATTGCCACAATAGTCCCCAGCCTACAAGCAGGTTTGACTTGCTTTTATCTGCAAATCTGCCATATTCATGATAGAGATTGCACACATTACTTCCTGCTTGGTATATTGTGTTCCAGAAGCAGGTTTACCATCTATTTATTCAATGCTGCAAGCTCGGCAGATCTCTTCTGTTTCACATGCATGGCAAACATGCACGGAGAGGGCTAGCTGTAAAATAAGCCACTTGCATCTTGATGAATGACCAGATCTCTTTTAGTCATGGCATGTTTAGCCTTCCCTTGAAGCTGTTCTTTTTCACCTAAACAAAACTGGTTCAGATTCAGTTCAATTGTAACATACCTTCGGTACACATGTATGTACAGGGGCAGGCATGACCGAGACAAGGGTGGGTCTCGTTCACGCTCTCGATCTTACACAC
>Ga0209208_10007229_pt1 | contig 15113 bp, 9 predicted proteins | sample S1TSphfallax_3_FD_187694 | JGI IMG/M metagenome (GOLD analysis project Ga0209208, IMG submission 187694) | Host-associated microbial communities from peat moss isolated from Minnesota, USA - S1T2_Fd - Sphagnum fallax MG (SPAdes) (version 2) | ecosystem: Host-associated > Plants > Peat moss >...
TTCGGTTCAAAGTTCACATTTTTTGATAATAAGAAGGATATTTTGTGTGCATGAAATTTGGCATGCCTAGTTATATTGTATGAAAAACGTTATATGTTCAAAGATATTGGGGTTTTTTTTTTTTTACTTTTGGAAATTTTATCTTCCTCATTTTGAATGTGGCCAAAATGGAAGGTTCGGAATGGAGGTATGTAACCAAATGTTAAGGGGCACTAGGTGAAAGGCTATGTAGACCTTTGAAGTTCTAGGGCTAAAAGTGCCAAGAGAGCATGACTACATGCCCTCTGAGAGCTTATTTGTTCATTCACCAACCTATTTACCCTAATCTTAAATCATTGTGTACACAGATTGGCTTAAAAAGAAATCCACAATAGGGTAGGTAGGTTAATTATTGAACACTTCAAAAGTCAAAAGGTGATCAAATCCTCACACATTCCTATGCTTCTGAAGTTCAAAGAACATTTGTAACCTTTCACCTAGTGCTTTCAAGATTGCAAAAATGCAAATGCTCAACACATTCCTATGCTTCTGAGGCCCAAAGAACATTTGTAACCCTTCATTTAGTGCTATGAAAGTTGCAAAAATTATTCAATTCGATAAAAGAATGAGAAGAAAATATGGGATGTTTGGTGCAAGGGGGTTCATTGTTCGATGATGGGTGAATTATAACATATTAAGATTTGTAACCTAAAATCACGATTGATTGATTGTTGCATCTTTGCCTTTCGAATATAAAGAAGTTTTATTATAATGCTCTTTTACTTCAAAGGTAGGCTTCAAAGAACATTTGTAACTCTCTTGTTTGCACATTGAAAGACACAAAAATCTCTCAATTTTGGTTAAGGAATGTTGCGGAAGAGATTGGATAGTGTTCTTGTGTTCTCTCTGAGTTGCTTCTTTACTTCTAAGGCTCAAAGAACATTTGTAAGCCTCTAGTTTGCACATTGGAAGACACAAAAATTGCTCAATTTTGGTTAAGGAATGAGGAAAAGATTGGAAAGTTTTTGATTACAGGTGCATGTTTTGGTGACGTGTGGTTGGTTCTACCCTAATAAAAAATGGTTAAGAAAAAAAAGGTTGGTTGTCATCGAAGTTGTGTTCTGGCTTTTGTTTTCTGAGGAGGAGGGAGGTAGCATTTTTACACAAAGTTGTCAAGTCTTGGTTTGAAATGGGAACAATAAACAAAATTGCAACAACATCTCTAGCTACTTGTCATGCTCAAATGCTTTCCAAAACAAGCAAACAAAGGAACAACTTCAAAACAAAATTCCAAGAATCGCCCATAAAATTGATTCACAAATACAAGATTTGGCAAAATTTTACAAACCTAGAAACTCAAGAAACAAACCAGATCCACAAATGTACAAAGCAAAAAAAAGAACATTGCTGGATTGCAGCACCGCACAAAACTCGCAACAAAACTAATAATTTACCATCAAGTTTTGTTCAGCTGGATAGCTCCCAGACTCTAGCATAACCAATTGTACACAGTGCCAAGAAGATTTTGCAACAATTTGCACAAGTTTTGGTTGAGATTTGTGTTCCCAAGAAGAAGAAGAAGAATAGGAGGAGGAGGAGGAGGAGAACTTGAAGCTTGGTAGTGGCGTTTGTGCTTACGGATTTAGGCGAAGATGTCCAATCTTGATTCGAAAGCGCAATCGCAAATGGTGACGATGGAGGATTCAGATGATGATGCTGTCCTCGTCGTCGGGATTGCAAACGTGGGAAGCTCATCCCATGTGTTTGTGGCGAGATCATATGTCACCATCTCGCAAGGATAAGAAGAAGAATGAGAAGACGCCACCTCTAGGGCAGAGTGATCATCGTGCAAGTCTGCGATGAAGACAATGCTGCCGCTATGGCTGATGAATCTCATGCGAAATAAGTAATCCGGTGTGCTCTCCAGAAGCTTGTCCCAGAGGTACTGCGGCATTTCTGCAATCGGTTTCCAATTCACGCGTGCTTGCTGTTGTAGCTGTTGCTGTTGCTGCTGCTCCTGTTGTGGTTGCTGATCCGTTTCCAGTTGCCAAATGCGCGGCGGGATGTCTTCTTCTGCAAAATTGTTGGCTTCTGTGTTCACCATGAGACCGGCGCAGAAGATGTGGTTCTGGAACTCCGTCATGGTGAACCATCGCAACTGCATTGTGAATTCCTCGCATGAAGAGGACGCTGGACGCTTGAGACGATGCAAAATGGTAGAGGAGACGACTCGAGAAGACGAAGAATTTACGACCAAGACTTCTTCATGCTGCTCTTCATCAGGCTGCTGCTCTTGCTGCAAGTTGTATGCAAGAAGTCCACACCATTTGTTGCTGCCGAAGTAGAGGCTGTCTTTGTGCCATAGCCGCTCTTGTCTTGGCCGTAAGAGTACGGATTGATCTGAATTGAGATGCTGCTGCACGAGTCGCCATTGCTGCTGGTTCACTGACGGATTGTACACATACGTGTTGAGCAGACAAGAAGTCGGCGGATTGTTTCCTCTGACGATCACGTCGTAGGTTTTGGTGTGCTTGTCCACGGCGATGGCGGCTGAAAACAGTCTGAGCGCAGGACATGTCGGAAGCTCCTTGTAGGATTTGTTGAGAGGATTGCACACGAACAATTTTCCGGCTACCGATGCTTCGTCAGCAACAGCAGCGGCAGCCGCCTCTACGAGAAGGAGACCAGCGCCGCCTGCTCTCACATGTTTCGGAGAAGAAGAATCGACGGGAAGGAAGTCGAGACAAAGCTTGATCCATGCCTTTGTGCTCGGATTGTATGCAACAAACCTGAATTCGCTCGTGTCGCCTGGAGCTTGGTACCGAAGAATCGGTAAGGAGGGATCGGTCTGATCCGGATCGCACGACGCCAGGAACTGAGGCGACGAGAGCTCCGCGTTCCATTGCTTGCACACTAGACGCATTCGCAATTGCTGTACCACTGGCAGTTTCGCTAGAATGGCGAACACCACGGCTTGCGGCAATTGTTTGCAGCGCGGCTTAGAACACATGACTGCAGCAATTCTGGTTTACCTTGAGCCGCGGCGATTATCGACTACCTATGTCTCCCAGCCTAACACACCACAAGAACAACAAGCTCTTGATGCAAACCAGAATCCTAGTAATACACACATGATCTGCAGCACTCGGCTTCACGCACAAGCCAATTTTCCTCACTGAATGAAACAAGGCAAAAACACATCAAATCCTTCAGAAGCAGATAGATGCATGTTCAAGCTAGCTCTAAAACATGATCCTAATTTCTCAAATAGCCACATTCTTCTTCTTCTTCTTCTTCTTCTTCTTCTTGTCGTTCCAACCTCCAGTCACCAACCAGACAGGACATTTCAAAGCAAGCAAGTGAATTGTGCGAAAAAAGAAACACTTGTGAGGAGAGAGGCAAGAGAAAAAAAAAAAGGTTTTGTAGCAATAATTATTAGGCAGCAGTGAAGGAGGAGGAGGAAGAGGAGGAGGTAGCCCCTGTTTTATTTGTGGCGTTCCCTGGCTTGGCTGGCTACCTACTTCCGGTGATGGCCGACTGATGTGGTGGAGCTTTTCCCAGAATTGACACTTCAAGTCCTTGATTCTTCCAACAAACAACAGTACGACAAACCTTTTTACAATTCTAGTGGACAGAGACCAAATGGCTGCTGTCAAGGGCGAGAGAGAGAGAGAGAGAGAGAGGGGGACCGACAAAGAGAGGAGAAAGAAGAGACACAGACAGAAGACGAGAGAGAGAGAGAGAGAGAGAGAGAGAGAGAGGGAACAAATACGTATAAAGTACGTATAAGCAAGTATGTATAAAAGTATCTACAAGTGAATATGTAAAAATACTAATTACCTAACAATACATGAAAATGTACATAGAAAAATACACATACATGTATACATATACTCTCTACAATAAGTAGGGCCTATACTGTATATGAGAATTTCACTACAGTAGAAATACCTAATAGATAGTAGCCTACCTACAAAGGTACCTACTAATGCACAAATTAGTTTTTTGTTTTAAAAAAAAATGGAAATTGGAAATTGGAAATTAAAATTAAAATTATTTTACATTAAGGCTGATGATGGGCATGGATGTCAATAATTTTAGAATATATATTATTGTTAATGCAATTAGGGAATGGGGTATATATATTCATATTTTTGTAAAATGGTGGACTAAAGAAATGCAACATAGTTTATAACACATTTATTTATTTATTTGTGAGCGAGTTCAATCCCATGACCTCTTTGTTATGAGCAAGAGTCTTATCTTGACCTATACTACCCTCATAATACTCCTCGATTTGATTTTTAACATAAAAATTTTAAAACAACATATATTGTATGAATTGGAGCTTTTTTTTTTCTTTTTTTGGTTTACTATGTTCCCAATTGTTGTTTTTTTTGGGTAAAACAATCATTGGGAACACAATGAACCAAAAAGGTTATTTGGGGACCTAATTGAATGAGAACCCTTTAGCCTAGTTAAGTCTAGCCATTTAAACAAAATAAAAATCCTACATGTCTTTAGGCACGGTAAAGCTCATAGCCTTGGGGTTTAACTATCGCATAAAAACTTTGAAATACAATTTCCTAGTGTATTTTGAGGCCATGTTTTAAATTGTAATTTCCCACCTTGAAGCATGTTTTTGGCTTTAAAAAGAAGAAGAAATTTTCTAGCAATAACTTGACATGGGGGTAACATCCTTGAACAAAGGCATCATCGAAATTGGGCCAACATTCAACTATTGCATTGCTTGGGCTATCCTTTTCATAATGCCCCCACCCATCTTCGGGTGTTACCTTTACACACTTAATAATATGTCCATCTTAATGCCAATGTATGTCACAAAAAAAAGCTAGTCTCGCTTTTTATATATTCCATAACAAGCCCCGAGGAGAACATTCCATTGTCGAAACCATCATCCTCATTAAACATGAACAAAATTTGACAAGTTTTTAAGAAAGGGAAAGAGCAACATGTTTACCTATCCATCAACCTTCAGATATTTGGACTTGAAATGAAGTAGATCTTTTAGGAATAGCATGGCATCAATGGGCATCCACGATGTTAGTATGATTCTATGCCTTCATAAATATTGATAATTTCTCAATATTTACTTGAAATCAAATTGAAAGATGACTTTATCATGAGTTATGATTTTAGTCAACCTCAGAAGATAACCATGTAAGACCAATGTTGCAGGAAAATAACCTTTATTGCCATTTTTGAATGTAGGTTGCACATCATTGTAAAAATGGACTTGGCTCCGACATTTTTTTTTTAGTGCAAATTTTCATCAAAAAGCTTAGGGAAATTAGTGCATGTGAAAAGGAAAAAAGGTTAGAAAAATGGATGGCATCGCCAAAAACAACTGAGTTGTCAATGGATGACACAAGCACCCCTCCATCGTTAGCCAATAAAGAGGAGTCAACTCCATCATACATGTGTGAAGATGGAGGAGCCAAACTTTTTTCTCTCGTCTTTCACAATTGCCTTTGCTTTTACACTTTCTAAATTTTCTTCATCGCTTGCATTTAAAGTTTTAAAACCCTTATCATCATTTGCTTTTATATTTTTAAAATCCTCTTTGTTAGATTTCTTTAATAGTTTGTTGTAAAATTCACCATTAAAAAATCCTTTACTTGATTTAAAGATTAATAAGGAAAAATTTCATGAGCTTTTAGAACTTGAAGTTGTAGGGTTTTAGGTATATTATTGTTAATGATTCATAAATGAGAAATTTCTTATAGGATTTGCATTTGATTATTGGCACCCCAAAGTATTTTTAGGCTTCAATTCTAATGGCCAACCTCTAAGCCTCCACATATTTTCAAAAGGAGTCGATTGTTCAAACTTGAAAACTTTGAAATTGCACGATTCTTTATCATTATTTTGTGTTCATTGTTGAAATGTGATCAAAGACCTTAAACCTTAAATTACAACCTACTTATAGATGAAATAAACATTTTTCATTTTTTTTATGTTTTTATTTTTCACATTTTTTTGAATTTTGAATTTCATTATTGAAGTTTTTTAAATTCTTCAGACTTGGCATCTATTGGTTTGTCTTGTTGGCATCATTGTGTGTTTTTGTTTTTTGTTTAGCCTAAGTGCATTGTCATATGTTTTTGTTCCTTGTTTGGCTTTTAATGCATCGTCATGTGTTTTTGTTTCTTACTTAACCTTTAATGTTATGACGCTAACCTTGGGCTCACGACCGAAACAAAGGTTTACAAAAGTGCAAGCCGAAAATGAAACTAAAATGACATTTCATGCTCCCAGGACTATAGGAAGGTGTGAGGCAATGAACTCACACATTCCCAAGTGGGCTCCCACTTTGAAAATTGGAATCCCGATGGACTTCCAACTTTTCATAAAACAATTACAGGGGTCAAAACTCATTAGATTGAAAAGTTCATTGTGTCATTGGAAAGCTCTTGAAACTTAGATGTCTAAAATGAACTTGCACATCCCATTTGAGTACTTAAAACATAAGTTATGGCCAAAAGAAAAGTTGGGAGTCAAAGTGCTAATTTGACTCCTAACCACTAAAAGTTGAGAATTGCCCTGATTTACTTGTGTGAAGGTGGCGTGCCACATATCATTGAAAAACAATGAATGAGAGTTACAACTTTGTTTTGGACCTCACCTCAATCGAAGGTCTACACAAAAAGTTATGGGCCTCCAAAGTCGTGGGAGTCCCAATTTGGGGGTCCTAGGACAAAATAACATTCGGGTGTAGGCCCTATGGCCAAACACAAAGAATACTATAAGGGGGAAGCCACCAACTTCCCCCAAGTCCAAGTTATTGTGAGTCTTATAATTCCATGTATGCTTATGGTTTGTCCATGCACCAAAAGTGTTCTAACCACATATTAACCAACTTATTATTTGATTTGTGCATGTTTGTGTGAATAATTGACTTGCTTGTCATTCGTCTTAGGCCCCATCTCGGAGCTCTAACACGCCCTTTTACCCTTGAAGTGTTACGAGCTAAGGAGCGTAACCCAATTCTTTCTTCTTCATTGTTTCCACTTTTGCACTCACATTTGAGTTTTTCAAAGAGTGTGAGGTGCGTCACTTAGTGAATCATTGTGTGTTTCTATTCTTTGTTTGGATTTAATGCATTACCATGTGTTTCTATACCTTAGTTTGCTCTCATCCTTCATGTTTAAGTTGCCATTACAGTTATAACACCCTAAGAACTTCAAATACAAATACTTGTTTGGTGATAAAATCCCAAAAGCAGATGGTGCTTTTAGTAGCCATTTTGTAAATCATGATGATGTTTCTTTCTATTCCTTTTGTTCTGGAACCTCACAATGAGCTTGTGGACCAAGTATTAACATATAAAAAAAATTGTATTGACCAAAAAGAATGTGTATAAGAACAAAATATTTTTTTGTCCATTGTTGTTTGTTCATTGGATTTGAGATTGTAGAATTAAACCTTTGTTTTGTTTGGTTACATAGGTTGCAATCGAAATGTTGGTTGTTGTTATTTTCTCTTGACACAATGCCACCACTACCCCCACCTATTTACAAGTTCAAATATTTCTTTTCTTCCAAAAACCTTGTTGTGGGTGGTCATCTTGTCATTCCTGGTTGTGGTGTAGCTTTTTCATTTCATGGTCATATTCCATCTTCTCCTCCCTTGTTTTCTTAATTGTGTTTTTAATCTTTCAAATTTAAATGAAAGTGAATATGTTATGTCCTTGAGTGAGTCTTCCCACACCTTTAAAGAAAATTAACACATCCCATCAAGGTAGGAATCAAAAAACAATATTATGATGTCAATAAAAAATTCCAAGACAAATGGCCAACAAAATTCCCATGTGTTGAATTGTTTATAAGGGAAGATAGGAACTTACACATTGTTAGAAGTGTAAGATTTGTATCTAAGGTAAAAGGAAAGGACAAGTTACTTACTTTTAAATGTGACTTTCTTTGTAAGCATGCATGTCAAAAGAAAATTAAAGTTCAAGGATATGGGGTTTGATGTGAAAAAAAGACTTGTATCATTCGAAAGTGTGTAAAAAATGACAAAAAACATTGTAGTGATTATTCAGGTTGGACCATGGCAAAATTCATGCACCAAGTAGTGATAAAGGTAATTAAAGTAGTAATTTAATCTACATGTTACATTACTTTTAGTTACACAATGAAAGTTTTACAATTAACAACTAATTGTGATTGTTTGTCCATTGTTATGTGGTGGAAAATTTGGTAAAGATTCCCATTTTCATATCTTTGGATTGGGTGGTTGCCAATCAAGGAATGATAATTGAATTAAGGTGATTATGGAGGCATTACTGATAGGTGGTGGTTTGCCATGAAACGAAATTGCCCAAAAATTCATTTATTTTGGGGTAGATGGTGTTAATGTTTTTTGAAGCACAAGGATTAGTTGTCACGAATGCCAATGCTATGGAGTTCATTCATTTGAATGTTCATCCATGACTTGTAATAAACTTATACCTAACTTTTAATTTACCTAACCTATTGCAACCCTAGCCTTGGGCTCGCGATCAAAGCAAAGGCTTGCCAAGGAAGGGCCAAGAAGGAAGCCCGGGAGTCACATCTCATGCTCCTAAGAATCTAAGAACCTTCACACTCCTAAGTGAGCTCCCATTTTGGGAATTAAAGTCCTGATGGATTCCCGAATCTTCAGAGAGCGATTGTAGGGGTCAAAACCCATTGCATTGAAGAGTTATTTACATCATAGAAAGTTCTTGGAAAAAATAAATGTTTAAAATGGGCTTGCATGACCCATTTGGGTTCTTGAAACATAAGTTATGGCCAAAAGAAAGGTCAGGAGTCAAATTGGCAATTTGACTATTGACCACTAAAAGTCAAAAATCGCCTCGATTTCCTTATGTTCAGGTGGCATGCAACATACTATTGAAAAGCCCTCGACGAAGGCTATAACTTTTCTTTAGACCTCATTTCAATTGAAAGGCTACAAATTTTTCAAACCTCATCTCAATCGGAGGGCTACAACTTTTTTTCAAACCTCATTTCAATTGGAGGTTTGCACACAAAGCTATGGGCCCCCAAAGTCGCGGGAGTCCCAACTTTGGGAATTTCAAGTTTTCCACTTGGGAGTCCCAGGACATAATAACATTTGGATGCTAGGCCCATGGCCAGGCGCAAAAATATACTATGAAGGGGAAGGTGGTGGCTTCCTCCAAGTCTGGGCCATGGTGAATTTTGTTAGTCCATGTTTACTCATGGCTCATTAATGCACCAAAGTGTTGCAACTACACACTAACCAACTTGTTGTTTGGTTTGTGTAGGTCTTTGTGAATAATTTAATTGCTTGTCAATCTTCTTAGTCCCATCTTGGAGTTCCAGCACACCCCTTTACCCCCGAAATGTTGCGAACTAGGAAACGTGCCCAATTCCTTCTCCTTCTAATGTCTTCACCTTTTGACTCATAGTTGAGTCCATCAAGGAGCTTGGGGTGTGTCACACATGACTTGTAATAAACTTGTACGTAACTTTTAGTTTATATCCAATTCAATTTTAATTATTTTCCAATTAAGTTTTAATTCACTTCCACTTGATTCATAGTTCATTTCTAGTTGATTTTTAATTAAGTTGTAGGTCAGTTGTAATTAATTTTCAGTTCACTTCTAGTTAACTTGTAGTTCACTTTCAATTCACTTCGAATTACCTTTTACTTCATTTACAATTCAGTTCTAATTAAAAAAAAATTCACTCATAGTTAATTTTTAGTTCACTTTTAGTTAAGTTTAAATTCATTTTTAGTTTAGTTTAGTTTTAGTTCACTTTTAATTCACACATGGGTGAACATGGGCCACATGTAAATTGAAAATTTCTTGAAAACTTCCTTGAGTTAGGTGCTTAAGGGGCATAAATAAAAGTAAAATTCTTCATTAGCTTTAATCTATTCAACACCAATTTTGGGTACATTTTCTTATCATAACCTTGTTATGTTTTCATTTTTTCTTTGTAATAAAATCTTGTTTGATTTTTGTTTACATTTATCATGTTCTTGTTCTTGTTTTTCTTATTTCATGATTTGAATTTGGAACTAGGTATGCCTTTATTTTTGTTTTGGTTAAAAAATCATGTAATCTTGGTTACGTTTGTGTTCATGACACTAGTGTTACAAAGCAAGTCCATGACAACTATGCATTAAATTATTTAGGGATCCATTCTATGGCCTAATGTACCAATTTGGGAATGCAGATTTTATTAAGTTTGCTTAAGTTGGTCTTCTATCTTTAAAATGTGTTACAAACCTTACACACATACTTTGCATATTTGCCAAAACGCATTTAGAATTTACAAAATTCACTAAGATCTTAGAAACAAAAGGTAACAAAAAATTTCAAAATGTGAAAATGAAGTGGATCTTAATGTTGAGCCTTATTAAAATACGCAAAATTATTCATGAAAATAGTGTTAAACAACTTTATAAACCAAGAAACAAAGATGAACTATGAACATCTATGTGACATTTAAATTTTGTTGGGATTTACTTATATTTTACTTTTGCTAAAATCTATGCATGTTTTCATTAAATTTTCATAAATAAAGGATTTGTTTGTGTGTGAACTCATGGCTATTATTAAGGTTTGCCAAGGTGATTTATACAACATGTATAGTCATGGATAGTTTTCCAAGTTTATTATGAACCCTTTTTGGGCCTTTAAATCATTACTTGAATGCAAACATCAAAACATTTGAATGAAATGGATATTAATTATGGAATTTAACATTTGGCCTTTGAAGTACATGGCCAACATATATGGGTAGTGCATCAAGATTTGAAAATGTGATGCCTACCTTTGTCATTGAAGATGTATTTGTTGTTGTGGAATCATTAATGCAAAAAAAATGCAAAGGAAAATCTTTAGAATTATCCCTTTTGCATTATTTTATTTTTGTAATTTCATGTGTTTGTAAAGCATGGGCTGTAACAATTTTGATTCAAAAGTTGTAATAAGGTTTCCACCATTTTAGCTTTTCAATTCATGTTTTTGTTTGTAATTAATTCAATGGTTTTGTGGGTGATTTTGCAAGGTTTACAAAAACTTTGATTCAAAAACTAGAAACAAGGCTTCTAACCCATGGTGTCATGGATGCACTTCGAATACCCCAATATTGGCTACAACCAAATTGTGAAATGTCTTTCCAAAACACTTATAGGTGATTAAAATAACATAATTTTGTTTGGCAAAACCTAGTTGGTGGATGGGGTGGAAACCTTTATTTTTAAAGTCTTGAATATTAGTGACCTTGATAACCAACATGGCATACATGTTCAAGTTGATAATGAAGTCAAATGCAGTATCATGCATGGCACCACCTTTTGACATGAGTCCTTTGATCAACATGTGGTGTTTGGTGATAACATTTCAAATACATGTTTGTAATTTCCCTAAGTATGTGAAATTGATTGAATTGGCCATGGTTGTTGCAACCTTAAACTTTGGGCTCACGACCAAAATAAGAGCTTGCATAAATGTGGGTCAAAAGTGAAGCCCGGGAGTCACATTTCATGCTCTTGAGAGTGTAGAAGAGTGTGAGGGAATGAACCCACACACTCCCAAGCAAACACTCCTTTGGGAATTGGAGTCCTAATGGATTTCTAAATTTTTAAAAAGTCACTTTAGGGGTCAAAACTCATTGGATTGACAAATTTCCTTATATCATTGGAAAATTTTAAACCTTAGATGTCTAAAATGTTCTTGCATGACCATTTGGGTATTTAAAACACAAGTTATGACCAAAAGAAAGGTTGGGAGTCAAACTACCAATTTGATTTTTAATCACTAAAAGTCGGGAATCACCTTGATTTACTTGCATGTAGGTGGAACATACCGTTGGAAAACTCTTGATGAAGGTTATAACTTTTCTTTAAACCTCACCTCAATTGGAGATCTACACAAAGACTTATGGGCCTTCAAAGTTATAAAAGTTTCAATTTCAAGAATTTCAAGACACTGAACTTGAGAGTCCTGGGACAAAATGACATTTGGGTGCAAGCCCCATGGCCAAACAAAATACTATAAGGGGGAAGGTGGTGGTTTCACCCAAGTTTGGGCCAGATGAATTTTGTGAGTCCGTGTAGGCCCGTGGTTCATCCATGCACCAAAAGTGTTCCAATTACATAGTAACTAATTTGTTGTTTGGTTTTTGTAAGTCCGTGTGAATAATTGACCCTTTGTCATTCGTTCTAGTCCTCATCCTAAAGTTCAAGCATGCCCTTCTACCCCTGAAATGCTACAAGTTAGGGAACATACCTCAACTCCTTTTCCTTCCATTGTTTTCACATTTGGATTCGCAATTGAGTTTATCAAAGAGTTTGGGAGTGCATCAATGGTGTATTTAGCATGTAGTTTGGAAGACAAAAAATCAATTTTTACTTTGATTTTTTTGAAATCAAAACTTTGCAACAAGTTCATTATCCATTTGCATTTGTTATGCACATGTTCGCACAAAAATTCTACATTTTATGAAATTCCCCATATGCAAAATGCATTAAGTAATGGAAAGAATCACAACACCAATATTATTATGATGGTTGGGCAATATGATTTGTGTAATTGTTGGGTTAATTTATGCAAATGCATTTTTTTTGCATTTATTGTTGTTAAATTCAATGGTTGTTTTTACAAGCCAAACAACTTCCTTTCCATGATGTTAGCACATTTTGCCCAAAGTTCAATTTGTTTTTGCATGTTGCTTGAAGTTATAAATGTATGTTAACTAAGTTAATTTTGTAGGTAATTTAAATGTTAAAATGGCCAATTTAAAAAATTCAATTCCCCCATAAATATTTGTGTTTATGGGTTTAGGGTAATATGTTGTTTGTTATTTTTGTTTAAGTTCACTTTCAAGTTGTATGCACTCTATTTGAGGATAATATTATTAATTATTACATTCAAATTTAATTTAAATATTTATTGGTTTCATATTAATGAATGATTCTACAATATTTTTACCATTTCAACATAAATTTTTTTTTTTTGTTTTGTCGAACTTTTGAAATTGTATTTATTATTTGTGTAGAAATCTTAATAAAATCAAAAGTTCAACTGTCAAGTTTGGAAACCTTTCATAACACTGACTTAAAACTAAGGCAATCTAAACACATTAGACTCTTCCATAACATTGACAAAACCTTGTTTATTATTTTCTATAACCATTGCCTGCCAAAAATCTCAAAATTACAAAACCAAATGTTGAAGTTAAATAATCAAATTTAATTAATTATTCGACAATTTGTTGCCGAAATGGTCAAGGTACTATGGTAATATGAAATAATTTACATTGAGAAAGCATATAAATGTCACATGTGGGCTAATCACTACCAATGAATAATAAGTAATCACCAGCTTATCACTATGAAAATCAATCAAAAGCAATCATTTTATTATTATTTTTAAAAAATCACATGTAATATTGTGCACAATTTTACAAGTAATGGAGTCTCTATTCACACCCATGTGATGTTGACTTCATTTAAAAATTAGAGTACAATGACTTGTCCTGAAACCTGAAGTTATTCTTGTACCATTCCATTAAGATCTCAATTGAACTATTGAAAGATCTAGCATCATGTAATGAGTCTTAATAATGAAAAGTGAGTACCTAATTGAACAAGGGGAACAAGGAGCTCATGGTGTAATGGCTCTAGCCTTTATGCCAAATTTAAATTTCAAACAAAAAAAACTTCCATTACTAGATTTAGAACAACTCATGTCAAATGCATGCACTTTTATGGAGCAAGCCCATCCATCATACCCTGACCTTCTTGTCAAATTCAGCAAAAATTAGTTAAAATTTTGGGATGAAAAGAGTTCTTCAAATTTTCATGAAAACTTTGACAAATTATATAATTTTTTTTAATACATATAGATGGCACAGTACAAAAGAGGAGTGCAGTTCACTAGACATATATTGGTGTAGCATGAATATTTAAAAGTTTCAAATTGGAGCAATGAAAATGTGAAAATTAGTTCAGAGAAGGAGGAAACGAACTTTGTAATTAAAAAGCGATGAAAACAAAATCTAGTCCAAATTTAGGATTATAGCTCCACTTTTTAATAATAAACTCAAAACATATTTTATGAAATAGCTATAAGGATGAAAAAATAATGGGGAAAAGATATCTATACACACACACACACACACCATTCAAATCAAAATATTTTGAACACCCTATGTGTCAAAAAAAAAACCCATAAAAAACATTGGAAACATTCTTTACCTCATTAATAATATTACAAAATTCCGTGTTGTTGTTTGTTGGCCTTTCCTACCAAGGCAAGGAGATTGTGTTTAGATTCATTACAGAGTATAGTAGCTCAAGGGATTTTGGTCCCTAGGTAATAATAGGTCTATTTTTATATGAGGATTTTGGCTTGTGTTGAAACTTGAGATTAGTTAGAGAGTTGTAATATCTTGAAGGATTTTGGTTTCTTTTAGAGGATTGTTATGAAGATTAATATATTTTTGCATGGTGAAATATTTGAGTTTCCATAAATTTTCTTCTTTTGCCTTAAGATGCTTGTAATGTAAATGGCAAGGCCATAGTGTGACACACCCCTTGTTGGTGTGCAAAACTTATTATGCTCACCAAAGTGATGGAGATCAACTCTTCCTTGCATCACCCATTTGCAAGTTGTTGTCTAGTTTCTTGACATTCCATGAAAGCTCAATGCAATGCAATGGAATGCAAGGCTATGAATAAAACAGAAAACCCAGTCCATGTTTTCGCTTTCTTGAGGAAGAAGGATCCTGATCTGTGCTTTACATGCAGCAAGAAATCCAGACCAGGAAAGAGTGATCACAAAATGGGTTAGCAATTGGCACCTGTGTAGAGAGAGACAGGAGCTGGGGAAAATCCAGCACCACCACCATGACCATCCGCCAGCAACTGCAGTGAAGAGCTTGAACAGGCACAGATTTCACTGCAGTTTTTGTTGGAGGCCCCACTCCCATGACGCCTTCTATATTTGGTAATGGGTGCATGTCCTCTTCAGTCTCTGAGAGTGAGAGAGAGATTGAGAGAAATGGGTCATTGGGTAGTCGACAATTCGTTCATGTGATTTTCAGTGGAGAAATTGGAGAAGAAGCTGCTGCTGCTGCTGATGCAACAAA
>Ga0209208_10007230_pt1 | contig 15110 bp, 9 predicted proteins | sample S1TSphfallax_3_FD_187694 | JGI IMG/M metagenome (GOLD analysis project Ga0209208, IMG submission 187694) | Host-associated microbial communities from peat moss isolated from Minnesota, USA - S1T2_Fd - Sphagnum fallax MG (SPAdes) (version 2) | ecosystem: Host-associated > Plants > Peat moss >...
AAGCGTTAAAAACTCTATCATTCAGGTAGTATGTTTCAATTTACGAGATTCAACAACAGGGGATTGGTCATATCTTGACTCTCCTTGGAACTTGAAGGAATGTAGGTGTGAGTTTGTAGGTGATTTTCCTTGACGGAATGGCATCAACAAACTCTACCATTGAGGTATTGTTTTCCAATTGTTATTAAATTCAAATTTTAATACAATTTTCCAGAAGCGTTAAAAACTCTATCATTCAGGTAGTATGTTTCAATTTACGAGATTCAACAACAGGGGATTGGTCATATCTTGACTCTCCTTGGAACTTGAAGGAATGTAGGTGTGAGTTTGTAGGTGATTTTGTGTCGTGTACACCTACCTTTGTTGGGCGGTTCTCACCTTTTTCACAGAACCACCAGGGCCAGTTCTTACAAGACTTTAGGAGAATCAGCCCAGTTCTTGGAAAAAGAATAAAATACAATAAATTATACTCACCCATGGGTTCAAAAAACAAGAACCGGTGTTATGAAGATTGGGACCTCCGATACCCTAGGTGGTTGTAAGTGGTGGACTCTCACATCCAAGTGAATGGGTGGTTCTCAGAGGCTGACAGTGATCACCTATAATGTTAACTGCTAGGATTCATGCATGATAACTAGCCTGGACCAGTTATCATGATACCCACCCAATATTGTGTACACGAATCATATTGAATCAATATTCGCCAATGGAAGGCATTGAAATTTGCATGTGGAGCCACACAAAGCCTACACATAGTAACATGACATAATAGATCACATATAAGGTTATGAATTTCTACTCCCAAAAATCAAATCATTGAACATTACTTCTCCCTATTTCAAAACCTAGCATTGAGGGCCTATTACTTGTGCATCAGAAGGTTGTAATTTGTGAGGGATAGATAAACAGCAAACATCCTCAGTGTGGCTGTTAACATATACTACTCCCAAATACATAACAGTTTACCAATCAAAAGGCCACATGGATCCACTTTACATTAAAACAAACCAAAATCCAGAACCTAGTTTGAAAGTAGCTCATTCTAGCATATCACCATGTTGATATCTGATACAAAATTTACATTCTAAGTATGAAAGGGGTAGCATAGCATGCAAAATGTACCTATGTCTCAACAAAGCTTAATTTGTGATAGGGGGACACACCAAAGGCAATGCCCAAACTTTTGCTACCCTATTCCACATAATGGAAACATGCAAATGAAGAACAAAATTTACGTAACCTAATATTTCGCAATGCATTTCAACCAAGTTGGTGTAATGAAATAAAAACATGCATAAGCATCCTACAAAAAAATTGCCTTGTACCTTTGTCACAATCTTCTTGCTCCAAGACTTGCGCTTCCAACATTATTTCATGTTTTGTGCACCGTTTTCCATATGAATATTTGGCTTTTCCAAGCCAATGACTACTTTGGCTCTCTCCTCTTTTGTGTATTCACCATAGTTGATTGAGGTTTGATACGACTTTGCAATTGGCATGTGGATTGACTTAACGCTTACACATAGCAACAACATGACAAGCTAGATCTCAAACATACAACCATTCTTGGTTTATAGGAATCTGGCATCATTCAAGACTTGGTATAGTTAATGACTTGCTTGTTTGTGGTTAACATCAAACAGTCGGTCTTGTTGATTTCTATGTGCTGGTGGCACTCCTTTTTTCTCAACTTTTTTTTGTAGGGCAAAGCGCCAGGGTGGCGCTATTGCGAAAATAGGGGGCCCAGGAGCAGGTGATAGCCAAGCCCAGCCCTGGATTTTGGGAATGTCCACTTAGTCCTGGTATGATGGGTCTTCTTTTCTGGTATTGGGTACTTTAAAAAAACTTTCATACCAATCCGCTACAGATATCAGGTCCCAGACTATTTTTCCAGGTCCCCAGGTTGACGATTGAATCATAAAATCATACTATCTACCAGCATTTCAGAAGTCAGCAGTCGAGTCCTCACAGACGAGAAGGCAGCAATAAACCCTTAAAAATCGTAAAATTTTACTTTCAGGATACACAGTTTGAACAGTGTTGTTAGAAAACCACGCAATCAACAGAGATCACATATGGACAAAATCATGCTTACCCACTTGGGGATCCTAAATGTAGACTGCAATTTACTAAATTCCAAGAGCACCCACCACCTGCCTGCTATTAGAGTACCAGGTCCTGGTACATGCTACAATATATTGTGTAAAATTGACACAGTATCTGATTCAGTTTTTGCACTAAGAAGTAGTTCTTCGAGATAATCAACTGGTCCAAAGACTTATGCGGTACCCAAAAAAATTAATGACGATGATGATGGTCATGCTTCTGATGATGCCTCTCATGCTTCTCAGCTTTGTGCATTTTGTGAGCCTCGTGATGCTCATATAGGGCATACCCACCAAGTCCCAGAGTTGCTGCCTCAGCAGCTTGTGCTTCCATGTCATGTCTCTGAGCATGCGCAGGATCCACTTTCTCTTCACGTTTTTCGTACTGTTGCGAAAACAAGGAAAAAAACCAGTAAGCTGTCAGAAACTATTGATCAATCGACTGAGAAGAAGACCACACAAAATTCTTCATCTAATTAGGGTCCCTTTCCATTAGGCTGCCGTGATCAGAGTTACACAGTGTGCTGTGATCACAGCAGCCGAATGGAAACTCGCTGACATAGTGCCTTGTTTCTTGCTGTTACGACAGTCAATCTCCATTGGAGAGCCGCAAATGGATTGAAATAAGGAATTAACCATGTTAGAAAGTCTTGGAACTCATGTTCTTATGAAAAAAGGAGCTGAGATGTCACTGTATGATGAATCAGAGTTAGACTACCAGCTCCCACAGCTCCTGCAGTTGATCGATGCTCGATCGTTAGCGCTAGGAGATGGCTGTGACCACAACCAGTTCAAAAAACATAATGGAAAGCTGCTGTGATGGCAGCAGCCTGATGGAAAGATGCCCTTAGTCTAACAGTTAGTGTTTTCAAAGGAGCAGAGTACTACACTCCTGGAAACAAGGGAATGTGCCATTGGGCGGTGAACCTTTTTGTCCAATGTTGACGTTATCGTTCCATGTCCCTTGCTGCCGCACGCACCCTGGCGGTTAAGAGCTGAGAATCTTGTGTGTGCTCGGCGGGTATTATGTGCCAGTTCATAGAGTAAATGTTTCTGTTCTCTCTAAACGTTAGTTACCTGGGTGGTTAAAGAAGTGTTTATTATAACACTCTTATTACACCATGCTCCCAGGCTAGTTGAAGTATGATCTCTATTATTGGCCCCATAGTATTGGGCGATTGGTTTGATTCATGACAACGTTATATTATCTTGGGACATGGCACCCTTTTTCAGCTTAATATTTGATGTTTTTTTGGGTAATGTTACACTTATTTTTATTCAATTATAATGATATTATGTATTTGTTAAGACAATGTTTATGTGACAAAAGCTTAATACTGGATTTTAATTTTTTTCTGCAAAAGAAAGCTTGAAAAAAGGGACAAGAAAACAACTATGAAGCTAAGGGGGTAGTATTTAATCCAAATTCTAGTTTTTTTGGGGGAGACCATTTGCAATAACTCAAGCATGCAGATGGTGGTTGATTGTGTCTCCAACACAATCCACATGGTTGCTAACTTGTTCAAATGGAAAAGATTAGGTGGGAAATTAATGACAAACAAGTTATGATTTTTACTGAGAAATCCATATTCAGAGACAAAAGGTTCAAAGGGTTCAAGACACATATTGTTCATTAAGTTAAAGGGTACATTCCAAATCAAGTTACATTATTAGGAATCATTTTTAAAACATAATTTTATTTTTAGATTTTTTAGAATTAATTTTTAAATTTTTATTTTAAATGTTAGATATTTTACCTTGATTTTCATTATGGGCTTTAGCTTTAGTGATGACAAAATATTTGTGCCATTCAAAACCATAAAATGACCAAATTTATTAGTCATTAACCTTGTGGCCCATATTGTTTTTAAAAAAATTATTTTTTGGAATCCTTTGTTGTAAATATTGACCCACAAACTATTCTAGTAAATTAAATAGGTAAATATGGCCCTCATACATTATATTCAAATGGACAAAATGTATGAAAACAAAACTTGTTGACAACTTTTTCAAGCTAGATGCCTTGGGGAAAAGGAAACAAAATGGTAGCTCGAACCATGTTCCCCCAAGGAATAGGTTTCATAGAGAAAGGGAACAACTTCCTAGGGAGAAGGGGAGGAACTACTTTAGAGGGAAAGGGACTAAGTTGCTTTGGAGAGCAACATGATTTGAAATTTTTGATCCCTAACTTTTCTTTTTGCATAATAAAAAATGCAAGAGCATTTCAATAACGCTTTCATAAAGAATGCTTGATTTGGACAAAGTTTTACTTTTATATTTTCTTGTCAAACATTCAAAAACTTGCTCCCTAAAGGAAGTTGTTCCCTAGGGCAATCCCCAAGGGTCTATTGTCCATTGTTGAAAGACTCCAAATGCCAATAGAAAAAGTGAACATATATAAGCTATTCATGCCCAATTATGGGAGCCAATAACTTTGGGATAAACACCATTAGCTTACTTCATGGGGCTACATTTATCAACCAGCTTGCATGTTGTATGTTTCAAGTTGTTATCTTATTGTTGCAACTCCCATGGATAATATAAAATTGTTAAGACAAGAGGTGGATATTTGTCCCAAGTAACTAGGTATGATTTGTCTTGTTATGGGCAATTATGAAACATCACTATATTGTAATTGATAGGGGCTTCAAGGAGTTGCACATGAGGTGGAGGAATAAAAGAAGGATGTGCAAGAACCAACAACAACCTATACCATCTTTCAAACCTCCATGTGCATGTTTTAATTTAATGGTTTTAACAAACTTTGTACTCCAATCACTATGGTAGATGACTTAAAACATAACACTAACACTAGGTTCAAGTGATTAGACTTAAATAACAAGAGCTTTCAACCGATGTAGGCCATGTGACAAGGACCATGTTTTAAATGACATAGAACTCAATGAAATAGGCCAAACTCACACAGACCCAATGACATATATAAGTTAATGACAACAAAGCGACATCAACCTTAATGATACTACAAACTTGATTGACATAGGTTGAATGACATCATGGGCCTTAATGACATCCATCCCAATGACATAGTACACCCAACCCCTTGTGACACAAACCTTAATTTGACTAATGATTAGTGACATATGACACTTTAATGACATAAATTTAATGACACATGTCCTAGTGATAAACTTAAGTCCCAATGAGTGACATAGGCCAATAGTGGTATAAGCATTAATGACACAACCCTAATGGCCTTAATGACATAGGTCTTTGGGCAAAATGTGTTATATTTCAATAAACTTTATTTTCTTTTTGCACAATGGTTGTTCTAGTGAAAGAAGTTTGATTAGTTGTTGCGGTGGATGATTTGTATTTTGGTGTTAGAGATGTTGTGTTTAAAACAAAGGTGTTTAATAGGCATGGCACCTTTGATTGAATTGCAAATAGAAACATGAAAAATCTAAATTATGCATATTTGCATTGTGATTTGTTATACAAGGCAGCTCTATCCCAAATCTCTCTCAAGGTCAAATCACCTCAAATATATATGTCTAGTATTTGCCAAAAAGCATGTTTATGAGGGTCAAAAATTTCGGCAATGAGTCAAAGTTCAAAAGGGGTTTTGAGAAAGGCAACATGCATGGTATCATTATAATTGAATTGATGGCCATTGTGTCGTCAATCACTGTTTTTGAACTCAAATTGGTACCCATGTTTTTCCACATGGATTCCATTAGAAAAGTGAGAAGTTCTCTTCAAAGTTGGAGCCTTGCTACTATTTCCTTCATCATTATCAGTGTAAAGGGAGGAAGGAATAACAAAGGTGAAAATCAATTATTGATTGTAGATGGAAAAGGTGAATTTGACCAAGATGTTCTTGTTCTTAGCAATAATTTCAAAATAAAATATGAACAACTTCTTAAAGCATACAATGGAGGCTAATGTGCTATGGTTTTGATAAAAAAATGTGGCAATAACATGCAAAAAAGATCAATATTTCAAAGCACAATTCTCACAATTCTCACAAAGGTTATAATGAGGCTACTCAAACTCTTCTTCTCAAGCTGCACAACAAAGTATAAACTATTCGACCTACATTAAAAAAAATTCCTTTCTTATCACTTTCTTTAAAAGCATTTTGAATTTTTTTTTCAAATTCAAATATTTACGATTTGATGGTGCCAAATGTTCATCTGTAGGTCATTTATACTAAAGTAATAATAATAATGTTAGAATATTATATTTATATAATTAAATAATTTTTAATCAATTTATTATATATATATTAACCGAATGGGCACCCAATTGGGCCCAATGAAGTGCCCATCCAAAAATTATGTTCCAAGGGGAAAAAAATTTCTTTTCAATTTTTTTATTTATTAACAATAAATGCCCACCCAATTAAGGCTTAGAGACACAACTAAGTGGCCACTCAATTTTGTCCCTAGGGGAAAAAAACTTTTTTTTTCCTAACCACTGGGTGGGCACCTAACCACACCTTAAGCACATAATCAAGTGGCCATCCGGTTGTGTTATAAGGCCTAATCAGGTGCCCACGCGATTATGTACCTAAGAAAGAAAAAACCTTTTTACAAAAATACAATTGGGTGGCCACCAAATTGCACCTTTCAAAATAGTTAGGATGCCCACCCGATTATGTCCTTAAGGCCCAATTAAGTGCCCACCTAATTGTGTTCATAAGAAAAAATAAAATTCTTTTTAAAAAAAACCAATTGGGTGACCACTTGATTGCGTCCCTCTCAAGGGGAAAAAAATCATTTGAAAAAAATTTAATAATCAAGTGGCCACCTAATTATGTCTTCCAAAGGGGAAAAACTTTTAATTTCATTAGTGTTTTGTTATAAATTTCTACGAAACATTTTTTTTTCACATTCTTCATTATTTTTTTATTTTAACGTTTTTTTTAAAAAATTAGGTGACCAAGGTGTTGTCCATATTTAACCTAGCTATACCTCCATTCCAAAAATTGTGAAAATTGTCATGTACTAGATGTCATCATTTGCTCAATATTTAATGTTCATTGCAATGTTTGTTGGTCAAAATCAAAAGTTCATAAATCAAGCTTTCTTGGAAGTTCCACTATGACCAATGATTATTTATATTATTGACCATTAAGGGAAAATGGCTTGAACAATTGTGCATATGACAAAGTTTGAATTTTTAAGTTTGGCTCATCGAAAACAAGTTTAACCCCTAGTTTCAATTTGTGTTTGTTGTATATTTCAATTGTCGTGCACATCCCTTATTGGTTTTCAAAAAGACATACAACAATTTATCCCAAAAATAAAAAGAAATTTGAATGTTGAGTGGTTGATTGCTCCTTTCGCAATTAGTTGTAATGATGATGTTTAGTATAATGTGAAATGCAAGCTTCACTTTGATGAGTTGAAGTAAGTTTCTAAATTGAAATCATCTTAAACATTATGATTTTTATTATAATTTTTTGGTAACCTTTTTATAATTACATTTTGCGTACATATATGTGAAAATTTCACGTACCATATTTTTTGTTCTTCTTCTTTTTGGATGTTTGAAGCGATTTTTCAATGTATATAAATTTTTAATACAACTAGTTTTTGAATCCAATCAATTTTTCAATGCATGTCATTTTAAATACCAATATTTTTTTAATGTAAGAAAATTTTCAATATAATAAGATTTTCCATGCAAATTTTTTTCAACACAAGCAATTTTTTGAAACAAATAATTTTTCAATCCAAGTAGTTTTCCGCTATAAGTAGTTTTTCCATCCAATAATTTTTTGAATCCAAGTAGTTTTTTAGTATAAAAAGTTTTTCCATTCAATCAATTTTTGAATCCAAATAGTTTTTCAATACAAGTAGCTTTTCCATCCAATCAATTTTTGAATCCAATTAGTTTTTTAGTATAAATAGTTTTTCCATTCAATCAATTTCTGAATCCAAATAGTTTTCAATACAAGAAGTTTTTCCATCCAATCAATTTTTGAATCCAAGTAGTTTTTAAGTATAAATAATTTTTCCATCCAATCAATTTTTGAATCCAATTAGTTTTTTAATATAAATAGTTTTTCCATCCAATCAATTTTTGAATCCAAACAATTTTTCAATACAAGTAGTATTTCCATCAAATCCATTTTTGAATCCAAGTAGTTTTTTAGTATAAATAGTTTTTCCATTCAATCAATTTTTGAATCCAAACAAGTTTTCAATACAAGTAGTTTTTCCATCCATTCAATTTTTTAATCCAAACAATTTTTCAATACAAATAGTTTTTCCATCCAATCGATTTTTGAATCCAAGTAGTTTTTTAATATAAATAGTTTTTCCATTCAATCAATTTTTGAATCCAAACAGTTTTCCAATACAAGTAGTTTTTCCATCTAATCAATTTTTGAATCCAAGTAGTTTTTTAGTATAAATAGTTTTTCCATTCAATCAATTTTTGAATCCAAACAATTTTTCAATATAAGTAGTTTTTCCATCCAATCATTTTTTTAATCCAAACAGTTTTTCAATACAAATAGTTTTTCCATCCAATCGATTTTTGAATCTAAATAGTTTTTTAGTATAAATAGGTTTTCCATTTAATCAATTTTTGAATCCAATACAAGTAGTTTTTCCATCCAATAAATTTTTGAATCCAAGTAGTTTTTAAGTATAAATAGTTTTTCCATTCAATCAATTTTTGAATCCAAACAGTTTTTCAATACAAGTAGTTTTTCCATCCAATCAATTTTTCAATACAAGTAGTTTTTCCATCAAATCAATTTTTGAATCCAAGTTTTTTTAATATAAATAGTTTTTCCATTCAATCAATTTTTGAATCCAAATAGTTTTTCAATACAAGTAGTTTTTCCATCCAATCAATTTTTGAATCCAAACAATTTTTCAATACAAATAGTTTTTCCATCCAATCAATTTTTGAATCTAAACAATTTTTCAATACAAATAGTTTTTCCATCCAATCCATTTTTGAATCCAAATAGTTTTTCATTACAATTCATTTTTAATACAAATATTATTTCAATACAATCAATTCTTTATATGATTTTTTTTCAATATAAGTATTTTTTCAGTCCAATTAGTATTTTTTTTAAATTCAATGTAAATAGTCTTCTAATGAATCATTGATTCCATGGTTTTTTAATTGTGTATGTGTGAGGAAGGCAATTTTTATTATTTGTATATTCAGATTAGATTGAAGTTCATAATAATGGAAAAAAATTCATCAAATCTTCTTGATTCATCATTTGAACATGTATTGTATTCATATGGTTTTCGTTTGATTTCAACATACAAATATGAAATAGGTATTTTTTTAAATTTTAAATCTTATTTATTAAATACTCATTTGTCCTATCTTCCATTGAAGCAAATAGCATGGCACATTTAAATCAATGTTTATTATTGAATACAGAAGAAACCTAACAATGTTATATTGAAAAATTAAATCCAAGTGTTTTGTTTGATTTACATCAAAGTATAGTCACAAATGAACATTAGTATGTGACAAAAATGGCATTATGTGCTACGATGGGAGGTATGGGGAGATTTCAATGCAATATTTTGGATAGCTAAGTATTTTACAAAGGCTAATAAAAAATTTGGAATAGAATTCAAAATGCAATATGTTTCAATGTGGAATGAATTTTCAATATATCCCATTACATATAGTTTATAGCTTTCAACATTTTGAGCCAACTAAATATGTTAATGGTCTATCTTGGTATTCATTTATTTTTCGAACAAATGATCCCAAAGTTCAAATAAATTTGGATGATTTTCCATCTTTTTCAAGATTAATGATGCCAAAACTTCATATTCAATTCTCAAAACCAAATTCACGTTTTCTATTGGAATGAAATTTGACTTTACATTAATTGACATATTAGCAAAATAATCAATATACATTAACATTTATAATAAATAAATCCAAAATGTTTCCATAATTTTACATTTTAGTTGTTACAGGTTATTTTTTAAAAAGAACTTAAATGTTTTTCAAACAAATTACATTATAATCACAACAACTTTTTACATACTTTCAAATTCAAATAGAACTTAATTACACATCATACATATGTACAAGTTGTTTACATAATATCCATGAAAATAAACTTGCTTTATGTTGAATATTGAATAGAATTTTCGAAAAAAAAATCATTCCATTGGTCCAAAAATCAACACAATTAAAAGAACATATTATTTCATCATGTCTTGTTTTTGCTCAAATTTATAAGTTGTATGGGTATGGGCAATATAGGATGCATGGTAGTGTTATTAATGACTTTATAGACATGAATCAAGCTCAATCATATTTACTACCATGTTTACCACATGATGATGCAACAATAGGTTAAAAGTAGATTTTTGAGTTCATGGGGTCTCCATCTTACTTCTAGCATCTCATAACTTTTTGTCCATTCCATTTGAACTTTAAAATTAACCAAAAATATCCCCCAATTATCATCATATATTAAAGAGTGTGAACAAATTTCACAATGAAAACGTAAGTTGTGGACATGATTAACATGTCTAAAACATTCCCCACATTTACATCAATACAAGAAATATAAATTTACTTGCAAAACATCTTCAAGTATTTGATCTTTTTTTTAAAAAATTAACCTAACAACCCAAGTTGGAATTCTTTGGCTTAATAGTTACAAGCTAAAATGACCCACATTTTAAGTAACATGTCAAAATTTTCTACACCTGATAATATGTCCCATGTCAAATGTTTTTGAATTTTATAAAAAGTGATTCAAATATATGATTTTTTATGTAATCTAGTTAGGTGGAATATTTTTATAATTCAGAAATTAATGTTTTGCACCAAATGGGGGACTTTTTAATGTGTGTGACCTTCTATGTAACAATACATAAACAACTTGTAAATGGATTAGTTCCCTAATTATGAACTTGGAATATTAAGTCCATTTATCAAGCAATCTCCAAATTGATAAATGTCACAAATAATTCAAAATAAAGGTATCCAAACCATTTCAAATGGCATGAAAATTTGGAGGAATTTTAGGAACACCAAAATCAAAAGAAAATGGTGAGGTCTATTGCAACATGAATTTTATAAAAACAAAATTCACAAACATTGTATTAAAGATTAACCACTAGTTACTTTTGAAAAAGATGATTCTTTAAACCTCAAACATGGGCATCCAACAATGTGACATTGTTGTCACGATCAAAATACATTATAAAAAAGTATTATTAAAAACGCCTTTTATAAAAAATTGGTCCACTCTAGCTTACATCACAACATGTTTTCTTTTGAAACTCCATTCGATGATGTTAGATGCTCATGTGTTGAAGTTTCCAAAACAACCTCTTCAACCACAATGCCCTTGGCTTTGAAAAGACAACACACAAGTATTGTCACAACCCATAAATAATCTAGTGACAAATCCTTGACAAATCACTCACACATTTCTTAAACACCCCAACATCTAGCCAATGTATTAGTCTTTTCCATATTCCTTAAAATTCTTCATCACCTCCTAACCACCACACCAAATATTTTCTTATGAGCATTGTTAAAAAATTATTAGGTTTGAGTGACACAATATAAATAAAGTCGAAGGATCTAATTAGTTCTAAATTGCATTATAGTTCACTTTAGAGACATATCCTCTACTTGCAATTTTAAAAACAACACATGGTAAACACAAAGCACATAGAATCTAGTTTTGTTCTTGGAAAATCTACTTCCTTAACTCCACAATGTTTTTTTTTAATTCATCATTAGATCTACCTTCTTGCCACCACCACATTTGTATAACCAACCACCAATTTTCCATTACACTTTTCCATCAAGAAAAAAATTTCACAACATATAAAAATCTACACACAAAATTTAGCAGTAAAGCAAGCGCCACCATGCAATTTAACAACAATGTCATCATTGTCAAAAACTTACAAAACATAGACACAACAAACAAAACATGATTATACAAAAGAAATATCCTATAGAACAAAAAATGAATTATCAAAAATAAAATGATTTTTTATTACCCCATCCATCATTGATGAATACTAATTTTAGGTTGCAAGGGTTTTGTGAATTAACCTACTTATCTTCGACCCATGTGAAATTTAATCCCTCTAAAGATTATGGGTTATACTTGGTGAAAGACACTAAATACCCCTAATGAATTTCATTTGGGTGTTAATGTGACACATTGCACATAGTTGCATTATTTTATCACAAGACTTGATTAGGTTGATTCATTTGATTATTTAAATAAAAAATAACAATCCTTTTATTGGCCATATATTATGTTGGGAATCATTATAAATTGTAATAGCCTCAAAAGATTTTTGCACCTAGAAATTAGGTGAGATGATTCATCCTAATTTAAGTTGTAAAGTGATTCACGTTCAACTTTTAACATTTTATGTTCTCCACCACCTCCTCAAAATGTGCACCTAGCCTTAAATGTCACCAATCCATAACCCACAAAACTAAATATGAAACTACCTAAATGCTTAAGAAAACCCATCATATGCAAAAAGTCATGGAGTTCTTTCAAAATGTGGCAATGTGATTGAAAACATTCAAATACACATGTCATGATAGGTCTTTGTTTCTTTATTTGAAATGTTGAGCATACTAACCCTTTAATATTAAGGATAATTATCTGTTTAACCTGTTGATGGGTGCATTTCCCTACCCTTGGCCATTTTACCAAAAGTTCTATTATATGGATTCTTAGCAAGCTTTTGAAATTTTTGATTTTGAATGAATTCTCATTCATTGCCATTTATGCATCCATATCCATCTACAATTCAACCTTCCCTTCTTGTTCTAAGTTGTGATCATGTTATCCAAATTATTTTCCCTTTTATGGCTTTCATGAAGGTTTAATTAAAATTAAGGTGCATTCTAATCTCCAACAACCCACAACATGGCAACAATTCAACAAGTGCTTAACATTCCTAGAACCTCTTTCCCCAATGTTTAATTTCCTTTTTCCCAAGGTTTAGATAATGACAAAAAAAAACCTCCCCCCACCTCCCCCCTTGGGTTTTTCTCCTCTCCTCCTTCTCACCCTCTTCCATGCATGTATATTTTGTCCCCTTTCACTTGCTACCATCTTGCCTCGTTTCTTGTCCTTAATAGCAATAGGTTGACCTATGTCTTTCCCTTCACTTTGTCATGACCTTTGCCCTTCCCCCTATGTGTCAATCTCAAATCCACAAAGAGACACCTAGAACAAGTGCACATTTTGCACACTAACCAACTTAAAGATAAAAAATTTGGGTTGAATAACCTTAAAAGTTATGAAGCTCCCCCCCACCCCAAAGACTACTAATTATTACCTATCTATGTACATCCAATTTATATCACAAAACCTATATACAAAATTGTCCCGTATATACAATCCATAAGATTTAAATGTCCAAAATTATCAAGGTTCAAACCCCTTAGTTGTCCAAACTTAAATTGTCTAACTTTCTTACCTAAAATGTCCAATTAGCTTAGAAATTCATGGACTAACTCATTCTACCTAGAACCTATCCAAAAATTAACTTGTCCTAACTAAAATGTCAAATTAGCCTAGAATTTCAATAACTAACTCATTCTACCTAGAACCTATCAAAAACCAGGTTGTCCTACCTAAGGTCTAGTTAGCTTAGAATTAAAATGAATAACTAATTTTTTTGGAATTTTGGCTAGTCCAAGATACCCATTAAATATCCTTGCAAAGCATGAATTTTGCACAAATGTAAAAAATAAAAATGAAAAGGGAATATTTGATCATTTTCTTTTGAGAAAAAAGCCATTAGATTTCCAAAAATTATAAATCATCTTGTGACATTTTTTTGTTGGTTTTGGTTTGGTAACAATTCTTTCAATGTTTAAATAGGTTCCTAGAAATTGTTGCCATTTAATGTGAGATCCCTTTTGGGTTCCTCATAACTAATGTGATGTTAAAAAATGAAAATAAAAATCATGAAAAAATCTCTTTTACAACAACATGATGAGGTACATTAAAAAAAAATTATTTTTTATGTTTCCCCTAATTATAACCAATTTATCATACAATATCCATTCTTGATATTAAATGAATGGCAAGGCCATTTTGTATAACACACATTGTTCAATGTTGGAAGTATGTTGATTGTAGGTACCTTCACCTCTCTTGAGTTGAGAGGTGATGGGTAGAGAACATTGTGGGAGAGTCACATTACAACATATCAAGTTGTTTATTATTCTTTTTATATAAACATTGTCTTAATACATACAATAAAAATAAGTGTAACATTACGCAAAAAAAAGCATAGAATTTTAAGTTGAAAACACAAGCCATGTTGCAAGTTGTCATGAATCAAACCAATCCTCCAATACTGAAGGCCAATAATAGAGATCATAATTCAACTAGGTAGTCTGGACTCTGGAGAGAGCATGGTGTAATAAGAGTGTTATAATAAACACTTCTTTAACCACCCAGGTAACTTAAGTTTTAGAGAGAAGATATACATTTACTCTATCCACTGGCACATATACCCGCCGCACACTCGGAAGATTCTTAGCTCTTACCCGCCAGGGTGCGGGCGGCTGCAAGGGCCGTGGAACGATAACGTCAACATTCGAAGTTCAGTGTAGTGTTGCTGTTTTTGGAAAAAAAAGAAAAAAAAAAGGCCATACAACGTCTCAAAGTCGCCACATTATGAGGATTTTTTTTGAAATCGCCATATGCTCACAATAGGTTCTACCATGTCACCAAAATGTAGCACGATTCTTAAAACTTTTTTACTTTGTTCTCTGACCTGTAGCCAAATTTGGCTAAATCCTCTTGTGAACGATGCCCAACCCCACCTCCCTCACAAATTTAAAAAAGAAAAAAAAGACTGGAGCTTGGAACTTGGAAGCGTGTTGTGAAGGGAGCTGCGATGGAGGTGTTGCTGCTGCTTCTGCGTTACTTACGTCCGTGTTGCGCGCATCCGACGTGATCGACCTCACACCCTTGTTTGCACAACTTCCGCGGACATCCCCTTGGAGACTACAGCATTTCGCATCAAG
>Ga0209208_10007231_pt1 | contig 15110 bp, 5 predicted proteins | sample S1TSphfallax_3_FD_187694 | JGI IMG/M metagenome (GOLD analysis project Ga0209208, IMG submission 187694) | Host-associated microbial communities from peat moss isolated from Minnesota, USA - S1T2_Fd - Sphagnum fallax MG (SPAdes) (version 2) | ecosystem: Host-associated > Plants > Peat moss >...
ATGGGAGTTCACTTGGGAGTGTGAGGGTTCACTCCCTCACACTCTTTGCACTCTTTGCACTCCCGGGAGCATGTGATGTGACTCTCGGGTCTACTTTAAGGCCCGCAACCTCTCAACCTCCTTACCTTAGTCGTAAGCCAAATGCTAGGGTTGCGACAGTAAGTCTTTTAAGGAAGCAAATTGGAAAAATTCATGAAATGATAAAATTCAAATTTTCTAGATGTCTTGTGGAGTTGGGAGCATGTGTGTGACAAAAAAAATATGAAGGGCAAATACAAGGTTGGAAAGAAGAAAATTTAGGTAACTAAGGCACCTTTGTTCCATATTGAGCCATGGTGTGAACGGTTGGATTAAATGTTGGGAGGCACATCCAAAATCAACAATGTGCTTAATGGAATTGACTAATGGATGTGCTATATTAGTACACAAATTTTGAAATTCAATTATAAAGGGGAATGATGATGATGTGATCCTTAGCACCCAAAAGCATGATAATCCAAAATGCAAAACTTTTGTTTTTAAGCCTACAAATTAGGCTCATGCTCCATTTGTAGGTTTAGACATCCCAAGAATCAAGATTTGTAAGTTGTTTGGTGTGTAACACAAAATGACAAAAGAAAAAAAGAAAGTTGGATGCATGTTTATCTACAATTATAAATGTCATCAAAGAATTTGGGGATGACAATGCAAGGGTAGTTACAAATGGCAGTTATGTTTATAGAAATTAAAAAATCTAAAAATATTTGAGGACGGTCCATAGCAATTCATAGTTGTTACATTTGATTTATTTTAAATTTATTGTGCAACTTGTATTTTGCAAAAATAATAGAAAACATTGAAGTTGTTTGGCCACGATAATAGAAACAAAATTTGTTTGATTATGTGTTTCTTTTTGTGAAATTACATTATGTGAATAAACAATTTACATTCAATGGATTATGTGTTTCTTTTTTGTTATAAATACTTTGCATAGGAAATTACAATGTTTTTCTTCTTGGTTGGAAATCCACCTATTGTAAAAGTGGGTGCAAGAAAACAATCCTTGATTAAAGCATCAAACCTCTTTTGTGAACATTAAAAACCTTTTAGTTATCTTGGTACCTTTCCATCTTCAATAGTTCAATAGCTCCATTTGATGTTAATAGCACATATGCATAGACTTTTATAAAAAGCATGCTTACTTTGACTCTTTGTTTGACAATGAGAATGTGCTTGGATTTATGGCAACAATTAATGAATAAGACTTATAAACCACTTTGTTGTTGTAGCTTGCATTTGTTTTCCAATCATTGGTTCAATTTGCACATGTGTATAATGAATAAGATAAACACGTTGTAATTTAATGAATCAAGTTTTGAAACCAAAAGCAACACCTTGCATGTGTTTGATCCAACAACACAAAATTGCAAATTAGCTAATTAACATTGAATTGAATATATTGAATTCATGTCCATTGAATATACATGTTCCATTCAATTCACAATCAATCTAAATTTCCATTCAATGCAAATTTAATTCAATTTCAAGGTCCATTGAAAAATAATATCATGATCATATTTTATTATTCAATTGGGTTATCAATCAACCATTGTTCAAACAAAACATTTCTTAGATTTTTTCCTTTTTGTCTTTTAACACTTTATGCTTCTCTAAAGGTTGGTAGTCTATCTCCAAATCTTGTAAAGATTATCTAAAGGAGTTGTTATGTTTGGAGGCTTTGATTCAAATGCATCCAAATCTATACAATAATTATGTAAAACACAAATGGCAACATCAACTCTCGAAGCTTTTTATCAATCCTTGAGTTAAAATGTTTCAATATACGATATTGAACTTCACATATGATATCGATATGAATGCTTCTTCCTACTAGAAATTACACACAAAACTAGTAATCCAATCATCATCCATAGTGGAGGCTCATTGAAAAGAAAATCATGCCCCCTTTGATTTGAAGACTATACAATTTTTCAACGTAATAGTAGGAAGGAGCATCAAATAAGCAGATCCCTCCTGAGCAGAATGTGGTCCATGTGTAACACAAACATTTTTCAATGCAGTATTTTCAAGGTAGACAAGTTGTTGAAAATAATGTACTCCAAATTAGCTTGAAGAACTTGAAAGTCAAGCTTTGAAAATTGAAAGAAATCTAGTAAAAACTCAAGAGTTAAGTGGAGGAAGAAAAAAACCTAGAAATGCTTCATTGAAAACTCAAAAGAAAACTGACACACCCACCTCACACATTGATGCACTCGAAAGTGGTAGAGAGTCCGAGATACACGTTGTTTTTGGTCCGGATTCTTTGCTAACCATGTGCCCATGCGGTGGCTGAAGGTTTGCCGAGCAGTCCGGGGCCCGCAAACAACTTTTTTATCATGTGCTCAGGCATACCTAATAGCTACAGAATAGTTATTAGGGTTTTGTTTTTTCATTTCTTCTGATGCTCCACTATCGGAGATGGAGCAAGAGGGAGGAAGATTTGAGTCTGCCTAAACGGTGGAGCTTGAATTTTAGAGCGTGGATTTTGACTCGTAGTGGCTGGGAGTTTTTGTGTGTGGATGGATGCATCTGAGGAGGAGGAGAAGGAGGAGGAGAAAGTGTGGGAGCGGGATTGGAAGGATTAGGGTTTCCAGGAGGGTTTAGAGAGGGTTGGGGTTTTGTTTTCTTCTTTTTCAGTTGTGTCCAAATGCCGCAGCAGTCGCATCATCCTCATCATCAGCGAGGTGGCGCGCGGAACGGTGGCAGCGGCGCCCAGCTTGTGGTGGATGAGCGGTTGCAGCAACTGGTGCTTCGGATGCGATCGGCCTTGCAGCTTGGCTTTCGCTCCTCATCATCGCTGTAAGTCTCCTCCTCGCCTGTCTCAAGCGTCGAAAAGGATGAGAAAGATAGTCTGTTCAAACCCTGAAGATCTATGGTTTTCTCAAAGCCCTTCTTTGGTGGTGCACATGTTTATCAGATGTTACCAATCAGTGACCCATCTTGGTAAAGGAGACGAAGCTATTGTTGGAACATTAGAGGATTCTTTCTTTTTGTTGTTTTCTCTCTCTTTGATACCACTTAAGGGTTTAAACCCTAAATCCTAAACCCTAGACCCTCTTAACCCCTGTGGCTTGGGGTTATCTGTATATTATGCAAAGGGAAAGAGGAGATGGCAGGTGGAAAGATGGAGGGCAGAAGTGGTATACTACAGATGCACAAGTGCAGGGACAGGCGGTGCGGGCCATAGCTGCATTTGTGGCTGCTTTGCCCCCCCAACCCTTTCCAGTTTCTCTTCTGCAGGTATTCGTCTCTACAGACTAACTTGGTAGTCAACCTTGTTGGCAGCGAACAAATGCTTCTTGAAACATGCATGCTATGTCATTTGAGCTTGGTTCTTGCTCTTTTATTTTGTTGTGTTTTTTGTTTTGCTCAGTTCAATGCTACTCAGTCAAGGGGATTTAGTTCTTGTCATGGAATCCACCTGCTGGCTTTCTTCAGAATGCAAGTTTTTCCCAATAACCTCCTATTGTTAGGAGGGCTTTTCACCACTGACAAAGTATCTTCTCTTAGAAGCAAATAAGCTCAAACATGAACATGTGTAACAGGCAGCAATAGATGAAGCAGTACCAGCACTGGAAACTCTATTGGCTGCAGAACAGGATGCAGTTTACAAGCAGGCAGCAGTTGCAACATCAGGACTTGTGGGAGTTCTTCGAGAGCACCATTTGCTGCAGCTTCTCCTGCCACTGGCAGGTCTGCTGAGCCCTTCCAAGGCTGCTGTGGCCACAGCCTCTGCAGCTACAGCAATGCTAAGAATTATTGGAACAGCAAAACCAAGGGTTGCTGACAAGTGCAGGGGGTTGGATGATCCAGTGTGGCAAGCATTGGAGGAGGCTGATGTGTTGGGCAACATTTTATGTCAGCTTGATATGGGACAAAGTGTCCATGGAACTACTGGAGTTGCAGAGTGCAATGAGGTACTTGCCATGATTTTGGAACGCTGGCCAGTGGCAAGGTTTAGAGTGGGCCATATGCAATCAGTTAGAATTGCTCTTTTATCACATGGCATGAGTGGCAATAAGGCGATCGCAATTGCTGGGTTGCGAGCATGTTCTGCTCTGGGTATTCTCAATTGCACTTCCTCACAATCTTGCTTTCCTGTCTTGGTTCCATGTTGCTGTGTTATAGCATTTAGTTAACAACCAAATCAATGACAAAGTATGGGTGCAAAATTAGGTCGATGGAGCTTCTCAGAAGGTCAAGATAATGTTGTCAATGTTTTATGGCATATACTGACAAGTACACTGGGAGCAGTACTGTGTGCAGGTGTAGCAACACTGTTCTTGCAAATTGGGCAAGATTTGTGGGCAACAATAGCTCATTGTCTTCAAACTTTTAAATCTCCCTGGGTTCGAGTAGAGGCTCTACGCTTGCTTTCTCTCCTTGCTGTAAGTTCACCTAGAGAATCCAAGTTGTCCTATTTCTGACATCAGTAAGTTTGCTATTTTGCCTAACAAATCTCTGTTTTTCCTTGCACATAACTATATGCATTTATTTGTGACTTTTCAGAGATTAAAACTTTCTATGCTAATGCAAAGCCATGTGTTGAATTGTTCGTTGTTGGATTTCCTCCATTTTTTTGGTGTTCATTTTACTTCTTCTGCTGGTTGCATCCGCAGAGAGTATCTTCTTTCAGTGCTTCATGTAGAGGGTTGCACTTGCAAGCTATTGTGGAGGGTTGCTTGAGAGCCTTAGAAGAGGCACGAGAGGCAAGGTCATCGGCAGAAGTGAAGTGGGTAGCTTTGGAAGCAGCACATGCCACTAGTGTGATGCTTCATTGGCCTGGTGACCATCATGAGGTTTTTCACAATATGGGGGTAGCACAAATCATTTCAGATCTGCTGTTAGAGAGGGATGCCCTTGCAAGTATGAAGAGCAGTGCAGAACCATCAGCCAAACTTAGACACAACCGACGGCCCCGGGGTACAGGCAAGGGGAATCTGATGTTATGGCCTCTCCTCTGGGAAAGTTTGGGCTTCATTGCTGCTCATTACAAATCACCACTGGAGAAGGGCCCTCTGTCAGGAAAATCTTTTCATGAAGACATTCTTTGTGGGCTGCCTGCTACTGCATGGTGAGTAATATTGCACCTTGGCTTCATTCCAATGTCATCATCATTGCATACTCTAGCAGAACTCAGCTAGAATTTATTGCATGATGTGTCATACCAACATGGTGCAATAAACCACCTCATGCAATAAACCTTGAGACACTTCCTCTTGCACATTTTTCAGAGCCTCTGCTAGCACTATTTTGATGGTAATTTTCCCAGGCCTTTTATTCGCATGGGTGGTTTTTCAGTGCAAGGTTACTTAGAGCTTTGCATAGAAGCAGCAATGGCCACAGCCGTGTCAATGAGGAGGCTGGGCCGATTATGGATGAGGAGCAGATGACTGGTCAAGAACTACTGCAACTGTGTAGGGCAGTCTTTTTGCTCCTTTCGTCACCTTCCCAGGGCCTTTCAGCTTGCAGCAGACTCTGCTTGAAGACTGCCTTAGAGTTGCATGGGAATGACTGGCTGCCTCTTTTGGTGGACTCACTGGCTCTGGGCCATCTTGCACCATCACTTGTGAGGCCAGACAACTTGCAGACAGCAATGAACTTGTTTGCCCTGGCTTCCTTCGCATGGTTGCCTGCATGTCAAGAGCTATTACTGCAAGGAAATGTGCTGGAGGTTGTTATGGCTGTGATTTGTATCCATGCTCCAAGTGCTTTTGCCACAAAGTGGGAGAGACTGAGTTCTGCAAAATGGAGTGTAAGTCATGCAAGGGCAGGTATTGCTGCCAAAACCTGCTGTCAAGAAATCACAGAGGATTGGGAAGGAGATGATGCTGTTCTCTTTGCATCCTTGTGTGCATTTGCTAAACTTGCTTCAGGCTCAAAGTGGGTAAATGGTTTGACAGTCAGTCTGAAGCAGGGCAGACTTGATGATGACAGCTTGCACAGCAGGACTCATGGAGAACTAGTGAGCATCCTATGGCAATTAGCTGAGGGCAGGACTGTTTCCCCAGGTGTGCGTTGGTGGGCTGTCTGTGGGTTGGCATGCTTTGGTGTATATGGATTTCCTAGCACACTGGGAAGAGATCTGTATCAAGCATTTGACAATTCATCATTGGCAGACATTGTCTTTGTGCTTGCTGATGGCAGTCGCTTGCATGCACATGCTGTTATATTGGCCATACGATGTCCATCACTATTACCCAATCAGTCTCCTTCCAGCAACAACACAACTACTGAAAGATTTGTCTGTCATGATGTTCATCTGTCTGATCATGTTTCTTATGAAGCCATAAGGGCCTTGTTAGAATTTGCCTATACAGGGTTGGTACAGATTCATTCTACAGAAATTAATAATGTAAGGGTGCTTGCCAAGCGTTGTGGGCTGCTACCATTGATAAGCCTTCTTCACAATCGAGCACCAGTATGGGGTCTAGCTCCTGCATCATGTGACCTATCATCAGCATTGGGGAGTGTTGGCCACCATTTTGGGTATGAACATATTTTATTTCAGCAGCTCATGTTTTGCAATGAAACTGAGAGTTAATATCAAACAGTAGTGGCATGGTTGTTTTGCAGTCTGAGATCTGTCCAACCAAGATTCTCTCTCTCTTGACTAGGTGTGCATGTGAAGGAGCAGACAAAAGTTTTGCCACAAGCCTTCAACTTTTCAGCCAGTCCTAACTAGCAACATTCCCCTGTTAAGGGATGTAGTGTGTCTCATGAGTTCCTTGACTGTTGCAAAATTTAGTGAAGAATGATAGTGGAGCTTCAAGATCAAAAGCTGGGAATGGCACAGCAAGCCAAGAAGATGCTAATTTTTGGCTCTTAAACTAACAGCAGAGCAGTGGTTTGCAGGAGGACCACAGAAAATCCAGTTATGAAAGCTCTTTGTGCTCTTTTGTTTGCCTGTTGTCCTTCAAATGTATATTGATGATTGAAGTAAACTAGTTGACCTGTATGAGGAGCTCAAGTTTGAGAACCATGGTGTCATGGTGCAGAGATATTATCCTGCAAGGAAAGACAGATGCTAGAGGTATTGAAGATTCACTCAACCCATGCCAAGGAAGAAAAGCTTGTGAGCAGATTGGAGACCATGTGCATGTGCATCGTGTTGTGTTGTCTGCCCGCTGCGAATACTTTCAGGCACTTTTTCGCTCTGGGATGCGGGACAGGTTAGGTCACTCTCCTTAGATTCACATTGTTATGTCCACGTCTTTGCCAATGAAGTCATTTCTTGATCTGGGTTTGGAGTCTCTTGTAGGCTATTCAAGAATGTAGATTCTGCATTTTTGGAGGTTTTGGAATGTTAAAACAGGCTGGTTGTGTATATGGCTGCAGTATGGTGGGAACAGTTCGCACAACTCTATCGCAAGAATCTAGCAAAGCGCTTATGTACTTTTTATATACAGGGAAGCTCAATCGACTCACAGAGGCTGAAGGTTGGTGTGCATGGGACAACCTAGAATTATCAAGCCAGGTTGATTATTTGCAAGGCTTAATAGAAATCGCACAACTGGCAGGCCAATGGTTGCTCCCTGGTCTTCAACAGGAGTGTGGTGCACTAGTGAAGCAACATTTACAGTATTGGAATTCACAACTGGGCCCTCTTGTGTTCTCTTATGCAGCCACATGTGAGCAGTGGGATATAGTGGAGATGTGTGCATGTATTATTGCCCCACACTACACCTATCTACGTGACACTGGGGCCTTTGATCAACTCAATGATGGCTTGAAAGATCTCCTTCGAACATCACATGTTCAGTTTGCCCTTGCTGATGTTCACCTCCAACCTGCCTGATTTATTCATGCTAATGTTAAAGATGGAGTTCCATTGCTCCACTGTTCTGTTTATGCAGAGATGCACCATATCTTTAGCTGATATGTGGCCTCCCATCTGCCCACTTGCTGAAACCAGGTATGGTCATGAGTTTGTATCCATCTGCAGGTTTGGATCCATAGTTGTCACTTCCTAAATTTGTGATGAACTTGTTTCCTGTTGATTGGTTAAATAGAGTTGTGTGAAGTCTGTTTGGCATTGTATGAACTGTATTGAAATGCCAACTATAAGTGCACAGTAAATTCTTTAGCTGCCTGGACATGTGTGAGCATCCATGTGGAAACAGGAGCCAGGATGTACATGCAGAGCACATGTCATACTTGCACTGCTCCTGCCAATTATCTTCTATTTGCAAAAAGAACCAGGTTTAGAAACCTTACTGGGAAAAAACTTTACCCCCACTGTTATTGTGGAATGCTCTTGCATGAGACTTAATTAGTTTTATGATTTTGCAGTGAGACTGAAAGGATCTCTGAATCCCAAGTGGCATCTATATAACGTATTACAGTTAAGATGACTGGGTGGGGAGCAAATATACTTTATTCTGGAGATCAAACTTACATGCTCCTACCAGGTCAGAATTGGGAATTTGTCAACAGAGTTTGGAGTCTTTGGCAGTCAATGACGCTCAACTGTTGGTTCAGAAGTACCATAGGAATTGCCCAGGAATCAAGTCTTTGTGGCACATGTTTGGTACCCAATTTTAGTGACAGCAGTTACAGAAAGGAGGAACAATGTCCACAAATTTCTGAAGATATCATCCTCACTCAAATATGCTCCTCTGTGTCTTGGTGTGTACCAGGTGGAGTATGTACTGGTGACCCGCAATCTCAGGGTGAAGAAAGCTCATAATAATCAAGGCTTGTGTTGTGTAATTATCAAAAGCATTTAGAATTTCCTTACATAGGATTGTAGGTTTCAGACTGTGCATAGGCTGATGTTTAGGTACCTGCTGGCAATTGTCTTGGCAGTCTCAGGAACTTATTGCATTTGTGATGTAGTGCTGCAATATGTGTTTGCAGGTTATTTGTCTATTTGAAGTGTGTCAAGTTTGATTGCTGGAGCCATTTATCTACTGTTTAGGGATGGCTCCAACAGGACTGCTGGAGCCATCTATCCATCCTCAAAATAAGCATGTCATCCTAAGTGTTCAATTTTTCATTTTTTTAGAGATTTGATTATTGTTAGGTGGAGGTAAGTATGACATCTGATGATTTATTTTATTTGAATTTATAATATTGATGTTGTACCAATACTTGCCCCCTCCTTGTTCAGGTATGATTACAATTGTCTCTAGGCTTTTAGATAAAAATGGCTTTGTGTAGGTGGTTGTGCATGGATGTCCAATGTGATGGTGAGCATTTTGTTTGGGCAAAATCAAGCTAGTCATAACAATAATGGTTGTTAGATTCACACTTAGTATTGTGTGGTTTGGTAGTGATTATTGTTTAACATTGTGTGTTGATTAGGTTGAAGTATCTTGTTTTGGGGTTGGCCATAAGTAATACTTGAACATTTTTGACTTTGACATTATGCTTAGTATTTTTGTAGACTTGTGATGATAGGGTTATTGCGCCCTACCATATTCCAGAGATTGCTCTAGTTTCTATGCAGCTTTAGATTGTGATTGTGGTGTATGTCTTTGAGGAGGCAGCTTGTGATGTCTCCAGAACACCCTATGATGTTTTCCCCGTTGTTGATGTCCCCTGCCTAGGTATGGACAAATTTACAGCATTCTTTCAAATAACAAGTGATATGATGCAACTATTGAAAATTTCCCTAGATGTTCATGTGTCTACTTTGTGACAATGTTGTCAAGTTTTTTAGGTGGCTTTGGGACATATGTGCAATGTAAACATCTGTATCACGTCTTGCAATCAATTACATTCTATGGGTTCACGAAAGATTTCATTCATTATTGCACGTGGAGTTGAGATGAAATTCAGCGTTTGTTACAACGTTCTAAAGTCTTAGAACTCCAATGATAGTACATCACAATTGTATATGTATCAAATCAATTGTGATTTTCTCATTCATGAAGCTTGTAATAAAACTTTTGACAATCATAATGTGCTTCCTTGTATATTGTGTCTTTGTGTATAATATTGTAATACTTTGACCATTTCACAAGTATTTTTCAACCATGCAATTTCCACGTATTTTAACAATTTTTAAAATGAAATAATTTTTTTGACCCCTAGACATTTTGAATATTGGTTGCACCAAGGATTATGAAATGCATTTTTAAATTTTCTTTTGTCTTCAAGCCCTCACATGAGGCTACACTTGAGAGCTCTATTCACTAAGCCCATGTTTCAAAGTCAAAAACCTTTGTTAATTCCAAAAGATATATTGGCAACGTGCTAGAATATTCCATGACATGTCATCAAATATTTTGCCACGTCACTCTAAAATTAGAGAAGAGGTTGATGGGATTCTTGAATATTTTTTACATTCCTAAAAAGCTATGGAAAAAAAAAGGTTCATAACATTATCTCCCTAATCTAGAATGTGTCTAGGATCCTAGATGAACCTATTGTTGGTTCATCTACAACAAAGGCATAAAAGAGGTCATTTACACCATTAACTCCTTATGACATTCCAAACAAATGTTGTCTTATGTTACACATTAAAAAAAAAAACAACATTTTTAGCAATAGTTGTTCTACCATAAACACATGATTGGTTTTATGCTCCATTCTCCCAACAACAAAACCATAGCTCCTCAAACACAAAAATGCACCTCTATTGCTATACCACGCTCCAAACAAAAACAAAAACCCAGCTTCCTTTAGACACCTTGTGTGCAAAATCACATACAAAACCTGCCTTCCTCAAACCCCCTCTGCGCAAAACCACAGACAACCATCTAGTTGCTACCTAGTTCAAACGGTTTGCAAACAACCTAGACCTAACCCTAATTTTGTTGTTACCTCCCTAAACCCTACATAAACCAATTTCTATTCACCCATTTCTTTAAACCACTTTCTATTTGTCCCTTGTGTGAACACATGAACACAAAATCTACTTAAAAATCTCCCCAGTGTAAACATCTTAAAACCATGAAACTGGTTCCTATGCTCCCACCAGTTTGAAAGCCCCAATAAAAACAACTGAGTACTTTCGAACCCAATGAAAAAAGTGTGTTCCTATCCACCTATCATCCATCCCTCATGGTTCACTGGTTGCTTGTTGGGTGGGGATTGTTGGATGAATGGATTATGTGACCAACACCTACCAGTGCACCATTCATTGGAAACCCATTCATTCAGCTGACCAAAAATAATTCATAAATCCATTATCAAAGGATTTGGGATCAAGGAAGTTCAGCATTTGAAGTAGAGCTGGAGCCAAGAACACTTACAAAACCTGATGCAAACTTGTAGTTAGGAAGTAAGCTTTTAGGGGAATGGGATCAAGGAAGCAAAACTGAAGTTCTAGTAAGAGGAATAAATGTACACAATTTAGCAGCCAGGCATTCAATGAAGCACACAAAGTTAGTCATGCAAATTGAAATAGGATGATGAAGGCTAGGGTTTAGGGTTTAGGTATCATCTCTTAAAAGCATCTTCACCCCACACCATACCCAATATATGGAAAAGTTTTTTTTATAGTGTTCTAGAATTCAATACAATGAAATTGTCGCATGAAATTCATATTCAAAATAATGTGCGAGTTAATTTCCCATATCTACTTATTCATATTAAGTATTAGATAGTATAGAGTGTGGGATGAATTAGGGCCCGCTTTACCCTAGAAGTTAGGGCCAAAAAAAAACTTGGGGCCAACTTTGAGCATTTTTGGGTTGCAAATTGGCTCCAAGTTTACTAATAGGTGTTGGGAACATTGGCCCCAAGGGTTGCAAATTGGCCTCCCAAATTTGATGGTATCCTTTTTTGAGCCTTGGGGCCTATACAAGGCCATAAAGTTCAGCATTTATTAGTAACTTGGGGCAAATTGAAAAGTTTTTTTTTTTTTTTTTCTTCTCTCTTTCAGCCTTGACTCCTAGTGTAAAGCCCTTGGGGCTGATTTCAACTTTTGCACCAATAGGAATGCTGGATTTGGGTTGAACATTGGCCTTGACTCTTAGTGTAAAGCGGGCCTTTAATGGCATCACATGGATCAATCATTATGACCAGCCAATCATTTTTCAGTATTAACCCTTTTGGAGAGTTTTGCACAATGTGCATATTTATATGTCTAAATTTTGAGTTTCACAAGATTTGATAGTTGTACTCCATGCAATTTTTTTTTATGTATAAGCTTTTGTAATATTAATATACAATCAAATGGGTTATACGAATCAAAGAATATGTAATTTGTTACATACTCATGAAAGTTTTATATCCCTTTTATTAAAGCTAATGAATTGTGAGTCTAATTCTTATTAACATAATGATCACAAATCATTCAACAAATTACTAAACACAAGGTTGCTTTTATGTCTTTTCAATCTATGCATGCATCTTTCCATCAAGGTTTCAAATTTCGACCATGTAAACTTCAAGTTTGTTTTGAGTTCACCAACATTGATTTCTATATATCATTTTCCCACTTCTTATTTCCCAACACAAGCCCAAACGCCCTTTAAATATTAGATAAGAAGAAGTTATATTTCAAAAGTATATTTTCATCTTTATCCTATGATTCATAAAGTGTGAATCATTCGATCTTAAATTGTTAATCTTAATCCAATTACTCATCCATGATGGCTCTCAACTTAATCTAAAAAGTCATCACAAGAATTATATATGTCTAACTTTTAAAACTTGAATCAACCCTTAAATTAATTATGCCAAACTTCTAAAAGCTGGATCATTCCCTAATCCAATTATGCCATACTTCTAAAATGCACCCAAGTTTACATTGTCTAATTTATCACTCAAAGTCCACACCCAAGTTTCTTATTTATTCTATCTTTACATGTTACATTGCCAATGGAGATGTTCTTCCTACATGAGCTTCATCAAACCCTAAATTTTTTTTGATGTGAATCCAACACATGTGACTACGAATTGAATTGAGTTGATTTCATTGACATTGATAAGAAGTTGCACATTGCAAATTACTCCCTTGAGGCTTTGGATGTGGCAATGTAACTTACCACAACTTTACTTCAATACCTTACACAACATGTTTTAGATGAAATATAATATTTACATTTTGATTTGGCTTAGTAAATGTTATTTGAATAAGATCTCATGCTTGTCAAATGTGTTATGTAATAAAATGACTACTCCCGATTGGTTAGGTTCATTCATAATTGGGGTACCTAAAACGAATGCTAATGAATTCTTTTTTGCAAAAGATTAATTTGAAATTTTATAACATTAATTATAATGAATTGTTGAATGCCTACATTTATATTGATGTCATGTTAAATACATGAAAATAATTAAGAATATATTGGGCACAATATACATTTCTTTTTATTAAAAATTTAATTAACTATATTCAGGTTGGCTTAACTTCATTTCATTATAAAAGGATTGAAAGGGAATCTATTAAGTAATGCAATAAACTTCATTTTTTATTAATAATTTTTTTCAAATTACATTATGCTCAACAATGTTCATTGGATGTATTTGATTATATTGTACATCATATTATAATTTTGAAAGTTACAAAATTCAATCTAAAAGGGCTATGGGGGAAATGAATTTGAAAAAATGATTTATTCATTAGGCTTAAAATTTGTAGTCCTAGGTGAAAATCACATGTGTAAGAAATAATCATGCAAAGAAAAACATGTCAAGTTGTGTATAAAATCTTATTTATACATTTTGTGCAGTTATGAGTTTTAACTAGAATATTGATAATAATAAAAATAGACTTGAAAAATCACCACCACCATACAAATGATCTTATTTTACAAGTTCAACTCACTTAAATTCATTAATGTGTAGATTCTATATTTGAAAAATAATGAAAAAAATAGATTAAAAAATTGAAGTTGTGTCCCAAAAAAAAAGTGATATCAATTACAAATAAGCTCAATTGACTACATGGATTGGCCCAAATGATTGAGTTTCAAATAGTCTTTCATCTTTTATATTGCTTCAATTTTGATGTTTATGAGTGAGGATTGGGAAACATTTTGTATACACCATTGTTGGAGAGGATATAAATATTGCTAGAAACACACAAACAAAGGAATATGGGCGAAGTTGCTCTTACTTAGTACTTGTAACTGCAATTGGATATATCTCCATGTGTAAGGAATATGGGTGGAGTTGCTCTTAATACTTGTAACTAACATTTGCATTGGATATCTCCCATCTGTGCCAAATGTAGCTCAGCATTGGTAACTGCACTTTGCATATATGGAAGAAATTTTGGATCCAACAGCATCTGTGTGATAATGTTGCAGCACCCATGAAAAATTGCATGGAGGCTGCCATTTCTTCCAACCCATTTAATAAGTGGCCATTTCTTGATAGGCGTGCATCATGTTGTCCAGAAATGAATAGGTATTGGAGTCAATCTGAGATGTGTTGTTTCAGACAAATTTGGCTCCAACAGCAGCATCTGTGTGATGCTGTTGCAGCACCCATGAAAAATTGCATGGAGGCTGCCATTTCTTCCTACCCATTTAATAAGTGACCATTTCTTCTTGATAGGCGTGCATCATGTTGTCCAGCATGAATAGGTACTGGAGTCAATCTGAGATGCGTTTCAGACTTGCTTTTATTTAGACAGTTTGACCCATTGTTGCTGTGATTCAGTTCATGTAATTCCTGCCTTTAAATGCTCTACTACGTCCTTTCACTATTTGCTGTTCACATTTTCAGACTGTTGCAACACAGGGCAAATGTGCACACTGCATCTCACACCACCCCATTGTTGCTGTGATTCAGTTCCTGTAATTCCTGCCTTTAAATGCTCTACTACGTCCTTTCACTCTTTGCTGTTCACATTTTCAGACTGTTGCAACACTGGGCAAATGTGCACACTGCATTGCACACCCAAGTTTTAGATCTGAGCATATATATATTCTCTCTCTCTCTCTCTCTATCAAAATTTTCAACACACAATCACATTCAGATTTGAATTTTGAGTTTTTCACTCTATCTAAGGCAGGGCAATGGCAATAGGCACTGAGAACTGGGGGAGCTGCCACCAAAGCTCTGGTCTTCACCCATTTTGCATGTAAGTAACAAGGTACACAAAGGTTCAGAGAGCTCTCTCTCTCTCTCTCTCTCTCTCTCTCAGAGCACAGCTACTTTGGTTTCTC
>Ga0209208_10007232_pt1 | contig 15110 bp, 18 predicted proteins | sample S1TSphfallax_3_FD_187694 | JGI IMG/M metagenome (GOLD analysis project Ga0209208, IMG submission 187694) | Host-associated microbial communities from peat moss isolated from Minnesota, USA - S1T2_Fd - Sphagnum fallax MG (SPAdes) (version 2) | ecosystem: Host-associated > Plants > Peat moss >...
TGCATTTTATGTGAAGAATTACACATCCATTTGCCAAATTTTTTTTTTTTTTAGCTCCTTTATTTTTGACAAAGTTAAATTCTATCTAAATAAATAATTTAATCTATTATGAAATAAATAAATAAATAAATAATTATAATAATTAATTAAAAAAAACACTCTACAAACACAACATGCACAAACACACTCAAGCAAAACACAAATATGGTTGGCTGGTGCTTGCAACCCTAAACCCTAACCCTAAAAACCTGTATAATGTGAACATGATCCAATAATAGTGTGAACGACACGGGTGTGAACATCAGTTGAATTGACAATACAATACAATAAAAATAAAATAAAATAAAATAATTTCCAAATTATTGTAAAAAAAACCTACAATTTTATCAAATTCACTCATTGTAAAACCATGTTTTTAAAAAAAGAAGAAAGAAAAAAAAAATGGGACTTTTTAATTTTGCCAATTAAGGCTATTGTTGGTAAAGAGTTAAAAACACTCAAGCTTGACCAGTTCATAGTTCAGACCCCAGAAAATTTTTTTTGAATAAAAAATAGATTTAAAAAAATAAAATTCTAAAAAAAGTTTCGCCCAAATAAAAAAGGTAAGCCCAAGAAACGTAAGTCCATGAAAAGAAATTATTAACTGCAATCCAATGCCCACATGGATGAATGTGTACAACCGTTCTGCCACTATGAGGCACATACATACGTCGTATGTACGAGTATGTACGATTATGAAGTACGTAGGTGATCTTTTTATACGTACATGGTCGTTTTGTGCTACCTAGTCGAGAAGGAGTATTGGGACCAAGAAAATATTACTTACTGAAATCCAATGCCCACATGGATGAATGTGTATAACCGTTCTAATTGTGCCACGGCATCCAACAATGATGCACATACGGTGTAGTATGTATGCGTATGAAAATACGTATTTGATATTCATACGTACATGGCCGTTTGTTGCTCCTTAGTCGAGAATCAGTCAGCGCTTAGAAACTGCGAAGAGGAAGAAGAAGAAGAAGAAAACAAAAGCGGAGAATCCATCCAAGATTTTAACTGCGATCTTCGATTAGAAAGATGGCCATTAGCATCAGTGTCATGAGATTGTAATTGGGTTTGAATTACGCGCTTGGATTTCTCAACGAGATTTATGTATGATGATGAAGCAAGAAGGGATCGTAGAATCTCTGTTTGTGTGGGTCTGCGGTTGTTGTTGTTGTTCTTCAAGGAGTGTTTCTATTAATGCTTGATTTGTATTTTCTAGATGGCATTTTGATGTGATTCATGTTGGGTTGTTTTCCGATTTGGAATTTTTTTAGGGTTTAGGGAAGATTTGGATGCTGCAGCTGTTGTTGTTGTATTTGGGGATGTTGTTTTGGTTTTGACTTTGATTTCAACGAGTTGAAAGCGGTTAGGTGTTGCAGTGAGTGGGTGGGTGTGTCTTTGTTCGATTGAGAAGAGTTGTAGTAGGGAAGAAGAAGAAGAAGAAGAAGAAGTGGGGTTTGTTTCCGATGAGGACGAGCAGTGATGGGGATTTTGTGGTTTCACCGGTGGAGGCGGAGAATAATGGTGGGAACGAGAAAGAAGCAGCGACTACGCAGGCGGTGCAAGTGGCCGTCAACATTCGGCCTCTCATTGCCATGGAGCGTGTACAAGGATGCAAGGATTGTATAACAATTGTCCCTGGTGAACCACAAGTAAGCAGAAGCAGCTTGTGCTTTTTCTTTTGTATGAAGTTTCATTCCTTTCTGGTTTATGGTTGTGGGCTCTTTTGTATGCCTTTTGCAACAAGCTTTTTCTGGACATGAGATGGACAATTTTTTTGCTTCAAACAATTTGTCATGATTCTTTTACACATCAATCCAACAGCGAAGTTTTTATGCCATGCAAGGAGTTTACGGGTTTGGATTTGAAACTATCACCCAGGAGGTGGGTGCTAGAGATTTCCTGCAGGCATGGGAACTGGAATTCTCCAGCCCATATTTGTTCTCTGAGGGAAAAGAGAAAGAGAAATTGATGTATGTGCGTGGGAACGAGAATTCTTCTAGCATTTTGTGCTATCAAGAAGAAGAGAGACTGATGTATGTGCATGGTACCAGAATTCTTCAAGCACATTTGTGCAGATTTGTGCTGTGAGGAAAAAGAGAGATTCATGTATGTGCATGGGACCAGAATTCTTCCAACCCATTTTGTGCTGTGAGGAAAAAGAGAGATTCATGTAAGTGCATGGGAACCTGAATTCTTCCAACTGATTTTGTGCTGTGAGGAATAAGAAAGATTGATGCATGTGCATGGGAACCAGAATTCTTCCAGCACATTTGTGTTCTGAGCACAAAAGAGAGATTGATGTTATGTGTGCATTTTGGCAGGTGCAAATTGGTCACCATTCTTTCACATTTGATTATGTGTTTGGTAGTACAGCTCTCCCACTGGACTCTATCTTTGACAAATGTGTGAAGCCCCTTGTGGAAGGACTATTCCATGGCTACAATGCAACAGTGTTGGCTTATGGACAGGTGTAACTTTTGTCTCTCCTGGAATTTGGACATGTTTCTTGTCACATAGGTGTTGCGGCTGCAATGTAATTTTGTGATACATATGTTGCTCTGGCATTGTAGAGAATTCAAAGTAGACAGTTCTGTGGGAAACTCAATGCCACTCTTGGCTTCGATGACTGTCTTAGAACCAGAGAATAGGCTCCTGAAAGCTGTGTCTGTTGGTCACTGAACACGTTGGGGGGTTGTTTCTCTTCAGACTGGATCTGGGAAGACGTACACTATGGGGACAGGTTACACAGTGCGAGGCAACACAGAAGGAGTTATCTCCCAAGTCATGGAGACCATCTTCAACAGAGTTGAAATGCTGAAGCAAGAGGCAGATTTCCAGCTTCGAGTCTCATTCATTGAGGTAATCAGCTTTCTTGCATTGCAGATTGACAGCTTCTGTGACACAGCTTTGGAGGCATCACATATAGTGTGGCCCCAAACACCTTGCTTATTGTTGCAAAGTTGAAGGGGGAGCTCTGCAATTTACCCTACCAGTGGGACTGTTCTTGAGCATTGCAGATTCTAAAGGAGGAAGTGCATGACCTTTTGGATCTAAACCCTTCCTCAGCAGAGTATGGCTACATGGGAGGGACAATGGGTGCAGCATTTGGGGCAGGTATTAAGGGACTGGGGAATGGAAAACCACCTATACAGATTCGAGAAACAATCAGTGGAGGGATAACATTGTCTGGTGTAACGGAGGTCAATGTAAAGAGTTTGGAGGAAATGTCAGCCTGTTTGGAACGAGGATCTCTTTGCCGTGCTACTGGTAGCACCAACATGAATTCACAGTCGAGGTTAGCAATTCTCACAATTACTCTTCTGAAAAATGAAGAAGTCCTATCAATTTGTGAGTTTCTTTTTTGTCAATTATTTTAGTTGCATCCAGATGTAGCCTATTTTGTACTGATTCTTAATATTGAGGTGTGAATTGTAGTACTTAAGAGCACAGGAATGTTTTCACAAACTTTTTGTTGTGGGTGTTGGTGTTGTTGTGTCAGTCGTTCACATGCCATATTCACCATAACCCTAGAACAGCGTCGCAAATGGGATAAATTGGAAGACTGTGGTGAGGAGTATCTTTGTGCAAAGCTTCATCTTGTGGACCTGGCTGGATCAGAAAGGGCAAAAAGAACTGGAGCTGATGGTGCACGCTTTAAAGAAGGTTTGATTACATGCAAGTTCTATCCCTATGTCTAGCCATGGAGTTGTATTTGCCTATCAGCTAGCAGGCAAGAAAGTTGATCATGGGTACCATTCTAAAAGGACTTATTTCTCCTATTTGTCTCAGGGGTGCACATAAACAAGGGACTTCTAGCCCTTGGAAATGTAATTAGTGCATTAGGTGATGACAAGAAGCGTAGAGAAGGAGGGCATGTACCCTACCGTGATAGCAAACTCACTCGACTTTTACAGGCAAGGAGTTTTCCCGTCTCTCTAGGTGGAAACAGCTTTTTTACTTTCTTCTTGGGTTGTGTCTTTGGTGTCTCATTCTTTTTCCTAGTCAATTGAGGATGTCTTTCCTCAATATTGTCTAGGTACTTCCAGTGACACTACATTTTCATAGGCGTGGAAATTTCAGGTTTTTCTCAGCCTGCATTCTCTCTGCCTATGGGTGTAGTGATTTGACATTGTGCAAGATTCTTGGACTTTCAGGATTCACTAGGAGGAAATAGCAGGACTGTCATGATTGGTGAGTCATTTGAACCTTGAAACAAACACTTTGCAAAGGCTTTATTGAACTGTAGATTATTTACTTGGTGCCACTGGCTGTTCTTCCACTTATGATTGTTGTCATTTGTTGCTGCAGCTTGTGTAAGTCCAGCAGATTCAAATGCTGAAGAGACCTTGAATACATTAAAATATGCCAACCGAGCCCGCAACATCCAAAACAAGCCAACGGTGGGAGATCAAAATCTGACCATTTTGATGCTTTCCCCTCTCTGCCTGGATTCTGTTGTTGGTTTTTGGAGTGCATGGTATTGTGCATACTGTCCTCCTGAAATTGTGGAATGCTGATGTAGCCTGCTGTTCTGAGAGTGGGCCATCTGATCTGTACCATACCCATCCTCTTGAACCAAGGTTTCTCGTGTGGAATAGTCACCACCAATTAGACTTGTTTTTTGACTTGAAGAAGAACTATCTTAATCAAAAATTCATGGTTCAATTTGTGGGTGGTGCAGGTTAACCGTGATCCAATGGCAGCAGAGATGCAGCAAATGCGTCAGCAATTAGAGCTTATGCAGGCAGAACTCCTCTGTGTGCGTGCTGGAGGTCCATCCTCCACAGAAGTACAGGTATGCAGGCTAAAAAACTGAGAAGTCATGAGATAAAAGTTCCGGCAGTTTTACTTGTTAAGTACTTTCTTGTACCATTCCTACTGAATCTGCTATGTGCTACAATGATCTCAGGTGAAGAGGAACTTTTGTAGTTCAAACTTGATGATTTATGTGCTGCTTCCATGTGAATTCTGTGCAGGTGATGAAGCAAAAGATGGTGTGGCTTGAAGCTAGCAATATGGACCTTCGCAAAGAGCTAGTAGAAGCTCGTGGGCAACTTGAGTCATTGGCCCAAACTGCTGTGGAGTCACAGGTCAGTGGAGACCAGGTTGTTTTCTTTTCAATTTTGTGATGTAGCCATAGTGGCAACCATCCACAAGAGCAAAGAGCCAAATTTGCCTACAGGTTAGAGAGAACGGTAGACATTTTCTAGAGTCTAAACCTCCAAAAACTGAGTGTTCAAATATGGTAACTTCCATGTTTTTCTCCTCAGAATTTGGCAAACCGAAAGGCATCTAAAAAGAAATTTGTGACAGTCCAAAAAAATGTGTCCTGTAAATGCAAAAAAAATTGACTGGTGGTTACCATCTCATTTGGCGGTCTTCTCAGTGTTGACCTGTATGAGATGATGAATGAATCTGGTAAAGTCACTTAGAAGTCCTGAAGGTAGAGAGTCATAGTTGGACTTGTGCTTCTTTCAAAGTGATGGCCATTGTTCAGTATGGCATTCTCCAAGGCATTCTTGTTTAGGGCTGATGATATCAAATTGTTGTGGAACTCAGGTTGAGCGTGACAAGTTGAAGTTAAAGCTTGAGAAACTTCGTGCTGGGAACACATTTGAAGAGCTAGATGAAGATGCTGATGTGCAGGTATGTTGGATCTTTGTAGCTATAAGGACAGTCTAGATTTTTGTAAAATGGGTATTGTTGCTGGTCTCTGTGCACAGTTTTGCACATGTGTCAACTGTCAATGTGGTTTGAAACACCATTGTTTACACACCAAAACTAATGTGCATGTATAATGTGGTGCAGACTGAAGGCTTGCTGAAAGATTATGTGACAAGAATTCAGGAATTGGAGTGTGAGCTGCTTCAGATGCAGAACTCAAGGTTTCCATCAATTGGATCCTTGAGGCCTGTCTCTTCTCAATCCTCTGACAGCTTTGAAGACAGTGTGTCAGGAATAGACTTTGGAGGTGTAAACAGTGATGGAAGCATTTTCTTAACATCTGGTAAGACGTGTCAATCACTGGACACTATTTAAAGGGCGTGCTCTTTATTTTTTCATTTTCATTGTTTGCAACTCTTGACCATTTAATTAGAATTGTTTGCCTACTTCATGAAGATGTGTACAACAAACAACTGTGCAAACACAGGTGATTCTTCTTGTGAAGCTGAGACTGTTGTGGTGGCCAAGGAGTGGGGTCGCATGACATTGCAAGAGAATCTTGACAAACAACTTCGAGAGCTTAACATTCGCCTTCAGCAAAAGGAGGTTAGTAATATGTGTCCCTTTCAAAGTTTGAGCTCTGAGATGAAAGACTTTCACTTGTCTTTTTTGAAACTGAACTTCTGTTAGATAGCTCTTATTGTAACCGACCCTGCATAGCCATTTAGCCATAAACTGTTAGCCACAAGAGTACAATCTCAGCATTGCTGGAAGTTGGGAGGATTTTTGTTCTTATGTGGTGCCACATGGTGCAGGCTGAGATGAAGACATTTGAGAGATTTGATCCTGAATACCTAAGGCTGCAGTATGAACGGAAGCTTGAGGAACTAGAAGAGGAGAAGAGATCTTTGCAGGTAAAGTTTTGCATTTCATTTGTGACACAGTCTGTGGGTTTGTTTCTGCATCACCACTACAATCTGGCAAAGCATTCTGTGGCAAACAGCATTGTATGTCTTTTCATGTCATAGTTTTGTCAATCATTTGGTGGGTACATTGTTTGTTACCACAATCAAGGCACATGGTGACCATTCATGAACTGAATGCAGACTGCCACTTACTCAATGCATGTGTGTGGCCTGCTCAGGGGGAAAGAGACAGGTTGATAGCAAATCTTGAAACTCTTGCAAATGCAGCTGATCAGAATGTGCAAATGGTACAAGAGGTGAGCATGCAGAAACGGAAGCAGCTGGAACCACATATACAATCTGACCACAAAAGATTCTCTCGCTACTATGGCAGAAAGCAGTTGACTGCAGCATGTCTGTTGACAGGCTTACTCCAGATCTCAGTGGCATTGAGTTCTCCACTGCTGTCACTAGGGGCAGATAGACTTGAGAAAGAAGCTGGTGAAGTAGTTTAACTCCTATCAGAAACAAGGTAGTTAAGGCTTGCAATGAAAATCTACTGCATCAACAACACACAGAAGCAGCAGCTTGTCTTTGCACCCATACCTACTGACTGCCAAAGCAGGAGAGAGCCACAAAACATGGATGTGAGACCAGAGTAACCGTAGTCAAAGAAGTCTTCCCAAATCTAAACTTGATGTGCAAGGTTGCAACTCTTTCTCCAAACATGCCATGGGGTAGGCTGTCCTTGACCTTCATCACTGCATCTTTGCAATTTTCAGTTACTGTTTCTTTATAATTTTCCAGATGGGCACCTCTTTTACAACCATGGTCACATCAGAAATTGTTCACCATATGATACAATTGGTGGTGTGCTGCAAGTGCTATCCAATACAATGACTCAGTCTGGATATGTGATAGAAAGTGTTGCTTCTGGAAATGTGACAGAAACTCACGACATGATTTGCCCCAAATTTTGGGTGGATTTATAATATACCTACCTACACCCTCCATCAGGACCCGATGAAGTCAGTGGGAGGAGTCATGGCAGCTCATCGCTGCTGCTGTTCATGATGAAGGTGATGATGATCAGGCAACAGTTTGTGAGCAAACTATCCTGCTCCTCCTTATACAAGTTATGACCACAATCAGTGCCTAGTCACCTTCAAGGTGTTGTTTTGGAGTTCTTCTGTCCAATCTCATGGATATGGTCTCTGTTGGTTCACTTCTTTTGAGTTAGCATTTTTGAACATGACACAGATTGGCCAGGAACTGTTTCAAATACACTACTACTCTTCCCACTGAAGATGGTAATATGAGGCACAAGGAACAAGATTCAACAGTGTCAAGATTTGTGTCATCATGTGCTGGAATAGTTGGATTCTGAGTAGCATCTAATGTCATCGTACACGGTCTATCACAATTGGTCTAAAGACAGTGTTAAAGATAATGTTCTTCACATCTGTTGTGTATCTATTCACTGTTGCAGAGAAGCAAAGCCATGAGGACAGCTCACATTTTGCAGTGGTGGTGCTAAAAATTGGTGGGAAGTTCACTAGTGATATCACTGGATGCTCTCATATAGACATGAATTGACATTCTGTAGTATGACATGCTCACTCACTCCTTGTTCATTCTCTGTAATGTTCTTTTGGTTTCTATCTAATTGCTTTAGGGTGGCAGCAGTATTGGCACTTAGCAAAAACATTGGTCTTTTCATTGAGCCTACTCTTGTTTAATGTTGGTGCCTGTCTGATTGAAAAGAAAAACAGAAAGCAAAGGATTGTACCTCATTGTTGATGATGACTCATGATGTTGGACTTGTTTCTTTTGCTGTGATGGTCAGGGGACATGGAACAGAGGAGAAGCAAATAATGAGGAGACTCCCAATCTTTCACAGTTTCTGGTGTCTCAGTAGTAGTGCTGTTACTCCACAGAAAACTCATTACTGAGTGCTCAGACCCTACTGGGGAACTGCAATTCTTGAACACATTTGTGCACAATGATGTTAAAGCTCTGCAGTTACACCTTACTGCAAGCTGTTGCCACTGGAGCATAGTGAATTCTACAATGATGTTAGGATCTGGTGAGTAAGCAAGAAGCGCAGCAGGAAACGTGTAGCATGGACAGCTTACCCACTGTTGTGCATAGTGCACATTTCAGGTACAACATAACACCACTCTTTTACCATAATCAGGATCATTCGCCATCTCTGCATGCAACCTGGTGGTGCAATGGGTAGCTGGGGAATAGACCGACAATACCATAGAAGCAAATTATGATTCCCTGAGAGACAAAAAGCATTTGTTGGGATGATAAATGAAAGAGGTATGAAATCTCAACCAAAGTAACTAGAAATTTTTCCAACAAGTTGAAATCCTACAACACCTACTGAAATAATGCACACCCAACAGCAAAGAATACTTATGCTTCAAAGTCTTATTGAAGCCATTCAGATTGGCAATTGGTAACAATAAAAAATGAGGTCTCCTTTATTTTGCTAAATTTTATACAATGAAACAACAAAAACGTCAAGAGTTTGTTTCATTTTGACATGATTGGTTGTATAAATCTATTGGAAATAAATATTCATTTCCTTGTCCTTCTTCATACTTATTAGTTTTTTGACTGATACTTGTTCTATTAATCAGCAGAAGGAAGATGATAATACAATCAAGTCCAGGTCTAAAAGTACAGGAATTGAATCCTGAGCTTGAAGACCCTACCCATTGCAGTAGGAGATTGCACTGAAAAATAACAAAACAAACAAAATTAAGATAGTGCTTGGCTGAAGTTCAATTTACAAAAACTAAAACTGCATACCACCCATAGCAATCAACATAGCAAACCTAATTGAAACAATGCAAATGTCATAGCATAAAATACATGAACATCACACATTGCATAAAGGGTTTCAGTTTAGAGATTTATTGGTGCTTGAACTATGCCTCTGGACCATATCAGGATTTTGCAAAATTTCAAGCCCTCACTGCTACAACATAGGAGAAAGTGTTCAAGAACTTCAAAGTATCCTATAACAAGATCCAAATGGGCTGTCAATCTATTCTTAAGCATGTACTCTTCATAAACAGCAAATTTGAGAAGCATCTTTCATCCTTTATGTTGCTCATAATCATGGGCATTAACAACTCAACAGGTTTCAACCATTCAGACAACCAATGGGAAAGAAACTAATTACTGGCCAAGTTGGTCCAAATTCTAATGCACAGATTACAATTCCATGAGAAGGAAAGTTTCATGGCTGCATGGTAGTTGGTAAGCATGGCAAGCATGGCAAGCTTGAAGAAAAGATGATTGTTGTGTTAGCAATTGAAACCCAGCTACATTCTTTCATAGATAGATTTGTCAAAATTGCTGAAAATTGAAAACCATTGGGTTACTACTATTACAAATGCAAAACACAAGATGTATTTTGCATACTGTTTAATCCTCAATTGATGAAAATCTGGAAAATTAAATTTGAAACTCCCAAACCTCATTTTCTAAAATAAATAAATATTGGAGAAAGAAATGCTGAACATCAGTTGTAGGGGCGAGGGCGAATTGACCCACTACATTGGGATCATGGCAAAAACCACAAATGGTCATATTAGGCCCCCAAAATTAAAAATTTGGACTCAAGGGACCCTGATTTAGTCTATGGAGATGATATTTATAAAACATCTAGAATATAAATTTATATTTGTATGGTTGTTCTTGGCCACATGAAGATGTACAAGATGGTGACTATGGAAACCCATTTGCTCAATCACTTCATCAAGTTCTTTAGTCCACTTTATTCAGGTTCCAGTTCCACATATAAACAGAATTGTGAACCTGGTTCCAGTTCCAGTTCTTAGTTCTTACCCGCCAAAGCAAGTACCCACCACAGTTTACATTAACCCTACTAATCCAAAATTCAGCACTGCAAGTTTTTGCAGACTATCATATCAATCCACCAGATACTGTGATCTTACAATTGCATATGGAATGGGTTTTCAGTGTCCTATTATTTAAGCAAAAAAAAAATCGTGTTTTGTTTCCTAGGTGGGACGGGCATTACCTAGTTGATCATCAAACAAAGAAGAAAGAGCACTCAAACACATGATCCAGAAGAGAGCATAAGGTTCAAAGAAAATAGGTCCCTGTGCTGCTGCTGCATGTGTGACGGTTTGCTGTTACAGTGTCCAGGGTTTAGGCAACTCTCCGCGTCAATAACAATGTAATCAGGATTGCAACAACTTGAAATCTAGCTCTCTGGTCAACAGTCCCGTGATATTATATTGTACAAACTCGCAACAGATGCAAATCTTTAGAGGAAACACGGGAGTGTAAATTTCACACCCTTTTAAGAAGTGTGCACTCCCTGAACCCTGCAAGACTCAGACACCCAAACTGTGTTACTGTGTTATGTCAAGAGGGTTCACTCCAATAGAGAAATGCTAAATTTCTGTTCCCTCTGTCTCTGTCTCTATTCAGTGTTGAACTGTGGCTCAATCAAAGTCCAGAATGTCATACTTCTGGGATGACTCTGAGACTCAAAACTGGTAAAGGGCCATTGTGAAGAGTAGGCGGGATACCTCCTTCTTCAAGCTCTTCGATTCATTGTGCAGCTGATGGGCTCAAGAGCATCAGCATGTTATTTTGATTTCCCTTCATATGTTGATGGGCAAAAGAATTTGTGCCCCAAAAGATCAGTGTGAGACAGACAATAAAGACCTGTATCTAGGTTAGAGAGTGGGTTTCTGTGCAATGGACTTGAAGCTTATATCACCACCTAAGACACCACTCACAAACTCTTCAAAACCCTCGAGAGTGACTGGTCCTCTATACACTGCAAACTTGCCTCTTCGAGGCTTATAGGCTACCAAAACTGCACTGGAGTTGTCCATGTCTGTTTCAGGGAATGCCTCCAAAAACCTGACATACTTCCCTCCATCAACGAGGATGTATGAGATGGGTGAAGCTCCATGCACATTCCTCACCAAAGACTTTTGAGAAATCTGCAGAGGAAAGATTCAATGGCAGGCTATCAAATTAGTGCACATTCTGCAAAAATAGTGATCATAACTCTGGAAATTTTGAAAAGGTGTAACAAAATTGAGAAGCACAACGAAGGCTTCTATTTCATCTCTGCTGAAACCTACCTCAGTAAGAATCTCCTTCACTCTCTTCTGCTGTTTGTTCGATTTTGCAACTCCAATAATGCACAAGGATGAAGTGGGTCCAAAAAGATGCTGCATATTTGATTTGGTTAGAAGGGTAACAGTTGCAAACCCTTCCGATTGTGAACTTTCTGCTGCTGCATGCTCTTTCTTCTCAAGCCCCTCCAAGAAGCCCCGAAGAGCTTCCCCATTTTTGTTAAGTACAGTATTACTACTGCTGGGGCTAACTTGATCCCCATTTGACAAAAGCCCCACCACTCCTGGGAATGCTTTGACTCCAAGCTTCCTTGCAATTGGGTCTGTCTCATCATCAACCTGCAAGAAGAGACCATCCGTCACTAATAAGGTTCAGCACAGCCTTGCAAGAAACTCAATGATTAAACATCAGGGAATGACAATATGCAGTTACATACAAACAATATATCATGGCCCACTGGAAAGCAAGAAAATTGTGACCTTTGCAAAGTGACTTTTGCTCTTGGCAGGCTAAAGTCAGTGATCCACTCATTTGTATGGAAACATACACATTGACCATTTTTCCTTGTTTCCACATTTCAAGTAATCAGGGTGACCACCACTGCATCACCCCACACTGTATGACTTACATGCAACTGACCAACAATCTCTCATTGTCATATGCAAAGAATCATGTTCAGCAAGTGTTTGATGAAAAACCAATAAACATACATGGATGACACAATATTCTTCAACTGACCAAAAATGATCAAGGACAACTTCCAAGAATTCCAAACAGTGAATTTTCAATGACTGTCACCTTTATGTCAAAGAATTCAATCCGATTCTCAAATTCGCCACTAAGGGCTCGCCAAGTCAGTGGAACCTCCTTCTTGTTTGAAATGAGAATGGCACGTGGATGCTCCTGGGCCCTTGTCATGGCCTCAATAAAATTCTGGTGATCAAGTCGGATTGATAGAGGTGAGAGCTGTTTGACATAGAAAGTTTTCAATGCTTTTGCAGTCCATTCACCTGAGTACTGCACAGGTGACTTCTCTGCCAGCCCCCATAATGGGTAGATGACAAGCTTGGGAGAGAAGCTACTCCCAAAGCTCACCCCTTGTTCTGCACACAATTGCTTTTCCCTTTGACAGTCAACTGCACCAACCTGCAGCCACAGATTTTGTCATGCTCCACTTGCCACAACACAAACCCTCTGCTGGAAAGTAACTGTCAATAGGATCTGTGAGATATCAATTCACAACTGAAACAGACAATGATACATCCACACTCCATCACACAAACTCACCCTCATTAAGCCTTTAAAGTCTTCGGCAAATATAGTCAATACATCTGCCCGGTCACTAATCTCATGGGACATTGGCATGAAGAACAGGATGGCCCATGAGTACCGTGCTGTTTCCAACACTTGGGCCTTGAATTTCTTGGCATTCAGCTGCTCAACACCTTTGGGTAATTTCACAGGCTCCTGAGCAGGACCTCCTTGCCCCTTGGATTCCCCCCAAGACTGACGAAATGCATCTGGAAAGGAAGACCCAAATAAACCCTCAAACATTCTGCCCCTTGAATTTGATGAGGGGTCTTGCCTGTCATTTCCAAATGATGTCCACTGATTGAAGAGGTTCTGAGCCCAGCTAGGTCCAGATTCAGATTCACTCGAGCTCTTCCGCTTGCTTGAGTGCTTTGCGTATTGGCTATCAGTGAAAAAGGTCTGCCAGCCTTGGGGACCCCCTCCTTGAGCTTCCTGTTTTGGAGCCCCGTAAGAGAAAGTGAATGTCCTTTGGCCCCCTGGGCCCCCAAAACCAGATCCATAATTGCCACCTCCAAAATTACTGCCACCACCATAGGCACTGCTGCTGTGACCTCCTCCAAACCCAGGGCTAGGACTACCCTTTTCATCCCCAGTTAAGTCATACTGCTTCCTCTTCTCAGAATCTGATAGTACCTCATATGCTGTCACATTCCAAAAGAAAGTAGCATATTAGGATACAATCCAAAGTCCAGAAATTTAAGATCCAATGGCTCTTCCTGTAATTGGAAAGTGAACTGTGATACAACTCTGATTAGGTGTTTAAGACCTTTGAAGCTTGTGAGTGCAGAAAAACCCTAAACCCTAAACCTATCATTTCAAATTTTTGCAAGCACAACCATTTTCTGCTTGAAACTCCACGAGTATGTGCAACATGCAGAACCATGTAAAGTGTATGGGAATGACTACTCACCATTGCTAATTTCAGAAAACTTAGCTTCTGCATTTTTTGCCTTGTTCTTGTCAGGATGATACTTCAGAGAGAGTCTGCTTGCAACCATACCCAACAAAATTACTGCCTTTGAGTCAGTACTTGAACTTTCACAAGCTGGGAGCATGACAGTTTCATGTCATCTTCACCCTGAAAGAAACAAGTCAAGAAAGGCATCTTGACTCCCTGAACTACAAATGGAACCAGAGCAGTTTCTAACCCACTTGTGCACCAACCACAGAGCATCCTTTCTTATGAATCTTGAGGGACTCAAGCTATCAGTGCTTACAAGCAAAGTTCATCCAGAGTCAAAGACCAAAAGTCCATTGCATAGTACATCTGAACCAAAAGCTACATTCCTCATGAATAAGCTTATAAGTTCCACTGAGATTGCTGCCCTTTGGAACCATTCATCATTTGCAAAATATAACCATTTCCTCGCTTGCCAAATACACCCTAAAATTCCTTAAACTTCCTTATGAAAAACCAAAAGAAAAAATCATACTCACTTATGGAATGCTTTCTGAATTTCTCGGTCATTTGCATTTTTGTCAACACCTAGAATCTGCAACCACATACATAAGTAGCAGGCCCCCCGCCCCAAAAAAAATGATCAGAGTTCGACAATTGGCATCTGAAGACCAATTGTTTTGTTGCAGAAACCCTAGACATCTTAATTGAGAGTTAGCCATCAAAAGATCAAGTGAAGATCAATCTGCCAATTCTTGTTGAGGTAATATACTCTAGCCCTAGATTGTGCGCTGATGGCAGAAAGAAAAAAACACTACTGGAATTCTTGCATTTCTGAAACAGCAAAGCAATTGCAAAAACAGCGCAGGAAGGGGTGAAAAAAAAAAAAGCCGATTGATGTAGGAAAAAAGTTATTGCCTTGTAGAGATCCTTGGCCTCCGCAACCGAAGAGACGAGAAGAAGAAGAAGAAGAAGAAGAAGAAGTTGCAGTAATGCCAAACCGGGCTGCAAACGTGACCTATCCGCCATGGCTATCAAACGCCACCACCTCTCGACACAACATGCCACCTCTTTTGAAACTCCCAACAACAGAAAAGGCAAATTTATACTATAAATTTTTTTTAAAAAAAAACACAAAC
>Ga0209208_10007233_pt1 | contig 15107 bp, 19 predicted proteins | sample S1TSphfallax_3_FD_187694 | JGI IMG/M metagenome (GOLD analysis project Ga0209208, IMG submission 187694) | Host-associated microbial communities from peat moss isolated from Minnesota, USA - S1T2_Fd - Sphagnum fallax MG (SPAdes) (version 2) | ecosystem: Host-associated > Plants > Peat moss >...
GAACATGTGGCACATTCACAAGCAGGCAAACAAGGTGTTTCAGAGTTGTGGCTTTTGTAGATCAAGAGTGTACCTTAGGAGACTCTTGTAGCTCAATCAGGCTAGCTTTGATATCCACTATGCCAGAGTCAAAATGCCCCTCCTTGCGAGCATCTCGTATTAACTCATCAAAAATACTGACGAAGAACTCAAAAACCCTGATTACAATAGCATAGCAAGTAATTGTATCAGTTCTGATTTCAACCTCTCTTGAACTATGTACTAGTGTTTAGAACTAAGCTAGCAACAAAGCATCTCTGAACATAATTGACCAGCACCCAATAAAATGTCAGATGCAGCTCTCACACATTATACCAAGGACAAACTCAGAGGGAAGGGTGCATCTATAGCTTCCGTAGATCACCACTGTCAAATTCACACAAAGGTAGAGAAATCAAAACTATCTGCCAAGTCAATCTGTGATAAGAAGTGCATTAGAAATGCAGTGTTAAGGAGTACCGATTCTGTAGGTCAGGTGGTAGCCCAAGAGCCCTATTAAGGAATCGTGCTACATCATGTGTATCAGCTTCTGCAATCCTTCCTGAAGGCTTTGTAACTGACTTTCCCGAACTGCCATGATGAGCTACTGCAGTATTTGACCACCAAAAGGCACAATATTAGTGTGGTATACAATCATATACAAGAGTCTCCTCAGAAGTGCAAACAAGGGGCATCTTTACTTCCAAAACAGAATGTCTAACAAAGAATTTATTGGTTGTTGAAAACACAGGCAATTTACAAAGGAAATGGTTATTCTGGCACTTACATCCAACAGCATCACGAATTATTCCAACAGTTATAAGAGCCTGTCTACAATGATGGAAGAACTCCCTAGATTTGGACAAATCCCCATCCTGACAGCCAGGGGGTGCTACTAACGGTTCAAGCTGCACATAGAAACAAGCTCATTGTGAATGGCCCTATCCTAGCAACATCTACAAAGAGCTATGTAAATATTGCAGTACTTCCCGATTGAAAATGTCTGTAATTGCATGAACCCTAAACCCAACAACAACTGACTCCCATCACATCCCTATAGAAGATAACCAGAAATTAACACACCTGTTCCATGATGGATTTATACATGTTGGCCAGTGCCTTCTTACCATACGCACTATCATAGTTGTATGCACTTAGAGAAGGACCAGCCCTGTCACCAAAAAATGTGGGCTTGGGTTAGAAGGCAGTGATTTATCCTCTGGCTTTTATATCTGCTTCACAAACGCGCACTCAAGTAAACTGATGAAACTGTGACTTGAAAAAATGATGTGCTCATATTATCGGGGGGCAATAACCTGCGATCGCCCTGTGTCAGTGCCCCTAAAGTCTCCAAGCGTTTAGCAACAATAGATGCAAATCTTCGTTCACCACCCAAGTTTGTAAAGAGCAATCTGCAGCAAAAACATCAAGCACAGAAAATTTAGCTTTGACTGATTTATGAGTAGAAGAATGACAGTTCAGAGAGCTTGAATATCTTGAACCCTTCAACAACATACATGACAAACAAAACAGTCGTGCAATTATGACTCCCTAGTTATTCTACACTAGATGCTTGTTAAAGCTGTCAAAATCCAGACCACCCACTAAAGGGAATCCATGCTCAGCAATAGCACAGCCAAGCTGAAACTGAAGTCAAGGGACTTGTCTTCAAAGTATCAAGTGAATGTAACTATTCCGGGATGGCAGACCATCAGCTATGTATTCTGCTTGGATAGTTCAGAGAAACGCTCAAACATTCAACAGCACCAAATTTATTCCAGATTAGCTTTTTGGACATAACTCCACAAATAACATTCTAGTGTGTACAAAACAAATAATAAGATCAGCAAGCATATAACTTACCGATACTGAGGTGCAGATGCTTGGTTGGAGCGGTGGGTCCTTCCAAATTGTTGTATAGCACGATCAGCACTCCATGGAAGCTCCAATGTTATATGGACTCTTCTCCTCTATAATAATATACAGGTACCGAACAAGTATGACAAAATCAGTTCACATCCAGCACTTCAGGATCTGGAAACAGGGACAAGGCAGCTTTCTGCACCAGAAGCTTGAGCAAGATCTCACATTCCATTAACAGCAGCAGAATTGAGAAATAGAGGTAAACCTGATTAAGGACACGCCTATCTGCTTGCAGCGACACACCAGCTGAGGCTGCTTCTGATATAACTGCTACATTTTTCTTTCCATCCATAAACTGCTGTTTTTCATGCATATTGATCATCTCCAGTGTTACATCCTTCCTGCATTCCAAAGCAGGAGTTGGGATCCATTGTGATAACTCCGCAATGCTTCTTTCTAGTGGCACGGACTGACCATAATGACCAGCTGGAACAGCCAGGGAGAACCAGATTTCATAGAACATCCACTAGTGAGTAACAATCACAGACTGCATGCACTATGGTTTAAAGACAGTCCCTCTGAGAGCTGCTCTCACAATTTTCAAGCAAAGAGTGCTCTTACGTGTTACGAGCTTGGTAAACAACACCCTTTCCATTTGTGGCCCGTATCAGCATCCCCCTTCTCCCTGTCATTTCTGCGACACGATTGGGGCCACCCAACTGTGCAAAGCCATGGACCCCCATAAAATAAACTATTGCTCCCCAGGGAATTCACAGGGTTCACAACATAGCCTCAACAGAGAGAGACTACCCCAAACCTCCACATTGTGTGGACAATGCTATTCTGAACAATGCCATTAGGTTCATAGACTAGCAAATACAGCACCTGTCACCCAGGAAACTCATAGTAGGAAGAGTCAAATGACTTTTACCTGGTCAATGATATCATCCAGTGGATTGTTGGGTAGGTCTAATTTTCGAATAGTATCCAACATCATTGTCTTCCTTTGTTTAGCAGCCTCAAACCTGCGCAGATCCATATGTCAGTCCACACAACCACATACACTGCTGCTAGCTGTTAATGCATATGACAGTTTCGACAATGAAAGGATCTAGATTAATAAGACATGAACAAACAGACAACAAAATAAAAGCATGGCACAATAGTTGTGTATACTGTGGACACAACAAGGACATGTTTAATGCAGAAATCTACTAAGTGACGACTTGGCCAGAATATTTCAAGAGGCAGGCATATGCTGGCCTTGCTCTACATCATGTACAGACACAGTTCAGCAGAATTATGCATTCATCTGCAGATCCAACAAGATGGAGGAGATTACAATCCATACCTTCGACCCATTTCAGCAATATAGTGACGACGTTCCACTTGGTAGTCACTTGTTTTTTCACCACATTCAGAGCACAACCAATCACCAACCGGCTTCTCAAACATGGGAGGTATAAGACATGCTGAATGTTGTCTGCTGCCACAATGAGAACACTCCAATAACACCTCTGATTTCTGCAAGGCATTCAACCATGTGGGACATTCAAGACTCACTCCTACTAGTACCGAAACTAAAGGAGGGTCAAACCTAAAACACGACCATAGGGACCTTTGGATTCAACATCCATGAACCATCTATCTTCTGCACTTTGTACAGAATGTAGCGTATGACAGTCCATGCTGCCCTCCTGTTTATGGTTCCTACTCAGCAAAAGACACAATAATGACAAAGAGAGCTACAACTTTAAATAGCCTTTAGGAATACAGGGAGTGAATACTCACATCTTCAAGATTGCAGACATCACATTTCATGGACTCTTCTTCACTTTCTGCTGACTCAACATCTGATTCAGCTGCATAAGCAAACAACCATCACAGATTTTGCATGAGATGGTAACCCATCAGTGAATGGAGAAAATGACAGTTGAGAGAAAGCCGAGAAGTGGAAAACTCCATGAGAGTGTAAGGAACATTGGGGACAGGATAGTACCAACAAAAAAAAAAGAATCAAGAGAGTTGCAAGTGCTATCATACACTAAGGAGCTTCAATGAAACACGGGAGATGTAAAACCTTCACAACCAGGAATAAGAACAGGCATTCAATATGCAGATAAGTTGCAAATATAGATGAATCCAACAAAATCAAGAGATCAACAAATCAGCAATAAATCAGCAGGTGTGGAAAACAGCCAACCCGCATATAAAGAGAAGAGGAAAAAGAAAGAAAAAAAACAAAAAAAACAGAGTTTTGCTGGCCAAACCCAAAAGAGCATTCCTGGATGGATCTTAACTCCAAACATTTCACAATAGCAGAGATGAAGACACCACCACGAGACAACCAAGAAAGGGCCTGGTACAAACCTTGCACATGTCTGGGCTCTGAAGGAAGAGGATAATGATCCTCAACAAGCTTCAGCAGCAACTCCCTTGGCCCTGATACAAAATCATCAAGTTCAACTCCCTGTGGGCAAAAAACATCAACCCAAAAAAAGTTACATATCTATGAGGTCACAGAGAAAACTCCCCAATAATGCTAAGAAGGTAAGCATTGTGTCACTTCCACCCTAACCCAAACAAAGCAAGACAAAAATGAGTGACATCATAACCTTGTGTAATTAACAAAGCATCAGAAACCATCATGGACAGTGGTTAGCTACCATTACATTGCCACTGACTTCATAAGCTCCCGAAAACAGGTGTCAATAAGAGCACAACAATCTGCTCTAAAATATTGGGCAAACAATGATAGAAAAATATTTTTCCTGGGTTTCTGTCACATTTCTGAAAGCAGCAATGCTCAGTCATGACCTTGGCTAGTACAAGAGGCAGTTACAATGTGACCACAATACATCACAACATTACTGGCTTCCTAATCCTGGGACAAAAGACACAGTAGAATGATGTAGACAACAATCCACAGCAGTTTGACATGAACTCACTGTGAATCTAAGTGAGCAAACCTGAAACCAAGTGTTTGTGATTCATGGACCAAATGACGACTTTTATGTGCTCATTGCACTACCAGTGGGAAAAAAAGAGATTTACATATTTATTGACAGCTTCTTCCGTGCGCGCTTCACCTGTGCTCTGGAGGCCTATCACCACACATTTCCCTTCTTCAAGGGCCTCTTTTGCCAGTCGCACTGCTGCAGGCACCTTGGCAGACATGCACATGTGTCGAAAAAAGCGCTGGCACCACCAGTTTCACAATGTCACTATACAGAAGTGATTAGACATTAGATCTCACAATAAAAGACTCTGTAAGACAATGATGCAGAGTGTCTTGTATAGACAAACCCATTGAGGAGACACTGGTGTGTATGGCTAATAGAAACTGGGGGGACAGCAATTTGGTACAACATTTCACGAAACTACTTACATCCCAGAATTCGTCTCTCTACAGACAAGATTTCTACAATAGAGAAGAAACAGATTGCACAAATGTGCAATGCTGTAACACCTGATGATTTGCCCAATACAGCCGCCAAAGCTGATTCTGACTCGGTTTTTTTTCTTGTAGTGCATCCAAGGCACACATGAGCTCTGTACGCAAAGCACTCCAAAAATAGCATGCCTTATAGTACATGCCCTGCAACACAGGAAGCACTGTTAAAATGGGCATGCCTATGTAATCTGGTCAATGACATTTTGAGATATGCTACCCACAACACACAAGTTGAATACAAAAACAAGGCCTGTGACCCAACCTGCATCTTTGACTCCAAAGGTACTTCACCAATGGAAAACTCAGCACCCTTGAAACTAAGTGTACGGCAGACATACATCCCCCTGTCCACAGAGCCCCCAACAGATCAAAGTCAGGCATTTTGCAGGTACACATGCATACAGGGAAAAAGGAATTATGCAGGCCTTGCCTTGATTGTGGCATTTTATTACCCTCTACTAGAGCATAGCAAATAAGCTCAGCAAGGAATATTTGTGTTCAACCTCTTCTGTTCTAGTTGGTATTAACACTCTTGTCAAGACATTTGAGGATATGGGAACTGGTTCTCAACCTGGCTTTCATGTCCATGGCAACAAGTTCAAGAGCTCCAACTCCACGTTTTTCCAATGCAGCTTTTGGGTTGCAGCAGAGGACAAAGAATTCAAAAAGTAAGAAAGCAGATAAGATGTGAATTTGACATTGTATCACCATTTCCAAAAAACCAAGACTGTTGTGAAGAGAAGAAGAAGTCCAGGTTTTGGGACACACCAAGAAAAGATGAGAAGTGTGGGAAATCAGTGCCAGCACCCCACAGGCCCAAGCGAGTCATATAGCCCATGTTGCGTGGTTCTGAAGCTCCAGTAGCTGAACAATAAACCACACGGGCATCTGGCAATTTGTTCTGCCTTGCCAACATCCACAGGGAAGTAACAAACCAATAAGCATGGTCATCATCCAATACATGTCAGAAAGAGGAAATCAGGGCTGCTCCCAACAAGGTTCCTCCACACATACTTACACACTTTTGAACATAAGAGGGCACCAGTGGCATCTATCAACATGTACAACAGTCTGGTTGGAAATTAAGATCCGACTGCATGTTTTGCATCTGAACATTCAAAAATTGACTCCTCAAAACCAAAGACACCCACATTATTGCATATGACAAACCAGACCCCCCCATCACTTCCATATTATTGAGCTTATTGCAGCTGATGTTAGTGAAAGAAACTGGATATTTGAGTACTACATCAAGAAACTGTTTCAGTGTGCTGGAAGTTGCACCTGAAGTTCAAGTACTGCTTCACCAGTTCGTGTGGATTGCCCTCCTCCTTCAGGTACCAAGTTTTTGGCTTTGTGACACTGCCACAGACATGACTAGAGATGTCAGTTCCCAGCAAAGAGTAACCATCTTTCCGTGCACCAAATGGCTTACATCCACAAGAGGAGATGAGCACTTAGATCTTCATGACAATCATGAACCCTGACCCATCAACCATCAGTAGCAAACATGAATATAGAAGGTAAGTGTAAAGGACCTCATCAAATACTATAAGCCCATCAAATTCCGGACCACACCACTGCACCAGCTGCTGCAGACGTGATCTCCCCTTCTCCGATGAAGCAATCAGGCTACTGTATGTGAGAAATAGCACTCCATCCTTGACATTGACTGCTTTGGAGTCAAGCTTTGCATATGGTAGCTTGTTAAGTGGGTGCACTGGACATGGTCACCATGCAACCAGTCACAAGCATGCAACAGCTTTTATGGCACCTGCAGACGACTTGAAGACTGTTTGCAAACTACTCTCAAGATGGGACTCTCAACACTGCATTACCATACTTTTTCATTAAAAAAAAATGGAGCTATGATCATGGTGTTTCAATAAGGAGCTCTAGGCAACTCCACTCTGAAAGTAACACACCTGCATGGTGGACACACACACACAAGCTACTAAAAAATGACAGTTGACAACAGCAACAAATGCCCACATACCTTCCACAGCTGGTACACAGTGTGTTGCACCAACATCCTCCAAATCTCTCATTGCATCATATTTGAGATCGGAACCAACAGACAACCATCTGCACTCCACACCATCCAATTGATAACATGCAATATTTCAGAGGTTCCACAGTTGGATACACCACCAAATATGAATAATAATAAAACAAACTGTAGAATCCATCGAGAAACTCAAACCCTCTACTCACAATGACTTGACTCTGCCCAGTTGCCAATTTTCCCAGATCAAACCAGCAATGGTTCGTCCTTTACCAACCCCAGCTCCATCTCCCAAGAAGAAACCTGCTCTTGTGTGATCCGAAAGAAGCTGCATATGTCTCTGCAGACAATACCCATCAATGGAAACTGTCCATAGTTAGCATCCACCACAGTTTGTTCCAGCAACTTCAGGCTTATCTGAAATTTCGCAAGATTTCAGGATCTTCAATCATAACTTAAACTAGAAACTCCTGCAGTAACAATGTTTCAGTTTGTGCACATTTTCAACAAACAGATATTAAATGCAGATATTTTGTGCAAATCCCCCCAAGGCAAATGTGATCCTGGCACAGAATTACTCTTGTTCCATGACTAAGAAAGACAAGTGCACTATACAGGGAAGCCAAAAAAATAGAAATTATATTAGAACTGATGCCATTAGATCAAGTAGTTACCTGACATGCATAGACAATTGTTTCAAGTTGCAAACATGAGAGACTGCCAAGTTCCTCCATTTGTTCAGCAATTTGGAGCTTGTAGGTTGGTTCAGGAGGCTGCACAGCTGACAAAGATGCTGTTTCAACAATTGGGTCCGGATGAGGAAGCCCCATGGATAACTTTGATGGCCGCTGCACAGATGCCATAGTCACATTAAGCCTTTCTCTTCTTTGGAAGTCGAGAGACACATTGTGATATTCATAATGTGGTTAACTTGATGATAAGGTTATGAATGGGAAGACTCTGCCATGATGCTGGCTAACTACCATGATGCAAAACAGAAACATGAAGATTTACACAATTCCTCATGCAACCCTGATAAGTCCATCTTAAGACTGAATGCATCAACCATTACACTTACATAGTCCGTGAAAGTTTCTCCAGCTGTTCCACCTTCATCCTCTTCCTGCTCCACTTCTAAAGCAACCTGTATGTAATGGCTCATTGTAAGCATGCCAAACTCCACAAACCAGACCCGCAGAATCCAAACTACCGTGTATTATCAACTCTGCACACGCAGCTGAGGGACTGTTTCACAACTCACCTGCACTACTTAATCTCAAAGCATCTCAATGCCCCATTGAGACATCCCACCATCCAGTGGCCTAAAGAACATTGAAAAAATACCAAAAACTGGATTGTCAATCTCAGAGAAGCTTTCAAGCAGGCAGGAGACTCCTCTGCAAAGTAAGGACTTGGAGACTGACAGCAATCTCAAGACTGAAAAAATGTGTCTAGTTGTTGCATAGGACAAACAGAATTGGACTTATAAGAACAATCAGCTCAAAATTTGCTGCTGTATTCTGAATATTGGGCAATTCATTCAGGACCAAGAAAGGTAGGATTTAGGGTTTAGGCACGGCATTCTCATTGTGCATATACTTCTCTCTGATCATTACACTCCAGAGTTACATTGGCATTCTGAGGTCCTTTACCATACTCAAGATACTGGATGTTTGTTACACCAGATCCCCATCTTAGGCAGGCAGCCCTCTTGATGGGCAACTATACATGCCAACCTTACACAGCATCTCTGTGGGATGTCAATGTCTCAGAATTCCCACAAGCTGATGATCTGCTCAACAAATTAGGGTACACCCACTTCTTTGGCTGATCATATCTCGAATCAAAAGCTCCACCAAACCAATCATCCACCTATCTCTGGAAAAGGGTTTCTCTTTGGGAAACACTCTCTGTATGTATATGTGTGCCCACAATATCCTTCAATTGCCTGATCCCTTTGCAACAGGGCTAGCAATAGGGTTTTTGTCTGTATGCTTGCATGAGCTACCATTCTGTTCAAATCTCTTACACTATTATAATACCCATTTTGTGATGTCCTGTTTTTCAGCAGCCTCTTTTGCATCATCCACAGCAAGCAAGCAAGCAACTACTATGACAAAAAAAACTGAAAATTCTTCTTCAATTCTTCAATTCTGCATGGTAAAGTGCATTGCCAAGTCCTACACACGTATACATTGATAGCAAGGATCCCTTGGGAAATGCCCCCAGGTTGCAAACCCTAAACCCTAAACACGAAGATGACAACAAAAAATGCCCGTACCTCGTTAACCTCGTCGATGGGGAAGGCCGATCCTCCTCCTCCTCCTCCTGCAAGCGGATAATGGGTCCAGGAAGGAGGAGGCTCTGCTGCTTCGCTGACACCAAAACCAGATATGTGCGCGTTGTTGGAGGCGACAGAGAACTGCGACAAAGAGCTCATGTAAGCGGCCAGCTTCAATGGGTCGACGGCCAGCTCTACACGGCACTGTGGGCAGACGAACCGCGTCAAGCCGGGCGGCACATTCAACACTGCACGACAATTGGCACAAGGAAGCTGTATCTTAGAGCTATCGATCCCTCGCGCCACCATTTGGCCACCTCCTCCACTGCCCCCTCCTCCTCCACCTCCTCCTCCTCCTCCTAAACCCCCAAGCTTCTGCTGCTGCAGCTTTTGCATACCCCCAGACTGCTGCTGTTGCTGCTGCTGCTGCTGTTGATGATGCAACGGCGGAACAATCTGCGCCAACTTACACTTAGGACACTGGAAATTCACCACCCCAGACGGCACATTCAGTATCCGCCGACACCCCGCACACTGCACTTGACAAACGGTACGCATGGGAGGAGGAGGCGACACAGAAGAAACAGCAGCAGAAGCTATTCCTCCTCCTCCTCCTCCTCCTCCTCCTGCTACTCCTCCTCCCGCTGCTGCAGATCCAGCAGTACCCATCACCTCCACCATCGCTCCTCAAGCCACTGCAACAAACCCTCGTCGCCGAAGGCAAGCAAACATGCGACGCAACGCAACTAACAAACCAACAAAGCACGAAAGCGCGCTCGGGCTCGCGGTAAAGAAAGAAGTTACAGACAGTAAAAACAAATACTTACTTATACGTATTTCACACACACCTATACTAGTATTTATAATGTATTTCATAATAAATTCCTTATACAAATTATTGCGTCATTATTTATTTATTTATTTATTTATTTATAACTAGTAAATGTAATTAAATAGAAAAAAAAAACTCTCACAACCAGTCAAATTTAATCAACCTTCTTGGTCATCATCCTCACAAAGGCTTGAGTTTTTTTTTTAATAATTTAATTTTATTTTTATTTTTATTTATTATTTTATTTATTAAAATTATTTCATTCATTTATCACTAGTTAATTATCACCCAAAATAATCGAGTAAATTAATAATTGAGAATATTATTTTGACATTGATATATTGATAACCGATGGATCTAAATTTTTTAAACTTTTTTTTTCGATAACCTACCTGGCCGGTTATTTCCATTGCCATAAGGTAAAAACAGAGAATGTAAATTAGTAAAAATAAGTGAAAATTCTGACCCCAGAGTGCGAGAGATTTACCTTTCGATTTACCCCATATTTAATTAATTACCTTGCCATCTGTCATCCTGCACGAAGAAAAGTCCGAAATGGAAGAACCCCCTTTTCACACCATTGCTAGAATTTTTTTTGTTTTTTATCCGATTGTGTTAGTGCCTAATATGGTGACAAGTCATCTGCCATTTGTCAGTGTGAAAGCGAAGCCACTCAATACCCAAAATGACCTACATGGCAGGACATTATTGGTTTGCAGTTTTTGAACAAAACCTGCTGAGTCACCACCAATCACTGCTTCTAATCATCCTTGGATATAAAACCCTTTTTTTTCCTTTTTCTTTTTTTCTTTTTTTCTTTTCCAAAATTATTTTTAAAAAATTAAAGTTTCATTATTGTCTTTGCCATTTTGTTTGATATTTAATGATATTACAGTCTAATACCCCAATTCTCAAATTTATGTAAATTATCTTATGGTCTAGCTCAAAGCTTTGAATCCAACTGTTGATGTCAAAAATGCAATTTGACAGTGTAAAAATGAAATTTGAGAAATCAAAAATGTTGGGTGAATTCTCAGGATGCGGAGGACAACCCATTTGATCAACCAACAAGGTCTGCAGATCTTGGCAATAGAAAAATTTCTGTAGCATCTTCGGTAATGCCCTTGGATGGACAACTACATTAGCAGAATTGAGCTGGTGCTCAACTATCACCGCATGCAGGCTCTCTTTCTAGTAATGCCCTTGTCCTGAGGTGTTACCATACACATAAATACTCAGAATTTCTGCTACATACTTATGGTTTAGGGTTTAGGGTTTTAAGATTGAGAGCAGACTCAACAAGAGAAAAATAGGTTTCTAAGATATGATTTCAGATCTGACAACATAACAGCGACAAATCAGCAAGCATGAAAACAGAGGAAACCCAACTCTGAAAAAGAGGAGAAAAAAAAAACAAGACCAGACACCAAGGAGCAATTGTGAATGACACAACAATCATATGCATATTTTGCAAGCAAAATGCATGCATATCTATGAGATCACAGAGAAAAACTCCACAACAAGACATGGCTTTGAAGATCACACGACAACAAGAAGCAAGATGCACACATATGTATGGAAGTTTGCAGAGAAAATCTCCAGAACAACAATTTTCAATTTTGGAAGGTAACATGACAAAGGAGTGTGCAGTCGTAAACTTTATGAGAGTTGCTTGTAAAGTATCAGACCATCATCACCTTGTTCAATCACCAATGGCAGTGATGAGCAGCCATGACTAGCTGCTGACTTCATCAGCTACCAAAAGTGGATGTAGATAAGTATAACAGTAAGCAGTGCAAAATTTCAGTCAAACCATTATACAAGATCTGCATTCTGATAAAAGCAAGATGCACACAGCAGAGTCACTAATACATTTGTAGCTACACATGCAGAGTGATCTGCTCAATGTTGTCCTTTGTACTTGATGTTAGCAGACATCCCAAAGATGCTGATTGTTCACAGTTGACTGTCAAATGGTGCTCTGAGATTACGTACCAACTGAAGAAAAATAGGTGGCAGATCTTCTTCACAATAGGTCTCTCTTTAGCCCACTGCATCTCCTGCTGCTGGTGTACAGAAGAGGCAATAGCATCTGGATGGGACCACATATTGAGCCTGCTAGATTGTTTGTCACTGTGGTTTGACTCATAAACCTGCACCACAACCCATGCACCTTCTGCTGATCCAAACCAGCCCACATAGTGAAGGGTTGAAGTTCATTTGTGCAACAGACAGAAATATAGTCAGCAGTCAGAAGAAATTGCATTCTCTACTGCTTTCCTCAAAATTGTGCAATTGCAAAAACAATGAAGGCTTCCAATGGGTTCTGCAATTAAGTTTCTGCAATGAGATTCAATGAAAGCATGGAGCTCAGGGTTTCTTCCTTCACTACAAAACCATAGAGCATCCTGGCAATATTCATACATATACGCTAACCCAAGGACAAACTCAAAGAGATGTGAAAGGAACAGCATTTTTGCCTGAAGTGTTTGTGCTGTCTGCTTCTTTGTGCTGCTGCTGCAGGGTTCATCTTCTGCACACCGCCCTTTTACTCTGTTTTCCATTCTCAGGACTACACACAACCTACACAGCAACAGCAGATAGATTTCTCCTGAAATGAAAAACTGTGCATATGTATATGCTGCTGGCAAAACCCATAAACTTGGACATATCCAAAATCTGACCACCACCCATTACATAAAATCTGCATGCTGATGAGTTTCTGAGCATTTCCAGAAGCAATGGGAGAAGACTCCTCAGCAGTCACATACATAAAATTGTTGGCTAGCATTTGAGAGAAATGCACACACTGCTCATACACATACACACCATCAAAAGAGGGTCAGGAAAAGGTCGGAACCATGGATCAGCAGCATTCCGGATGTGGAGCAGTTCTTTGAAGCTCTTGGAACAACCCATTGAGGACTTTGGAGCAATTCTTCAAACTTTTAGAAATACCCATTGAACTGCAGCAGCATTGCGGATTTTGGAGCAATTCTTCACGCTATTGGAAAAAACCATTGAGCTGCAGCATTGAGGACTTGAGAGCAATTCTTCAAGAGGAAGACAAGCAGGATGGAAGCAGCAGGGAGGACACAGAGATCTTACAATGACAGTAGTAGGTTTTACAGTTCTTCACTACTCTGCACTCTTCTGCCTCCTCAGAACTCATATGCACACGTCCTCCATTTGCTGCTGCTGCTGCTGCTCTTGCCTGCCTGCTTAGCTTGCTTGCTTTGCTTCATGACCAAATCTTCATGCTCTTGTCGCTTGCTTGCTTGCTACTAGGGTTTTCTTTTTGAGGATTTTTCTCTTGTCCTCTAGATGGATTCTTCTTCTCCTTCGACATCTTAGCAATTTTCTCTAACTGTTCACGCGATTCTCCTCTCTACCTGCTCTGATGGAAAAACAAAGGAAGATCGCAATCCAGATGCTTCTTCCAAACCCTAGTTGACGCTCTCTCTCTGATGCGGCATAAGTATTCCATCCTCTTTTCGGGGACAGTTTATACTGTGCATCATCATCAGCTGAGAGAGAGAGAGAGAGAAGCGGTGTCTCTCGTGCTGTCTGAAGAAGAAAGGATTGCTGCTGAGCATTTCAAGGCCTGTTTTCTTTGCAATTTTTTGCCTTTCTTTTGTTGTTGTTGCAGGGGATTTGGATTTTTTGTAAGGGAAGAAGGTATTTGCATCATCATCATCATTAAGGAAAACAGAAGAAACTGGGGAGTTTTCAGGATGTTCTTCTCCTTGTTAAGCTTACAGACGACAACAACAAGAGCTTGCGGGAAATCACAGCTTCTTCCTGAGTTCTTCTTCTTCTCTTTATTTACGGTAGTAAGTTCAATCCTTGTCGTCATCGCCGCTGGAGCAAACGGAGAGCAAGCGGCGGCTCCGGTTTGTTTGCCTCCTCCTTTGTTAGAAGAGATTCTACCCGCCGGCGCTACGACTAAGGAAAGCTGCCTCTGCCCAGCTGCTATCTATCATCATGAAGAAGCCTTGGCATCCGATGCTCCAATTCTCCTTCCTCGAGTTGCAGAGGTAAAGATCGTATCGCAGATTGCTCCTGCAGCACTTCTTCATCTAGTCTTTTGCTCTAGGTCTTCTCTTTCCCAGGACTGGATTTTGCCATAGCAGTGGAGATGGATGGATCCCACATGTAATTCTTTCCTTGCTTTCCATGAACAAAGTAGCATTGTCTGATACTGATGTCAGAACCTCTTGTCTGTTATGGAATCCAAGCGCAACATGACAGACCATAATACCATATGAGAACTCTTTAAAAACTCCAGCTGCAGATGTTGTTGTCAAGTTCCTTACTCTAGAAAAGCTTCCGAGTGAGACTGCACATCAAGGAAGGGGGGAAAAGGAGGATTACTGGGGCTGATGATGTTTGATTGCTGATGAGAAAGTTTCATTGTTGTATGGGTGGTGTATGTAATTGCAGCTGAATGAAACCTCGTTGGAAAAGGCTTTGGATCTGGTGCATAGCAGCAATGGAACCTACATTGCAATTCTGTACTATGCAACTTGGTGCCCTTTCTCAAGAGAGCTGCGGCCCATTTACAATGTGCTTTCCTCGCTCTTCCCTTCAATCCATCATGTGGCTGTTGAGGAGTCCTCTGTCCGGCCAAGGTCAGCTCTTGCTCTATATTATT
>Ga0209208_10007234_pt1 | contig 15107 bp, 10 predicted proteins | sample S1TSphfallax_3_FD_187694 | JGI IMG/M metagenome (GOLD analysis project Ga0209208, IMG submission 187694) | Host-associated microbial communities from peat moss isolated from Minnesota, USA - S1T2_Fd - Sphagnum fallax MG (SPAdes) (version 2) | ecosystem: Host-associated > Plants > Peat moss >...
GTTTCAAAAGCAAAAAAAAGAAAAAGAAAAAGAACAAACAAACAAACAAACAAACTGGGTGGGGTGCGGGGAGAAAATAAAGTTCCAAAAAAAAAACTGAGATCAGGGCTGAGAAAGGGCAAAGAAAAAAAGTGAACCTGGGATGGCACAGGGATAGAAAAGAGAATCCTATGAGTGCACCATCCATCCACGTTGGTGCACTGGTGGGTGCTGCTTCACTCTGGCCAGGGCGCGGGTACAAAGGGATAGATTGATCGCAGTTTCCAGCATCATAGATGGTTTGCAACGTCTACGTAGGTTTTTCCAGAACTGACGTTGTAGCAGATTCATTCACAGTTTGCAACATCAGAGAGAAAGACAGATTCATCGTAGTTTGCAAAATCAGAGAGCAAGACAGATTCGTCGCAGTTTGCAACATCAGAGAGAAAGACAGATTCATCGTAGTTTGCAACATCAGAGAGAAAGACAGATTCATCGTAGTTTGCAACATCAGAGAGAAAGACAGATTCATCGCAGTTTGCAAAATCACAGAGAGAGAGAGAGAGATACAGAGATTCATCATGATGGCCAAATTCAGCTCACACGTTTTTACTACACAGCTCTATAATAGCGCTGCTTAGATCTTCTTTGATTAACACTCGACGACAAGCTCGATCGCTTTGAGACAAACCAAACACCACTATCACTCACGCCTGATTTCGCTTTTATTATCTATATATCTACCAGCTACCACAGCGAGGATCTTGCCAAATTCGAGTTCAGCAAAGATCGCCATTTTATTTATTGAGCTTCAAGTGCACACGAGTAGATTCAGATAACATGTAGACAAAGATTATTACAACAAAAGCCCTGGCCATGATCGACATGAGGAGTACTCTGGAACACTAGAGAATCAAGAGATGTGACGAATAGACGATGATCATCATATGAAGACGAAATGCACAAGTCTGTCTGTACGACGTAATAGTTCATGGGGCTAGTCTTCAAAATCTTGTCACCGGCTTCTATGATCCGCTAATTATGGACTCGGGGGGGCGGCACACCGCAATTGCCATCTGCCCATCCGAGTGTGAATTTGGCAATCACAAAAAGTTGTCCCTGTACTGTCACTTCGTTGGTCAAGATATCCCTCTTGATGGTAATGCTGTTAATCGCCTTAGGAATGTAGACTTGCGCAAAGCCACAACCTGGAGAATAATAACATCTGTTATTGAACTTGACATTGATGAAGAGTGGTTGACCCACTGCCAGCTCCACGAACATGTCCGAATTTATTGGGAGATTCATTTGTCCGTCAACATGAACTTCAGAACATCGCCCATCAAAACCCTTCACAGCCACACTCAGAATTCTTGGGTTACCCATCTGTGCATGAGCCATAGGAGCTGGGATGATGAGAAAAACCACCACCACCACCATCATGCTGAGAACAGACATAAAGTCAACATGATTCTTACAAAAACCCATGGTGTGTACAACTACTACTCCCCAAGTGATCACAAAATTACCGAATATAACAGCAATTACGACACTGAAGCTGGTGCTCTAGAGCGTGGAAGCTGAAATCCCTTGCAAACTTCAAACAAACACAATATCAAAATGATGAGCTCCTCCACCCCCTAAAAACACAAACCCCACAATGTCTATGCAAAGCTTGCTTGCACAAAATTCTCTTCAAACCACAAGCTGCTGCACCCACAAAGGAAATTCTCTTCCAAAACAGCACTCAAGAATGCAATCTAAACCAGACACAAGATGCATATTCCCACGGCTGCTTAAATCTCTCACTCACGCAGCTCTACTTATACATGACATCAAGGGTCTGGGGGTGGCAGATTATGTCATTTTCTTCACCACATTATATGACATAATTTTCCAGTGTAGATTATGCACTTGTAGTCATGACGAAAATGTGTCTGTTCTGTAATTGAATATGTTTCTTTTTAATAAACTGGTTGAATTTTGCCACCCCAGACCTTAATGTCACGGAATGGCCTTGCCCATGCCCATTTATGATGTCGGGTACATCACCAACCCCGCATCCATACTTGCTCACCTGGCACCTTATCTGACATTATGGACAGGGGCTTACCATTCCATGGTTACATTCCATCATGCTACCCCTCACTACCCACCTCATGAGACTCTGGGATCCCCTTGGGCCATAGTGAACCAGCACCCACCAGCACACCATGAAGGATGAATGGTAAGTGAAAAGGAAACAATTTTCTGTTGGGTTCCAGTTCCCTAACTAACCATGGTGGTTAGCCTAGCCAGTTGCTTTTTTCTTACTACCTACCTACTTGTGGGTGGTTAGTACGTAGGTAGTAAAAACAGCCCTTACTACCTATGTATAAACCATCTACTTACCTAGTAATGACCTATTTTCTTACTTATATATATATATATATATGAGACCTATTTCCTACAGAGTTTGTTACCAAGGTGAAACCAAATAATAACTCAGTTGAGATTCATCCACAACTGCATAATAAACGTGCATCCAATGGATGGTGCGCTGGTTCATCACTGTGGCCCCTTGGATCAAAGTTGGATCGGAAATTGAAAATCTTGGATGAAGGTTTTTCTTTTTGTTTTAGGTGCTTCCTTCTTTTTTCTTTTTGTCTTTTTTTTATTTTTTAATTTTAATCACAACAGCAGAACTGACCTGACAAGCCTTCAGCACTCCAAAGTCAAGATCATTGGCACAGTGCCAACAAGCCATGGGTAGCCCCCCAAGTCAACTTTGGCATCCTCAAGTCAAGCTCATTTTTGTAGCTATCTGAACCTAATTTATTATCCCATAAAATTCATGTCAGATTGCAATTATCAATCCTTGAGCCAGAATCACACCAACCCACAACTGATCTTCTATTTCTTTTAAATTAATGTTTTTTCTTATGGCCAAACATTGCAACTTGGTGAATTTTTTTTCACAATTTCTTTGTGATTTGTAGGGATTTTTTTCACCATTTTTAAAATAAAAATAATTAAACTAGTCACCTCTAGACCAAGGCACTTCCTAGGTCTCCTCCACTTGTAGCAGCACTTTTGTAAAAATAATAATATAGCCCACCTAGGACAGTTTCCATTTAATGCTAATTAACACTCAAGATCATCCCTAGTGGACATACCTGAGGAATTTTAAACAAAAAAAGAAAACCCCTAATGCAGACCACTACAAACTTTAAATTGTTTAAAGTTTTGACTTTCTTGGTTCAAAAGGTGCATTCACACTTGGTGTTAGGGACTCTAGTGTTGAGTCCCCTAACACCATGCTAGTCATTTAGGACCTAGACCTACTTACCATGAACATTTTATGCTAAGTTAACATTCACTTAACATTAAGCTATCAGTTGGCTACATTAACATTAGGTGCCACCTAGGATGTCACCTAGATTTTCATTTAACACTGACTTAATGTCAAGTGTGAATGCACCATAAGCAACAGCATGTTCTCTTGAATGGTATTTGCATTTAGAATGGAACTGAAGCACATATATCTGATGAGCTATAGTGAATGTGGTAATGAACCTTGGATGAACAAGCACCCACACTAGTACCATGGTTAAACTGGGTGTTGGTCTGGTATGGACTTTTTGACAAGGGATCCACATACCACTTTGGTCAAGTGAATTGAGCCTGGACCAATGATGGACAGTTGGTTGATTATATAGTGAAAGTATGGAATATCAAAAGGGCCATACTTTTACCATACCCCTTGCCTCAAGGAAGATTTCATTATCCTTGAGTAGATTTCAGTAGGATGGGGGTAGACGACCTTTGTTGATTTTGGTATGAACTTTTTGACATACCAGGGGATCCATATACCCGTGTTCTCATCATAGCCATTGCCTCAAGGAATATTCCATTAGCTCAAGGTAGATTCCAATAGTGTGGGGGTACATGACAACTTACTATTTTTTGGCACCTGAGTTGATTCAACACCTCCTTTTTTTTCCTAGGGTTTCAGCACTTTAGTAACCAATTTGAATTGTTTGGCACCTTTGATGCAAGATCTGTTACTCTTCAATGGCAAAGACTTTAGACAAGACCAAGCTTGAAATTTCTCTCAAACATGTCTCTTGATCATAGAACTCTTGATTACTCACCAAATCTTTGAAGAAAGACAATGTTAAAATTGATTCAACAACTAGTTTTGATTAAGAATGAGCTTTAGTTCATAGATTCATCACTCATCTAATGATTATAGTCTTGTTGAGGGTAAGGTAAGATGACTTCCAAATACGTTTTTTTGACAAAATTTGTGAAGCCCATTATTACAAAAGATAGAGAAACTTGTTTACAAAGAATGGCATTGCAATTATTTGAAATAATTACAATTAAGAAAACAAGTGTTCCTTGAAAGCCGAAAACTCCATTGGTAGGCCTTGCAAAGTTCCTCAAATGACATTCCATATATCTATCACAAGTTCAAGTCCACCATTGCAGCAATCACAATAAAGTTCAAAGGGCAAAGATTGGTTTGTGGAGACAAGGCTACCTATTGGAGTAGCGATCAAGCAATATCAAAATATTTCTAAGGCGTTTCATTTCTTGAAAGTTGCATATAGGTACTATCTTTTGAGCATTTTTTAATGTTACAAAAGTCTTTTGTGTTAGACACCAAATTTTATTCATGAATTACATAAATTACTTTTGAGGATGAAATATGCAAGCCAACCATTGAGTGCTAGCATTGTTTAGCCTTTTATCTATGTCTTCATTATTGTTGTGTTCTTAAGGTATTGAAAAATTCAAAATTACTTTAAAATGGACTAGAATTATAAACATGCTACCACAACATGTAGCAAGTTTCCATCAAATTGGGAAGATCAAAGGATGTTCATGGCTTATAAGGTTGCACATTTGGTTAAAGTGTATGACATACCACCTACCTTGGTTGTTAATACAAATTAGACATGCATACATATATTCTTCAAATCATAATTTTCATTTGTTGATTGAATTTTTTTGTTATAAAATGTTCTTGGATAATGAAATTCATGTGAATTGGGTGCACATCATTGTCATGTGTGTTGATTGGTTAGGTCCCATTTAAACTAGGGTAACTTAGTTGTTTGGGTTTAATATTATCAAACGAGTTCACGTGGGAATGGGGTTTGGGATATTCTATGAATGGGATATGATCCCAATTTGTGTGATTTCAAATCATTTTTGATGATTTGAAATTTTAACAGACTTTACTGTTGTATGCAAGTTTTTATGTTTTTTGTGCAATGTTAGTTTTTGCATTTTTGTGTTGGGCTTGGTTCTTGTTTTCATTATAGGTGATTACAATTTGTTGGTTTGGTAGGATTGACTTGGATCACAATCTATTGTTTGATTAACCCTTGAATAGTTTGTTAATCATTTACTGATGTCAAAATATAATATATGGGCATGGGTTGAAATCAACATTAGTCATTTTAGGATTGTCAACAATAGCCTTGCCCAACATTTATGGTTGAACATTAAAATCTAGCAAAACCACATGTGGTGTTAGTATCAACATGCCCATGCCCCCTTTAGCTGAAAAACTTTTTCTTCATTATGCACTACCACCACACTTGGAACAACATTTGCCTAATCAATGGTTGGCCATGTTAAAAGGTCATGAAACTTGAACATGGTTACAACTGCATGCCAAGATTCAAGGTGCACCTTGCACACCTTTGTGCAATCAACCTTAGAAACATGTTGGGCAACTATAGTAGGTGCAAAAATGTCATCTCACCTAACCACCACATTTAGTGTTCTCTCACTTTCACATGATGTCACCACTAGACACAACACAACCATTGATTGAATACCTAGAATGGCTAATGTTTCTATGGAAAATAATGGTGCCTAGTGCATTACTTTAACCACCCCCAATAAATTTGTGCGTGCCCTAGGTGTATGAATAAAATTAAGCACCTTCCTTAACACCCATTGGAAGTTGATGCCCCCATAGGATTGGAAATGGTATCTATTGACACAAATGACTATGGGAATAACACTTGGTGTTGAACCTCACCACATTAAAACAACCTTTCAATAGCAACTTGTGGTTCTTACATTTAAGCATGAATCCATTAATCCTTGTCATTAGTGTAGTTATCAAAAACATCTTGACTAAATATGGAACCCCAATATGTTTTCCAACATCATGGCATTTTGAAACATCCAACATATCCTTGTTAAAGGTCACTAATTCTAAAAAATCTACTCCACAAAAATATCTTGGATCAACATCCGAATCCTTCACCTTCCCTAACCTAGATTTCACATGAGTTGTTATGCTTGTAACTAAGGTTTCCAACCTTATAAACCTAGCTTCCTTAGTGTTGGATTCTCCCCGAATTAGTTCGTTGGTTGACCAAAATTGTTGGCCATACTTTTCCTTTTTTGGCCTTTCATAAAACCTTAACTTGTATTGGCATTTGTTATATTTGGCCCTATTTCAACTTTAGATGTAATGTGAAACAATGGTTCACATCATGACCATCAAACCTTGTAGTGAGAACAAGGTTAGCTATGGTTAAGTTTGGTGATAATGGCTTTAAAATGTTTAGGGCAATCCTTCTTATAATAAGGCCCACCACATCTACAACACATGTCTTCCCCCTCATGTTCAACAAAAATATGATGATGAACATTCTTGTTTCAACTTGGCCCCTTTAGTTTTTTGTGGCATTACCTTATTGGGCTAACAACAAGATTGTTGAATTAATGGTGTGGATGCATTCCTTGGGTTTTCCTAACTACATCCAAATGTAACCATTCTTCCACCATGTTCATCTTGAGATGATGCATTCCAATAATTAGAACACACTCACCAACATGAATTGTGTGGGCTAAAGTAACATGGCATCCCACACCGAAGGCTCTTCCATTAGTTGAAAAACTCTAATTTTTGATTAATTGCATAAATCTAATCACATCTAACATGTAATCATAAATATTCAATCTAAGCACAACATTAGGAAATGCCTCATAGATGAAATATATATTCAAATTTATATTCCATCCTTTGACCATATAATTAATTGTAAGTATTTACCATTATTTGCAATTACAATAGTATCACTTACACATTGCCACATGTAAAGCATATGTAAATTTAATTATGAAAATTAAATAATGTCATCCAAATTGGATGGTCTAAAATTGTTCCACATTGCACCAATCGCTTTTTGCCACATGGTTTAATGTGAAGATTGCAAAAGAAATAAAAAGTTTAATCAATCTCAGTAAATAGGTAGGTAGGTAGGGAGTTAATAAGTAGGTAAGTCATTTTTTAAAATTTTAAATCTAGCCTTTAATGTCAAACATTTTTTATTGGTCTATCCTAAATGACATTTTCTTTTCAAAATTGTTTGTGTTTTTACATTTCAAGTGCACCTCCTCATATAATCTTTAAAATTGAAATGGAAGAGAAAAATATTCCATATCCCATCTCTTTTGTCCTTTTTTCAATGTTAAATTATATAACTAGATGTGCACAATAAACTTTCTAATCCCAAATTAAAATAAAATCCTCCTAAAAAGATTACCTACTTATCTAGTTAGCCTACCCACCTAACCTAATTTACTTACCTAGCCAAATTGCATGTCCTATCCTATTGACCTACCTTTTTAGCCTACCAACTTAGTTAGCATATACATATATATATATATGTAATTAATTTGAATAACTTGAAGTATTACCTACCAATTACCATTTAACTTAACCTATTATTTATTAACTTAATTTAGTGCCTACTAATTAAACTTGTTGTCAACATCACACCTAGGTTAGGCCCCCATGACATTTATGTCTCGATCACATATGCCACATGAGATTTAGGCTAAACCTTGGGTAAACTTAAGCTAAACTAAAACTTGATTAAACCTTAGCAAAAGATTGGCTAAAGTAATATTTGATTAAACCTTGGCTAAACTTTGGCAAGACTAAAACTTGATTAAATTCTAGTTAAATCTTGGCAAAACTAAAACTTGATTAAACCTTGGCTAAACATTGACAAAACTAAATTTGGCTAAACTAAAATTTCACTAAACCTTGGATAAATTTTAGCTAAATTTTCGTTAAATTTTGGCAAAATAAATGTTGCTTGAACATTAGTTAAATAAAATTTGGCTAAGCCTTGACAAAATATTGGTTAAACAAATATTTGGTTAAACATTGGCAAACATTTGGAAAAAATAAGTTTTGGTTAAACATTAATTATCATTTGGCTAAACCTTGATTAAACTACAACTTCGTTAAATATTTAACATTAAATCTTTTATAAATTAAAATTTCTTAAAAGTTAAATTAAAATTTTGTTAGACTTTGATTAAAATTTGACACCTTTAGTTTAACCATCACAATATTTTTAATACAACAGTAATAACCTTAATACTCCGTAATACATTATAACTTTAGTATAAGTTTAATATTAAACTTAAATAATATTTAAAATTTTATTCATAGATATACCATTAATATATCTAAAATATGTTAACTTAATACACCTTTAAAAATGTACCTAAATTATATCCTTAATATACTCTTTATATTATGTCAAATTACTTGTAATTAACTCTTAGTTTGTAATGTGACTAATTGCATTTATTACCATGTTCTCATATGAAAATACACATTAAAATCATCCACATGGAGAAATGAACCATTGAATAATCATAATGTTGTTGCAAAATAATCATAGCCCAAAGGTACTTAGTAGTTGTAAAAATAGTCACAAATGATACATAGTTGCATGTAATTACAACATTGATGGATACAAAATACAAGATTTTCATTAATGTTTGTTGAGGATCCGATACCAAAACTGAACCACTTAAACTTTTGTAACACCTTGTGTCACCATAATCAACCTACACATCTATGCATATGCCTTTCATAAGCTTTCATGGGGCTTATGTTGGAACTTTTACAAATTTTATAGTTTCTCAATTTGAACCCCCTAGTAACTTTTGGAAGAATTGCATGTAATTGAATTGAATGCCTACTAATGGGAGGACTAATACCACCACTTCTTGTGGTTCCATGATTTCTAGTGGTCCCATTAGCACCAACACTCCCACCCCCACCAATTGAATCAATTCTAAAAGTCATTCCAATCACACCTAAAGTGAAAACAAATGTTGAAATCACAAATATTTCGATAATAGATGCATAGTTGGATGACCAACATGATTGCCACTCCTCAACATGAACCTCACGGGCATGTTTGAACACATGGTAATCATTCATAAATGTCATGAAAAGTGTAAATAATTGGGGACTTCACATCTACTACATATCACACCAATTGTCAAATTTTTTAACAAAATCATCCAATTTAATGGTCCCAGCTACCTTTAAACACAACAAGATATTTTAAGTTTTGCGACTAGCTTTTATAACTACATACTAGTCAGGAAGGACATATGAAACTAATGATTAATGAGTTGTTAAACCCATGTTGTTTGAGTCATTTAGTGGCAAAGGACGTTCTGTTACAAAGCCTAATTGTTTTAACAATTAAATTTATTTATTTTATATAATAATAAAAGTCCATGTCATCATTAACATTGGTATGACATGTAAAGTTCTTGCCATCTCAACTTTTTCATTTTATTCGATTAAATGTTACAAAAAATGCCTTGATGGATGGATAACATGTGTTAAAAATCTATAAACAAGTCATTGCACATGACCAAAAGTCAACCTAATTTGGCTACCTACTTATGTTAAGCAACCTAGGCTAGGTGGCCTATATTAAAAACAATTGTTAGACGCTTAACCCAATAAACTTAAACTAGGCTACCTAGCCTAAGCCAAGTGGACTAGGTATCATAGTTTGGAAAAGTGAAGACTTGAACCCTTCACCTATCAAAGACACGAAAAACCATGAGAACCAAGGTTAAAAAGAAAGGTCTAAATCTAACTTCCAAACAAGGAGCAAGACAAGATTATGTGATTCAAAAACAAGAACAAGAACACAAGATGTGCAAAACAAATGTGAAAACAAATATTTATTATGCTAACACATGTAAACATGAACATGAAAAGAACATGACAAGGCTATGGTGCAAAATTGTGCCTAAAACTGGTGTTGAACAAACTGAAGGAAATGAGGGGTCCTACTCTTATTTATACCCCCTTGGGGACCTAACTCAAGGAAACTTGCAAGGAAGCTTTTATGTGTGCATCAAGTAAAGAAGCTTCTTACCTTTCTAACTGGGAATCAATTATGAATTAATTGAAACTTAACTGAAAATTAATTTGGATTGAATTAAAAGTCAACTAGGAGGTCATTAGACTTAACTAGGACTTAATTAAAAGTTACTCAAAATTAAATCAAACTTAATTAAAAGATAATTAAAACTTAACTAGGATTTAACTATAACTTAATTAAGACTTAATTAATATTTAACTATGACTAAACTAGGAGTTAACTAAGACTTAAATGGGACTTAATTAAGACTCAATTGGAATTTAATTGGGATATAACTAAGATTTAATTATAAATAAATTGAAAATTAACTAATATTTAGCTAAGAGTTATGGATGAACATTATGGATGAATTCCATCTATTGAAAGATGGTGTTTAATGTTCACATCCGTCACATCACCTTCACTTTAAAGTTCAAGTCTTCATCCATTGCACTACCACATTTTTTTATACTAATTATATTTAACACAAAATTATTAATCTCAAAAAAATTATCCTTCAATAAACCTTGGCCACCTTAGGTTGACCGAGGTCAACCTACCTACTGTCTACCAACGTAGCCTAAACCTAGACCTCTTTAAGTTGATTTTAAATGAACTAGTTTGTCAACCTATGTATTACTTACTAACTTAGCCTAGGTTAACATAAGCATTATTAGGTTTTTTAAAAAAAACCTAGGATAATTATGTCATATATAGTCACATCATAATCGCATCTAGTCGCACAAACTTGAGGTGGTTATAAACTTGATAAAATATCTTGTAATGAAGCTACATAGGTTGACTTGGTAAAAAACCTAAAGCTAGGAACCTAGGCAAGTTTATCTAGGTTAATTTATTAATAGGGTAACTTATTTTAAGTATATTTAAACATACCAGATGTAGTAAATTTCTTATGTTTAATTATGTAATTTAAAAGGTAACCTATATTAGGAAGTAGGTTTATATTAAATAGCCTACATATGTAGATGAACTTAATATATATGTGAACATAAGCTAATGTGTTAAGTAGTAAAAAAGTCAAAAAATTATGTGTCACCTTTTTGAAAATGACTATTAATATTGTAATCTTAATTACAAGTTAATAATAAATTAGTTAGTATGCACACACGTGGATGTGAATTCATGACTTCAAAAATTTCATGGCACACAAAAAATTATGGCATGACATGACAAATATTGGTGCCATAAATTCAAGACACACAAAAAATCATGGATTACTATGAAAATTTGTTACACCTTCTCGCCAAATGGCATGCCATGTCATCATCACATGGAAGACTGAATCATTATTAATCACAAAGGACAACAATATTTTCAACTAGTTAATAAATGAGTTTGATTCATCAAATCAATGATATGAATCATGATGTTAACAAATAAACTCACATCATTTTGTTGGTACATAACATGCCATGTCATCATCATGGGAGATTGAGTTGTTATTAATTGCAAAAGTGATTGGTTATTACAATTAACTAATTAATGAAGAAAAATTGAAAAATAATATGATAATTTACCAAAAAAACCAACAAGTTGTTGTATTGACCACAATTGCAAAATCATGATGCCATATGGCATGTTGATGTCTTTTTCCATTATTTAATGATTGTTGTGACTAAATAGTTATAAATGTAGTTGAAAAAAAAATAGTCATTTTGTGTCCATTTCAAAAAATAGGATTAGTTGGAGCGAGTGTAAAGTTTTTGGACTTGCATCTTGATGCCAAAAGCTTCATTGAGGGATTGGACATCATCTCTAACATTGTTGGTCCTGAGATTTGTGGAAAAAAACATTGTTGCAATGGACTTTTGCCAATTTTTTTTATTTTTTTTCTTTTTGATGCAACAACCATCACCAGATGTGCTGAAAAAAGAAGAAATCATTTCAGCCAAAAGGATAAAAAATAATTCACTACTTTCATCATTCATGTCTGAATTTTATTTTTTTAATGATTAGAAATACCTCTCATGTTTTATACAAAGAATCACTCCTAACAAATCTCAAAAAAATCAGGAAAAAGCACAGATATGGAGATAGATGTGATCTTTGTGTTTGTTGATATGTTGTCAGATCTGAAATCTATATAACCTTGCTATCCATCTATCTTCCCAAAACACAAGGTTCGAGACTAATTATAGTAGTAGTTGTACATGTAGGAGCAGTGAAAATATATGTAGCATCACTGGAGGCGGCGATCAGGAAAAAGGAAAGACAGGATGAAACTCAGTGTACTACCAAAATTGGTGGAAAATTTAGTTTGGACCCCAGTTATGTCGTTTTTATAAAATTTTCATTCCCAGTTACATATTTGATGCACTATTATGCCGAGACTGGCCGTTCTTGCCCCCCTAATCGCCTGACTTTACAGAATACTTTAATAAACAACAAAATTTACAAGGTAACGTACCTCAAACTGACCTCTAAGACCTTTTTTGCAGTTTGTCTAGAATGTGCACACTGACTTAGCTTGGATCCTATGGTTGGGGGACTAACCCATTTGTACATAAAACATTGGAAATTTTTTAATTCACACCTTTTTTGGTTAAATTCACAAGAAAGGGTGTGAATTTAACCAAAAAAGGTGTGAATTTAAAATTTTCCAAAACATTTTATGAATTTATTTTTTAATTTGTTGAAACATCCTTGATTTACCTTATACACATTGAGAATGCCTCCTTAAAAACAGGAGGCACCTTACCCCTACAAGAAGCCTTTTACACCTACTTGTAGGTGTAAGGTGACACTCACTCCTATTCCCTCGGGATTTATGTATGTTTAGGCTTATGATATGTTCATGAATCGCTTTGTGCTTTACGATCTGTGACACCCTTGTGTGTGGGGGAAAATTCCCCAAATATTGTGAGGCTAGACTTGGCAACCCACGTCCTTATAAACCCCTTATTTCGGGAATGCCCTCACCCTTGGACCTTTACCTTACACACAATCTCATGAGCCCCTTTTTTGGGTGGCATGTGTTTTGATAGTTCCTTTGCTTTAAAGAGGAATATTTGCTTAGCTTGAAAATGTTATACTTCAACTTGAATGTGAAAATTATGCAATATTACAAACGGAATTGCCAGAAATTTTTATTGATTGTTTTTAAATTTTTAAAAAATTTCGTCCTTATGATTAAAATTTTCTTTCATTACATTTTTTGGTTGTTATTATGTTGTTAGAAATGTAGGGTTTTAGGTAAGGTTTAGGTAGGGTCTAGGTAAGATTTTAGGTAGAATCTAGGTAAGATTTTTTTTTTGCTAGACCTAGAACAGGCAGGTCCTGCATTTCAAAAAATATATAGACCCAACCCAATAGTTCTTCTAAAGTCTAAGAACTAGACAACACTCTTGTATACTCCTTCCACTAGAATTTCTTGATGCATGCTCTCTTTATTTTATATGATTTTGTGTGAACTTCTTACCCTTTGGAGTTTCATATTTACCTCATATTATTGAGAAGGTGACAAATGGCAATATTGGTACTTACTTTACATCCATAATGCCCACTTGTAAGTGTTGGGAGTGCAATGGGAGAACAATGGTGGTACTTTTTCACAATATTTTAACAAATAAGCAGAGCATGTGGAAAATAAATACACTATGTGTACTTAGTTGTGAAGAAACACCCAAATTTCCAATTTTTAAAACACCCAAAAAAAATTTGAAGTTATGAAAAAAAAATTGAAAAAAAAACCAAATTTTGGTTTAAAGAAACACCAAAACAAAAAATTGACGTTATGGAAAGAAAAAGCCAAAATTTGGTCTAAAGAAACACTCAAAACAAAATTGAAGTTATGAAAAGAAAAAACCAAATTTTGGTCTAAAGAAACACCCCAAAAAAAATTGAAATTATGAAAAGAAAACTAAATTTTGGTTTAAAGAAACACCCAAAACAAAATTGAAGTTATGAAAAAAAAAAGAACCAAATTTTGGTTTAAAGAAAACACCCAAAACAAAATTGGAGTTATGAGGGGGAAAAAAAACCAAATTTTGCCTTAAAGAAACACCCCAAAAAATTTTGAGGTTATGGAAAAAACCAAATTAAAGAAACACCCAAAGCAAAATTGAAGTTATGAAATTTAAACCAAAGAAACACCCAAATTCAGAGTTATGGGGAGAACACCTAAATTTTGGAGTTATTAAAAAGCATACCATATTTGGATGAATGAAGAAACACCCAAATTTTGGAGTTATGAGGAACCACCCAAATATGGATGAATGAAGAAACACCCAAATTTAGGGGGTTATGAAGAAACAGAATATGTCAAATAGGGGTAATAAAATGGTACAAAATAATTATGGCCAACTTAATCGCCAGAAGGTGAAGGGAATTTTTTTTTAAAAAATAAATCGCCAGATTGCTATATTGGGTTCTTTTTAGTTATTCTTATAGCCAAAAATATAAAAGAATGATTAAAAGATTTGTACTTCATATCTGGTTTATAGCCAAATATGGCTAAACCTTCCTAAGGATGATGCTCACTTTGGCTACAAAAAAAATTCTTTAAAACAAAACACTGGTGCTAATTTATAGCAACCCAATTTGGACTTTTAGGTCCTCTACTATTTTAATTCTAATTCCTTATAGGAATAATAAATAAACTTTATTAACAATAATAAACTTTGGCATGGTTAAACAAGTAACAAAATTCCCATTGTATATATTACTTGGACTTTTCTATGAAGAAATTAATTAATTATAATTAATAATTTCACTTTCTTCTTCTTCTTCTTCTTCTTCATAGAAGAGTGAAATTATTAATAATTTTAAAGAAATAATTTTATTTATTTATTTATTTAAATATTTTAATTAATTAATTAATTAATTAATTTTTTTCCTCACTACCTTTGGCACCCAGAAATCTCTTTTCTTCAGAAATGAAATGCTTTCTTCAGGATGAGA
>Ga0209208_10007235_pt1 | contig 15105 bp, 9 predicted proteins | sample S1TSphfallax_3_FD_187694 | JGI IMG/M metagenome (GOLD analysis project Ga0209208, IMG submission 187694) | Host-associated microbial communities from peat moss isolated from Minnesota, USA - S1T2_Fd - Sphagnum fallax MG (SPAdes) (version 2) | ecosystem: Host-associated > Plants > Peat moss >...
ATGTTTATTAATAACTATAATATTGTTGGTTATTCTATTGGTGGATATTGGTGTTTATTAATGGCTATAATATTGTTGGTTATTTTATTGGTGGATATTGGTGCTTATTAATAATTATAATATTGTTGGTTATTCTATTGGTGGATATTGGTGCTTATTAATGATTATAATATTGTTGGCTATTCTATTGGTGCTTATTAATGATTATAATATTGTTGGCTATTCTATTGGTGGATATTAGTGCTTATTAATTGATATTATATTAATGTTTATTGGTGGTTATTTTGTTTTTAGATATTGGTGGTTATTAATTGTTATTATATTAGTGGCTATTGATGGTTATTATATTAATGGTTATTGATGGATATTTTGTTATTATATATTGGTGGTTATTAATTGTTGTTATATTAGTGGCTATTGGTGGTTATTATATTAATGGCTATTGCTGGATATTTTGTTATTAAATATTGGTGGTTATTAATTGTTATTATATTAGTGGCTATTGGTGGTTATTATATTAATGGTTATTGCTGGATATTTTGTTATTAGATATTGGTGGTTATTAATTGTTCTTATATTAATGGCTATTGGTGGTTATTAATTGTTATTATATTAGTGGCTATTGGTGGTTATTATATTAATGGTTATTGCTGGATATTTTGTTATTAGATATTGGTGGTTATTAATTGTTCGTATATTAATGGCTATTGGTGGTTATTAATTGTTATTATATTAGTGGTTATTGGTGGTTATTTTATTAATGGTTATTGTATTATAAATTATTATTGGTTATTATATGTTATATTACAACTATTGGTGATTTTTTTAATATAAATTATTATTGGATATTCTATGTTATAATATTAGAGGCTACTAGTAGTTATTATATTGTAGGGTATTTTAAATTATTTTTCATAGGTTATTATTTTCTGTTCTAAATTATTCTTACTTTAGGTCATTATATTTTATTTTAAATTATTTTAAGTTAGTATACTTAAGATAAAATAATTTATAATAACATAAAGTATAATGACCTTGAATAATTTAAAGTGTAACTTGAAATAATATATATTAATTTCAAATAAAATAACTAAAAATAATATAAGGTATATTATAAAGAAGCATAAATAGAATATTTTAAAAACAAAAAAAAATATTTACTATAATAAATTATAGTAGTGTATTATGATAAGTAGTAACGAAACATGATGTTTACATAGTGATATTATAGTGAAATAACTTTCACTAGGGTGAAATCAGTAAAATGCAATAAAGTTATTTCATTTTTAAGGTCCCATAGTGATTTAAGCTAGTAAATTGCACCCCACTTTTGTAGTAGTCAATCCACATTCTTGCATCCTTAATATTATTGTGGGTTTCCTTAATAATTATTTAGAACATTAATCTTAACACTATTAAAAAAACCCCATTTTGTGATTTTAAGTTCAAATTACGAATTAATCATGGATTCTTACCATAACAAAATAATTTATTAATTGAATAAGTGTAATCATACCCAACATGTAGCTACAAATATTATCTAAACATGACATCAACAAATCTCCCATGGATGAATACACATTCAAATGTATATTTCATTTTTTATTGTATAATTATTTGTAAATATCTATCACTATTTACAATTACAATGCCATTAACTACATATTGCCATATGTAAAGAGATATGGAAATTAAAAATTTGAAATTTAAATAACCCTTTTTATTTCATTCATCCAACTTGACAATCTAGGGGTGTTCAATGTGCACCAATCACATTTAATTGTGATTTGGCATAATGGGAAAGATTAAAAATAAAAGAATTTAAAATTCAATTTATGTAGGTGGGTAGGTAGGTTAGTAAGTTGATTTTAAAAAAAAGGTTTAACTTTTAGGGTCATGTTTTTTTATTCACTCATCTCAAGTGACATTTATTTTCAATGTCATTTGTGTGTTTTCAATGTCTCAAATGCACATTTTAATAGAGTTTACAATATTGAAAAGAAATGGAAAACAAAAAAAATGGAATAAATTTTATAGTCACAAGTTAGTTGCAAACTAATCTACAATTGGGGTACAACCAAAAACATTATCCCATGTCTTGTATCATTTTTTTTAATGTTGTAAATTATAAAAATAGATGTTCATGATAAACTTTATAATTCCAAATTAAGATAAGGTCCTCTTAAAATGACTACTTGCCTACCTACCTACTTACCTACTTTAAGTTTCTTAATTTAAAGTACTACCTATCAGTTAATATCTAGCCTAACCTACTACTTATTAATGAACCTACCCTACTAATCAAAGTGACCTACATTGCACCTAGGTTAAACCCACATTACATTTGTGTTTAAACAAAATACGCCATATGGGACCTAGGTTAAATTTTGATTAAACATTTTTAAAACTTTGGCGAAATTAAAGAAAATTGACCTTGGTTAAAATTGTTTAAATTTACACATGGTTAAAACATGATTAAACGTTAATTAATTTTTTGCAAAACAAAAAATTGGTTAACATTTGATTAAATTTTGGGCAAACTTTTGGAAAAATTAAAACTTGGTTAAAATTTGGTGAAATTAAAAATTGACTAAACTTGGTGAAACCTTGGCTAAATTAAAACTTGGTTAAGCCTTTGTGAAACTAAAACTTGGTTAAACCTTAATGAAATTCAAACTTAATGAAACCTTGACTAAATTCAAATTTGGTTAACAATTAGTTAAACTAAAACTTGGTTAAACCTTTTCTGAATTAGAACTTGGTTAAATATTTGGTAAAACTTGATTAAAATTTGGATGAATCAAACTTAATTGGTTACACATTAACTAAATAAAATTGAATTAAACTAAACAAATTTTTTGTTAAACCTTCATTAAATCTTGATTAAAGTTTGGCTAATGTTTGACACCTTTAATTTAGCCATGATTATACTATTAATAAAAGTTTAATAAATGTGGAACACCTTTAATATAATAGTAATAACCTTAATATACTCTTAATTTATTTGAACAATTTTAATATTAAACCTAATAAATATTTTAAACCTTATTCGTGATATGTCATTAATATATATGAAATACAACTTTAATACAATTATAAAGATGTACCAATAACATATCCTTAATATACTCTTAATAAAACTATGTTAAATTACTTGCAACCAACTTTTAGTTTGTAATGCAAATAATGGGATTTACTATCTTATTCTCAAATGAAAATACAACTAAAAACCATTCATATGGGAAGTGAAACTTATAATAGTTGTAATTTTGTTACAAGCTAGTTGTAAAAATCTCAAAAGTAATTAGTAATTGCAAGAATAGTCACAAATGACACATAGTCACATGTAATTGCAAAAATGATGGTTGGAAATTTCAAGATTTCTATGAGTGCAAGAAACCTTAATTATGAAAATGAATACTACCATCATGTTGTGCCAATGCCTAATGTGGTTATTAATCTAATGTGGGTTTTATGAAAGAACACACCATAGTGATTCTGCTTTGATTCATTTGTTAATTTTATGGGTCAAGGTTGAAATGAATGTTTACTTGGGAGGTTGATGGATCATCAATGGTCACCTCTTGTTAATTCTAACTAGATCATGAAGTGTCATCCCCAAGTGTTAAGGCCACCACTGTTGTGATTGTTATTTGTATTCTAAATGCATGTGGTTTAGATTAATACCAAGGTATTGTTACATGCACATAAACTCAATCTTAATCATTAAATCCACCATAATGGTAACATTGGAATCTAAATTTATCATTAAACTAGGGACTTGAATTACATAGACTAAGATCACATAGATTCAATCTTAATAATTAGATGCACCATAATAGGAAATCCAAATTTATCATTGAACCAAGGACTTGAATTACGTAGACCTATATCACATATTTACAAATTGTAGAGAAAACACTTCACAACGACATGATGAAATATCTTCACAATTTCATGGCTAAAAATAGACTTAAATGGGAAAAAAATGCATACTAAATATCTTGTAATGTCAAACATCTCTTAAACGATGTGCTAGCGAGTCATCCTCATATGTTTCCATCAATAAGATATGAAGTTTATATTTAGATTGTAATTAAATATCAATTTCAAAATGAAATTCCCAATAGTCCACTATGGAATACATTGGAATACACATCAAAAACAACATATGCAAATATAACTATTCAAAATTCCCCTATTCATCACTAGGCACCACCCATCTTGAAAAACATGTTGAGATTGTCCCACATGAGTGACATCTATTACCCACTATGCAACCTCTTCATTAAGTCAATACTTGCGCTCCAATATACTTTTAAAATAATTGTAGACCAAGTGTGGAGTTCACAACTGCCTTACATTTGTTAAACCTCATGTGCCATTAAAACAAAAAACATTGTGAAGGGTTCAATAACCCATTCAAACATGCCTACATGCCACATATAACTTATTGAAAATTTGGTGCACAGTTGTAGAACTTCAAATTTATTTAATTAATCATGTTTAGATGTAACATCCAAACGATAATGAAATGCACATATAATAGATCACTTTGATTTGTTGAAGCTTACATTTTCCTCTTCCAATTCCTTCAAGACACTTGCAATATACTTTTGATGAAAGCTTTCACCTTGATAGACAACGAATCAAAACAAAACACAAAAGTGATTATTTGAAAGGCACATCCACATGAAAGAGGATGTCGATACATTTTTCTAATTGACATTCTCTTATTGAAACAAAAACAGATCTTAATAGTTATGAAATGATGTCATGTAAGGTGACAAACCTTTTCCTCAAATGTGACATGTAGTTGTTCACAAAATATATCGAACTTTCTCCTGCCAACATGGATCGCAAATTGAGATGTTTCCACCCCTCTTCATCAAAGAAAGCATATTGTTCAAAGAGGTCAAAGGATGGGAAGCCGCAATCTTCTCACAAAAGGGTTTTCAAATCAAGTTCCTTTGAAATTGGGTATGCCACAACTTCTGGATAAGCTTTCAAATTTGATCAAAGATAGGCAATATGTGAACATAAAAACCTCAGGTAGGAAGGGATTCATAGTGTGTTTGGAGGAACAAACATATAAGAACTTGGAGGGCATTTCAGAAAATGAAATGCTGCCTACCTCCATCGTGTGGGCATTCTGTTTTCTGAAATGCCATGGCATTGGTATAAAACTTTTTGCCATGATAGGGGTGGGTAGCTGCTAAGTATCATGGTAGGATTTTTCAGGAAAAACAAAAACCTTCAATTTCTACACCATGTAAGGGGTTCTCAGCTGTGAGCATTACCAGAATTGGGCCCGCTTCAGCTGTGCCTCATGTGGGCCTAATGTCCCTGGCCTTTGCCTTTACTTACTTACCCTACACACAAGAAAAGGTTGGGTATTTAAGACAAAAATGTGAGCGTGAGCAAATGAAAGCTTAGTCTTACTTTGGTTGCAAAATGTTTCCTTGCGAGGAGAGGGAGAGGCAATAAAAAGATGAGAATCTCCAGAGTCCTGGAATGTGGGGGGTGGGGCGAACCAACGCTCCCTTCCCTGGGAAGAAGGTAGGTAGTAGCAAACTAGATTTGGAAGCAGAGCTGCAAACTTGGCGGAGGGCGAATTGTAGCGGCTAAAATAGGCAAAATTTCTTCCCGCAGACCGTTCCAAGTGCAAGAGAGTCCCGGAAACAAAGCCCATTTCGCGCCAATCGGCGACAAGTCCCGCCAAAATCCACAGCGCATGTTAACACGTGCAGCCGTGGGTTGTCGTGCCGTCAGTCAGAGAGCGAGCGCCGTCCTCTCGTCGCTTCTCGCACGCGCCCACTCACTCACTCTCTCGTCAAATCAAACTTTTGAGCGTCCTCTCTCCCCGCCTTTCTCTCTCTGTCTCTTCTCCCTCACGGAATAATAGCCATAAAAACAAAATAGACTTTTTTGGCAGGCAGCTGAGTAACTAGCGAGGTTCTCTCCAGGGGTTTGTTTTTGTCATATTTGTGATGAGTCGCTGAACTGGCGATCATCGATAGGAAGATGGTAGTAGGAAACTGGCAATCATTCATTCTTCTATTAGGAAGATTGATCAAAATCTGACTTCAAATCACAAACAACGTACAAATGTTTAATCATCCTTCTATACTTTTTTTGGGTTACATTATGAAATCAAAATACATGAATCTGGCGATTTTTACCCATTTTTTTTCCCCCCCTCCCCTCACTTCTGGCGACTGAAACCTCCAGAATCACTTCCTAAAGAAACGCTGGGGGTTCTCTCTTACTACTACCAAACGCTTTCTTAAATCAGTCAAGTCTACTGTAGAGTTTACACAGGTCGGTATTCGTTACGATCTGCAGATTGATGTGCAGTTCCTAGTTCCTTACCTAAAATTGGGTTGTCGTCAAAGATCAGGATTCAGCAAACAGGTCAGATTTCGGGGTCAGATCTGTGCAGAGTTGTGTCCTCCTCGAAGCTCTACATTACTTCTTTAATAATGGGGATCCCGGGTGAAGAGAGAGAGAGAGAGAGAGAGAGAGAGAGAGAGAAAAGGGGGGGATGCAAATCCAGGAAAGCTGGCCGGAGTAAAAGGCATCAAGGTCTCTTTAGATAGCAAAAATCTAATTTGGAAAATCAGCCAACTACTTCCCCAACTGCTCTGACAAGAGAGAGTCTGATGAGCTTCCAGTTTGAAAATGCAGCCTACAGTTAGTTGCTGCCTCTCTGCTCTGCTCTGCTTTGCGCCTCTCTTGGGTTTCACAGAAGTGGTTTGTCGTTGTTATTCAGCTTGGATGACGATGGGTTTTCTCCTTCTCAGTGGAGCTCGCTGGCTCGCTGAAGAAAGAGTGAAACAAATAACCTTTGTGCACAGAATGAAGCAATTCATGTAAAGATATAGACTGTATGGAAGTTGCAAGTTTAGGGAGAGTCTAGTATTGGGTGGTACTAGGGGGTTGAGGAAGAATCACTGTTGAGAACTGCAGTAGCGACTGGTGGTGTTTTTTTTCCCCTTTTTTTTGCAGCGATGGATGCAACCCCGGGAGGACAAGTGCCATCCGCATACAATAACACTGGAGGTGCACTTCCAGATTGGCTGAATAAGGGAGACAATGCATGGCAGATGATAGCAGCCACGCTTGTAGGTCTACAGAGCGTGCCGGGTCTCGTGATTCTCTATGGTAGTATCGTGAAGAAGAAATGGGCTGTGAATTCTGCATTCATGGCCTTCTACGCGTTCGCGGCGGTTTTGCTGTGTTGGGTTGTATGGGCATACAAGATGTCTTTCGGGGAGAAGTTGTTGCCCTTCTGGGGGAAAGCTGGGACTGTGCTCTCATACAAGACGCTCTTGTCGCAGGCGGATTTGCCTTCCACTGTCGTTCATCACCATGATGGGAGTGTGGAAACTAGCGCCATCATGCCTTTGTACCCCATGGCCACTATGGTTTACTTTCAGTTCGTCTTCGCCGCCATCACGCTGGTGCTGCTGGCGGGTTCCGTGTTGGGTAGAATGAATTTCCGCGCCTGGATGCTTTTTGTGCCGCTGTGGCTCACTTTCTCGTATACTGTGGGCGCCTTCAGTTTGTGGGGTGGCGGCTTTTTGTTCCAATGGGGTGTTATAGATTACTCTGGTGGCTACGTGATCCATCTCTCCTCTGGGGTTGCTGGCTTCGTAGCTGCTTATTGGGTAAGTCTTTCTCATTTGTCATGAACATGTATGCTGCAGCGCTAGGTAAATTCCTCCTCCTTGCGAAGTATATTTAGGGCTCGGCAACGCATGGACTTGCATTTTTGAAGCTCTAGAAACAAATGAAATCAATGTTTGCAATGATCCCAAGAAGGAGTGGCAAGACAGTTTCTAATCTGATTGAAAAGTTTCAAGGGTATCTACAAAGTGTTCGAAATTGCATATCCAGAGCTGTTGTTGTGCACATGAGAAGCTCTCACATGGCAGCTACATTGCAAGTAGTTGCCTTGTGATTCACATGCCCTGCAGCTGAGGAGCTTTCACTTCTCAAGCAATTGTGAAATTTATATGTCCACCTCTGAAAAGGAGACCAGAACTTAGGACAATATTGCTGATGATGAAGAGACAATTTTGATCAGTAGTCATGCTTGAATGTCTGCTAAGGTAATGTTGTATGCACAATCTGGATTTTGCATGGTAGTATATATCCTGGAAAAATTATCTCTGGTTGTCAACAACAAGCTGGGCTTGCCACAACTTTGGATTTGTAAAGGTCCACTTGAGGAACTCCCAAAAAATTTGGAAGACTGTCTCATGTCCAGTGTTACAGGATATGATTGCAAATGGGTTTGAATTTGCAATTTTTGGCATAATAGTTCAATTGGGACATGTTCTTGGAGATAGCTGATGCTTGCACCGGTTCAAGCTGCATACACAGATGGGAATGGGTCCAGTGGTGTTGGGTAATCTGGTTAATATCTAGTTGACCATATGTGCAATGCTCAAGGCTCTGTGCTGTGTGGAGAGATTTTTGCAGGTAGGGCCAAGGTTGACTAAGGATCGGGAGCGATTTCCACCCAACAATGTTCTGCTCATGTTGGCAGGTGCAGGGCTTCTCTGGATGGGCTGGGCTGGCTTCAATGGAGGCGATCCCTACTCTGCCAACATCGACTCTTCGATTGCAGTCATCAACACCAACATCTGTGCAGCCACGAGTTTGCTGATGTGGACAAGCTTAGATGTCCTGGTGTTTGGCAAGCCATCTGTAATTGGTGCAGTCCAAGGAATGATCACTGGTCTTGTTGTCATCACACCTGCAGCAGGTAAAGGGTCTTTTGCTGCAGAATTTCTTTCTTGTTTGAAAAAAAAGACTTTGTGTTCTAGAACCAACAACACTCCGGAATGTTGACAACAATTTTTGTACATGGAATGGTCAAGCCCCTGTGCATGTTTTGTTGGGTAAGGTGCCAGGTGAACCTGTCAGGGTGAGCTAGGCAATGCACCCGAAAACACAATGGGCGAGGGTAAGACCGTTCCATGACATTAATAAGGTCTGAGGTGGCAGATTCAATGATTTAAAAATAATCATGCTCAATAGACACATTTTGGTCATTATTACAAGTGTATGGTCATCGCCAGAAGATTATGTCATGTAATGTGGAAGAAAATGACATAATCTGCCACCCCAGATCTTAATGTTACAAGTACCATGTAAAATCTGTGGTGTATTGGTGTTATTGATACATGCTATTCTTGTAACATTTGTTTATGTAGCTTTATTGCATCAAATGCTGTGGGTGACTTTTGACAGGTTATTGGTGCTTTATCAGTGAAGGCAACATGGAATTGAGGACCAAACATTTGGTAATGAATGTGTACTTTAAAATTTTTTACAGGTGTGGTCCAGGGATGGGCAGCTATAATATTGGGGATTTTGTCTGGGAGTGTTCCGTGGTTCACAATGATGGTGGTGCACAAGCGCTGGTGGCTACTACAGAGTGTGGATGACACACTAGGTGTCTTCCACACACATGCGGTGGCAGGGTTCTTAGGAGGTTCTCTTGTGGGTCTTTTTGCAGAACCCACCCTTTGCAACTACTTCCTTTCAGTCACCAATGAACAAGGTAATGTGTTTAGCCTCTTATTAGTGGCTGTTGATTTTCTCTTGTAGATTATCTGTGATCTATCTATCTATACAAGTATCAACTTTCAAAGGGGAAGTTTTTGGGTGGAATCTTATCCAGGTGCCTTCTATGGTGGAGTGGGAGGAGCCCAATTTGGCAAGCAAATTGCAGGAGCTTTTTTTATTGTGGGCTGGAATGTAATAATCACAAGCATCATTCTAGTTGCAATTCGGATTTTCATGCCATTGCGAATGTCTGAAGAAGACTTGCTCATTGGGGATGATGCAGTCCATGGTGAGGAGGCATATGCTCTATGGGGTGATGGAGAGAAGTATGATATAACTAAGCATGGTACATCTGAGCTTGATGATACAATGCATGGGCTGAGCCTAGGCAATGCCAGTGGCACTGGAGCTCGAAGACTTACTGTAGAGCTATAAATTTTTTTTGTCAGTTGCTTTCTGACTGCATGGGTACAATCCATTTCATGTCCTCAGTCTCTGAGCTCCCCATGAAACTCTCATCTTTTGACAAAATTTCCTTCGCCATGACCAGGCAGTGTGATCAAACACAATTAGACAATTTGTGTAGCATTATTGGTATCAGTCATATCAGCTCATTGTCACTCTCTACCATTTGAGTAACAGCCTCGTTATGAGGGTGATTGGAGTGCGATATGCAAATCAAAGATCGTGGGCATTCTAACCATGCATATACACGAAGCTGATGTGACTAGATTTTCTTGTAGTTTGCCCCATTGCTGCTTGACCTTTGCTAAAGAATGTTCTGTTTATTTTGTATGCACCCTGATCAAGCTTTTGGCCTTTGAAAATCTTGCCCATCTAAACTCCTAGGTACCCTAAGAAGTTGGGTAGCCTCTAGGTACTCCCTTAGGTAGCTTAGGCAAGCCCTATTACCCTAGGTACCTTGAGTACCCTAAGTATAGGTACCTGATGGTGAAAGGATGATGGGTGGTACCATAAAAAGGAATGGTTAAGGAAACAAAATTAGCAAAATATTCTTGAACCCTTTGCTTTAATATTTTAATGCTTTATTTTATTTTTTGCTCATGTTTATTTGTTGCTTGTCAAAGTATATGGCCTTAAGTTTTTATTGGAATGAAAATGGGGGAGAATTGTTACAAATTTGTATTCTTAATTTTTGTTGGCCTCTAATGAATCATGAACATGAGCTTTGGAAATTCATAACTATATTCAATTAATTATCTAATAACATTTTCAAATAGAATACCATCTAAAATACCTTTGAAAATTATACATCAAAAAATCCCCAAAATATGCATCAAAAGTGTTTATGACCAAACAATTCAAGGAACATATCTATATCCTTGAAACGTTTTGATTAAAGAAATGATAAGGAACACCAAAAATCAAAGTATTTTTCAATTAACTAAAATTTCAAAATCTTTAAAACCTAGTTAATGTATTTACCAAAAAAAAAGAAAACCCTTTTAAAAACGTTTTATATATTTTGTTAAAGTTTGATGCATAGTGTGATGTATTTTGTGATACCACCCAATCAAAATTTCACCCTTTTAAGTACACCCCTAAGTATCTTAAGTACCTTAAGTAGGCCCTAGGTATCCTAAATAATTCTTACTAAGGTCCTTAGGTATGCAAATTAATTTAAGTAGTTACACTGTCCCTTAAATATGCCCATAGGTACTTTAGTTAGTTTAAATAGCCTTTAGGTACCTTAAGTAGCCTAGGTAGCTTTTAGATATACCTCGGCATCCTTTAGGTACACCCCTAGGTAGCTTCTACATAACCCTTATATATTTTATATAATTTAACTTAGGTAACCTATATAGATAGCTTTTAATTAGTTTAATCAACCTTTACATAATCCTTAAAAATACCTAGGTTGTGTAGGCAACCCCTTAGTACTTTAAGCAACTTAGGTAGCCCCTAAAAAAACCCTTGAGGTGCTTATGTAACATAGACAATCCCTAGGTACCCCATTGTACACCTTAAGTAGCCCCTATATACCTTAATTAGTCTAGGCAACTTGAACCCCTAGGTAGGTCCCTTGGTAGCTTACATATCATAAGGTATGTTGAATAGGTCATTTAGCTAGGTAGGTTAGTAAAAATGTTTATTAATATGTGGTTCCATTTCATATTACATATAAAAAATTTGGTGCAATGGTAAACATTTTGTTCTTCAATGTGAAGGTCCAAGGATCAAATACTTACTATTACAATCTATCTGTTCAAGTCTAACCTAGGTGGTTTAGATGTTTATTCTAGGTTGAAATGTCTAACTTAACCACTTCTAGGCTTTGTAGCCCATGTTTTTAGCATAAATGACCTAGGTTAAATATGTTAAGCAACCTAACTTAGGGACCTTAAGTGAACTAGGTTAAGTAGTTTAACCTAAGCCAACCTAGGTAGCCGTGCAGTGCTATTTGTTCAACTTGGAACTTGCCATGTGTCAACATTTTAATGATAAAAAATTAGGTGTCCCCACATTTTAGTTGCAAATGATGATCATGCCATGTACAAGACTACAAATATTATTGTAACAACCAATTGTAAATGACGATGCCACATTGATTATATGTTAGTTGGATGAAAAATTTATAGTAGTCACACTTCAATGTGATAACCATTTCAACTAGGTGCCATGTCATGTCTTTTGTGATTAAATTTTACATGACTTGTCCAAGGCAATTAGAGGAATTTGTAGGTGCATGTGGCATTTATGCTTAAAAATAACCATTTAGAATTAAAAAAACTAGTTGTGAACATGTAAATCCTTATACTGAAACCAAATTTGCAATTAATGACTATTACCAAACATGGGTAATAATCTCTAAGGATTGCATGTGGTTGTACTAAGCACTAACAATAATTTGTAACCATTCTATGTAGTCTATTTAAACACAATGGGTAACCATTTTTTAAGGTGACCCAAAAATAATATCCTAAGCCATTTTTGCAATCTTTTGGGTGGAAAATACCATAGACAACAATTTTGAAATGATTATACATTGTTCTAAATGAAAAATGTTTTAAGAGTAAAAATAAAATCATGATCCCAAAAGGTGCACCTTCCTTCCACCACATGAAAATACAATGATACACACACCATTTTGAACAAAAAAATAGGCCATGGATAGGTAACACTTATGTGTGTCCTTTGAGATGTGTATTAGTCCCAATAGAATCAACAACCTACTAAAATGTTTATAACTTGATTGAATTGAAAAAAATTATCTGTTTTTCAAAATACCTTTTTTTTTGTTTTCACATTGTGTCATTTCTCCATTTGTTCAAAATGATTTGTATTAATGCCCTATAAAGTTTTCAAGTAAATTTTTTAATGAACAAGTGGCATAATGCCCAATTTGTTGGCTTTTGTGTGGTATTTGCCTTATTCCTTGACAAAATATTGTGAAATACTTGTTGGAAATAAAAATAGGCATCACATGTCTAAGGTTTTGAATTGTGCATGTAGTTTTCCCCCAATTGAAGAATACAAGGTCCAAGTTATATGAATTCACTAAGGTGATTTCTTTTTCAATTATGGCCTTCATTTTGCAACTAGCCCATGGGCATTTTAGAATACACAAACCATTGAAATACTTGATTGTTTTTGTGCCACCCTAAAGAACTAGCGACCCAACATAAGTACACTTTTAAGTGGTTATAAGAACAATCCTTTGCCTTGAATATTCATGGCTACATGTGAGCATAAAACATAATCTTTAAGCACTTGCTATACTTGTTGAATTATTGCACTAAGTACTATTGAAACAAGGTTACTCTCAAGTGAAATACAAATTTACCAAACCATTCACTTGCGAGTTAATTAACTAACTAACATGAAAAAATCAATTAAAATTTAATTATTTAATATATAATATTATTGATCATTTCATGGTTTTTTAAACCTATGATTTATTAACATGTGTCATTACCTAGGCTAGGTTAAAAACCTAACCTAGGTAGGTATATAAACCACATAATCAACCTAGGCACCTATTCTAAGAATTAGATAAGAAAATATTTGGTCAACATGCCATTGTTGACCACACACAACACCACTCATGAAATTTGATCCCTTGGCCTTTGAAATGGAGGCAAACACCTTTACCATCAAACCACCCAACTTGTTGAGGTAGTATGTTACATTACATTCTATTTATTAAATATTTCATTTTAAACATTACAAAAACATAAACTTTGAAATTTTTTATCTTATTGAGATTTTGTTCAAATGAAATGATTCAAGTTTACTTTTAAAAAAATTTCAATAATGTACATAATTACATTTATTTCCTTTTGAAAGTTTAAAATCATTTGAACAAAAAAAAAGTTGAATAACATTATTTAATAACATTCCAATGACCATTCTTTTGAATTTTTCTTAAAAAAAATGAATATGTTTTTGTTAATATAATAATATTACCTATGATAAAATACTTTTAATTATTATATGACTATTTCTCATTAATTTAAATGATTTCACCCTACATTATTTATGGCTATTTATAGTTATCCTTAATTACTTTTAGTTATTTTTAATTATTTTATCCTATGCTACTTTTGGTTATTCTAAGTTATTGTTGGTTATTTTAATTTATTTCACCTTAAGTTATTTTTAGCTATTATAAGTTTTTTTGGTTATTCCATGTTATTTTTGGCTATTGTAAATTATTTCAATTTAAACTATTTATAACTATTAGAAGTTACTTTTGATTATTGAAGGCTATTTCACCTTATGTTATTATTAGTAATTCTAAGTTATTATAGGCTATTTCACCTTAAGTTAATTTTGTCTATTATAAATTTTTTCACCTTAAATTATTTTTGGCAATCCTAAACAATTCTAACATATGCCTATTGGTCGTTATTTTATTAGGGATATTGCTAATTATTAATGATTATTGGTACCTATTCTATTAGTGGTTATTAATGCCTATTAATGATTATTCTCTTAATAGTTATTGGTGGCTATTGGTGGTTATTATATTGGTGGTTATTAGTGGTTATTTTATTAATGGCAATTTGGTGGCTATTATATTATATTAATGACTTTTATATTAATAACTATTGGTGGTTATTTGTGGTTATTCTATTAATGGTTATTGGTGGCTATTTTATTGATGGCTATTAGTGGCTATTCTATTGATGGCTATTAGTGGCTATTATATTGATGGCTATTAGTGGCTATTCTTTGATGGTTATTAGTGGCTATTCTTTGATGGTTATTAGTGGCTATTTTATTGATGGCTATTAGTGGCTATTCTATTGATGGTTATTAGTGGCTATTCTATTGATGGCTATTAGTGGCTATTCTATTGATGGCTATTAGTGGCTATTTTATAGATGGCTATTAGTGGTTATTCTATTGATGACTATTAGTGGCTATTTTATTGATGGATATTAGTGGTTATTCTATTTATGGCTATTAGTGGCTATTCTATTGATGACTATTAGTAGCTATTTTATTGATGGCTATTGGTTGTTATTCTATTAATGACTATTGGTGGTTATTCTATTAATG
>Ga0209208_10007236_pt1 | contig 15105 bp, 10 predicted proteins | sample S1TSphfallax_3_FD_187694 | JGI IMG/M metagenome (GOLD analysis project Ga0209208, IMG submission 187694) | Host-associated microbial communities from peat moss isolated from Minnesota, USA - S1T2_Fd - Sphagnum fallax MG (SPAdes) (version 2) | ecosystem: Host-associated > Plants > Peat moss >...
CACCTACTTGACACATGCACAGCATGTCTTGGGCGTGTTTCCCAACACAAATTGCTCTTCACTTTTGCCTTTGAATGTAATTATCAAATTTCTTATTTCGATTATTGCAGTACCTTTACCATTTCAATATTTAATTGCCAAATAATTAATTAAATTTGAAATCTTAACTTGGCACTTGGCTTCTAAATTTTGAAATTTTCAACACATAATCATTATACAAAATAATGAAGCTCTTGTTAATGTTATGGTATGTCTAGACTGCCTCACTTTGAAGAGCTTTTCATGTAAGGTCTCTGGTTCAAAACTTGACAATTGAACTTTTAAATTTATATAAATTTCGACACAAAAAATGACTAGTTTTTCAAAAGTTTGACAAAACAAAAAATAATTTAATTTATGCTGAAATGGTAAAGGTACTGTGGTAATCAAATTTTCTCCACCCCACAAACCCCACAACTACTCTGACTTGCCTAAACTTCCCAAGTTTTGGGATGACATCCATATAACAGAACTCCAAATATTGTAGCAATAATGATCGATGCAAATGGAGATTGTCCCTGGACACAAAATTGCAAGTCACAATACAGACTCAACTTCACACCACATATTACACATCATACAAATTTATCAAGGTTTAGAATGAGGACACCACAACCCTACCCTGGCTCTTGGGGTCTTGACAAGGGCTTCATAAAACCTTCCACTTGCTTTGCTGGGTTGTGTGGACTCAATATCCTTCAAGGACTCTATGTCAGTCAATCAGCAGCTTAAATCATCTGCGATGTGGCCTCACAACATTTTGGGTCACAGTAGCTATCCCTTGAGTGCAGGCATAGGCAGCTGCAAACATGAGCAAGGCCAATATAACAAAGGTTGCTCGCCATGCTCCTGCTGAGAGTGTAATTGCAATCCCAGTGCAAATAGCACCCAGCACCACCCCAATCTGATGAAACACATTGATCCCAATTCAAGCATTAGCAACAGATCACAAAAGCACTCGCACATGTATAGCAAGCCAGTCTCCACTGCATACTATTCATAAGTACATAAAGATCCCGCTCGCAATTGCCATTAGACCAACTCTATTTACCTTTTGAAACTTCTTGAAGCCATTAAGTGCTCGAAGGCATGACTTGCAGTGAACCACATGGCGGAGGTAACGATTTGTAGGGTCTCTGGCAAACATTGCACCAAATGACCCTCTTGCAGGATATGAAGATGCTGTTGCAGCAACTAGACCTGCTGGTGCAGCCTCAGCGACTGCCATGTTGGCAGATTGTGACTGAGATCTGTGCCCAAAATAGTAAGGCATACCATGGCCTGTAAGGTCAAGCCAGTTGCGATACTCACTGACCCACATATCTGATGATTTGAGATTGAGATAAAGGTCTTTGGTGGCCACTTTTTTACGCACCAATGTTTCATTCTGGGAAGCCAGAAACCCCATGTCTTCTTCAAACACTGTATTGGACCGTGAATGGATAATCCAGCCTGGAACTGATTTAGCTAGGTTTCCAAATCTTGCACCCCCAAATCGCACCAACACCATTGACTTTCCTTGTCCAGTTGGGCGGCAAAGGAAGACAGCACTTCCATAGTCAACCTTGCCATCCTTGCCTACAATTTTAAAGTCATTTCGTACACAGCAGGGTGCCTCAAACCGAGTCGTGTTGGTTAGAGGAGTTGGGCCACCGAATCTTCCCCATTTCCCTGCAAACCCTCGAGAAGTGCGCTCTGTGACTTCAAAAACCTGTTGTTTTCACATGCAAAGCATCCACCAAATTATGCAGATGCCAATGCAACCTAGGATGATGATGCTTTTACCTTGAGTATAATGCAGACTTCTTTTTCCTTGCTGGAGATTAAGGCTTAAGTTGCACTGGAGCAAATTCACTATCCACACTTCCTCACTGCTGCAGAAAAGCTTTGTTGCTCTTACAACCACAGCTAAATGGAAACTGTAATTTACTGTGATCACCATTCCCTGATAACAAAGCCCTTTGTGGTGACCAATCCACAAATATTAATCAGAAACTTTTCAGGCTTACCAAGGCTGAAGCATCTTCACGCTTGGCAGAAGAATCAGTCCGATCATGTGAGATGGGGACATGAGCAGGGTCCAAGACGTTCTCGAGCACAACTGAGTGGTCATAGGGGAGCTCGTGAATGCTTGAGATATGCCAAAACCCCTCCCTTGCATAGTGTTCAAACCAAGGAAGCTTCTTGGGATCCCCTGGCTTGTTCTGTGAAAGCCACACCCATATTACTCCCTGTGATTCTCGCACTTCATATGGTCGGGTGCACGCAGCCTTTGGTATTTTTGCACCAGGTGCCAACTGCAACAAGAACCATGATCCATATGCACTTTGTAAGCCACTCCCACCAACAAGATAGTTGCCTTCCAACAACAAAATTTACTCATGAGTGTGAAGCTGCATATGCTTTCAAGAAAGAAAACTGCGCAACCAATGCATCAAAATCAGCACTCACTCACATAGTCTTCAAAACACTCAGATAGGAAAGACTCATCCCTCAGAACAAGTGAAGTTTCATAGAGTCTACATGGGTTGATACAAACAGGTTATAAGTTGGAATTTGATGTTCACATTCAGAGTGCAGGTTAGACCTGTGGGATTTTGACGCAAGTACCGGTACCATTAAATTGCCAGCCATGGTACAGACACTCCAGATTCCCATTTGTAATCTGCCCTTCAGATAACTTTGCAGACCTGCCATTTGAATCTCACTGAGAATTTCTAGGAATGCCAACAAATATGTATCAATGCAACTGCTGAGAAAAACTCCAAAGTAACAAGGTAACCAGACAAATGTAGTGTCATTTCTGGCCAAACCAAAAAACAAATATGAAGTGTATGGGTGCTGCAGTTCTAATCCTGTGATTGACAGACACTCTCCAACAATAACAACATCAATTCATTGAAAAGTCTCAAATAAGAACATATTTCAAAGCACCAATTACAGAAGTCTGTCCCCCAGCTCCAACAGGATAATGGAGGAAGAAAGACACCTCCAATTGCAAGCATTTTATTTTTTTAGACTTGAACCTTGACAGTGTGTGTCTGATAGTGCAGCAGCAAACACTGCCTCAATTCCCTTACGCTGCTATTTCAAAACTGTCTAAAATTGTTGGAAGCAAGCATTCTTGTTTCTTCGCCCTATTTGGAAACCCTGAACTGTGAAATGATAGCTCATAACATTACCTGACTGAAACCTGAAGAGACAGACAGAAAAGAGTTGTAGATTGGAGTTGCGAGATGGCTCAAATGCATAATTGATCCAGACAAAAAAGAAACCAATTTGCCTTGTAGTTGAACCTGGCCTAGGGACCAAAATGGGGCACACCAGCACGAAAAACAACAAACCCTGGCATCTCTGTATTACAAAACCCTGAAGAAAAACTGCGAATTGAGGAACTTGAAAGTGCAAAAAGCGAGGAAAATGTTGCACCTGTGTGGGCACCGATCTTCAAAGCAATGGATCTTGCCATCGCCGTCATAGAAAAGGACAAGAGATCGGTCAAATACAGTAAGCCCTAGAGGAGAATTGGAGGGCATTTCAGCTGTTAAATACATGGGGTACCATTCTTCTTCCCAACTGTACTCCACTCTGTCCCTTGCTATTCCAACATCGTCTTCTATCAAAGCTTCGTCTGTTGTTGTTCCTCGATCTGCTACCACTCGCCTCAAAACGTCCGCCCTTGAGTTCCGTCTTGAGGTATCCGCCGACAGCATACATGAATCGAAAGTTTCATCTCCTCTATGGCCTAATCGCTTGCTGATCATCATCAGATTTGAACCCGAAAGACTCGACATCACTTCCCACTTATTTCTATGAAGATGAGCTCTAGAGGCAGATGCACCCTTCGAACTGAATTGAGAGGCATTTGCTGAGCAAAAATTGATGCAATTGAGCTCAATCCTCGGTTGTACCAGCAGGCACAAACCACCACAGTTAGCCATTGCAACTTCTGACACCACTCAAGCTTTTGCTTACATGAAATTCTGATCAAAGAACTCACCTTTCCCTGAGTTCCTTCAACAATTAAGATCCAAAACCTCCCAGCCAAACAATGTAAAGAATGGGGTAAAGCTTCTAAACCACAGATTTCTGAAGCACCCAAGGAGGGAGGGAGTGAGTGAGCTCACAAAGCTCACTTCTGATCCTCAAGGACACAAAACTTGAAACAAAACTTTGAAATTTTCCATAAGACGTTTGTGAGAACTCCATCAGAATCCAACACGAAAATTTCGGTGAAATATTTCGGCCATAAATTCTTTTGTCTTTGTCCTTTTTTCTGTGGACAACCACAGTCCATGTAACTGAGGATGATAGGCTAAAAGGACTCTTCGTGCCACATGGCTGTATTCATTTCCTTGGCCAATTTAACATTCACCTGGCGTACAAAGAAGATTTTTGAAGCACGGGCCATGCTTTTAGGGCCAAATTGGACAGCGACACTTGACAACGATTTCAAGTATTTTCAACCATTACTGCAAATTTGAAATTTGAACAAAGTTGAATCCATTGCATGGACTGGCACAAAAGACAACTAAAGCAGCGTCTCATTTTGTGGTGAATCAAATAATGGGGCTAGGGTAGATCGGCCGGTGATCGAACAATTAAGCCCTTAGGGCAGGCCATATCCAAGGGAAGGGCTCCATTGTTTCTGGTGTCCAAACAAAACTTGAACCACTCCTCTTGGCGAATTTGACAAGAACAATATCGAAAACAAATTAGAAATGAGAAAGTATCAACCCCCCAAGTAGAAGGGGTCAAGAATTTTTTAAAACTAACCACCAAACAATACAAAGGCCAGTTCTTGAACACCCAAAAAAATTCTTATATTTTGGTCTATTGCTATTAGAATTTAAAGATGATTTATAAAACTCCTATAGCACTTTAAATCATTGCAAATGAATAAGAAATAAAAAAGCTATGCACGTTTTGCAATTTGAAAAAACATATTCTCTTTAGTCGTTTTTTTTGGCTAGTCCTTTGGCTTTGCATTTCAAAGATGATTTGTAAAACTTGAGAAGGTGCTCCTATAACATTTTAAATCACTCAAAATGGAGAAAATTTGAGAAAGATCTACCAAAGTGTTTGATCATAGGGAGGCAATTGGCGATGGGCTGGTCTACCCTATGATTTGGAAATTGGAAAAAAAACAAAACAATCACCAAAAGTTAGGGCTTCTGAATGTGATGCCATCTCTATCAAATTCCATCGCCATTGTGTCTACCTACAATCCTAATCTTTTCACCACCTAGCTCCCTTTTTATGTAATCCTTTGCCATCATTACACACCTTTGTTGAAACATATCAGCATTGTTACACTGCTATTACAACTAAAATTGCCATCATGATTCTTTTAAGTTTTTTAGAGTTGCAACTTACTTTAAGCTTGTTCATTTTAAACGATTTGAAGTGTTATAGGAGTTCTACAAATCATCTTTGAATTCTAATAGCAATAGAGCAACATTTATTTTTTTCAAGAACCAGCCTTTGTAGTGTTTGGTGGGGGTGATACTTTCTCATTTCTAATTCGTTTTTACGATTGTTAGTGTGTCAAATTCGCCAAGAGGAGGCGTTCAAGTTTTGTTTGGACACCAGAAAGAATGGAGCCCTGCTTTTGGATATGGCCTGCCGTAAGGGCTTAACTGTTCGATTACTGGCCGAACTACCCTAGACCCACTATTTGATTCGCCATTTGGCGATTTTTCGCCACAAAAAGCGACCCTGCTTTAGTTGTCTTTTCTGCAAGTCCATGTAACGGATTCAACTTTGTTCAAATCTCAAATTTGCATTAATGGTTGAAAATACTTGAAATCGTTGTCAAGTATGGCTGTCCAATTTGGCCCTAAAATCGTGGCCCGTGCTTCAAAAATCTTCTTTGTATGCTAGGTGAATGTTAAATTGGCCAAAGGAAATGAATACAGCCATGTGGCACGAAGAGTCCTTTTAGTCTATCATACTCAGTTACATGGATTTTGGTTGTCCACAGAAAAAAGGACGAAGGCAAAACAATTTGTGGCAGATATCTTTCATCGAAATTTTCCTGTTTGATTCTGATGGAGTTCTCGCAAAAGTCTTACGGAAAGTTTCAAAGTTTTGTTTGAAGTTTTGTGTCCTTGGGGATCAGAAGTGAGCTTTGTGAGCTCACTCCCTCCCTCCTTGGGTGCGGCACAAATCTGTGGTTTTTAAGCTTCACCCCATTCCTTACATTGTTTGGCTGGGAGGTTTTGGAGCTTAATTGTTGAAGGAACTCAGGGAAAGGTGAGTTCTTTGATCAGAAGTTCATGTAAACAAAATCTTAAGTGGTGTCAGAAGTTGCAATGGCTAACTTTAGTGGTTTGTTCCTGCTGGTACAACCGAGGATTGAGCTCAATTGCATCAACTTTTGCTCAGCAAATGCCTCTCAATTCAGTTCGAAGGGTGCATCTGCCTCTAGAGCTCATCTGCATAGAAATAAGTGGGAAGTGATGTCGAGTCTTTCGGGTTCAAATCTGATGACGATCAGCAAGCGATTAGGCCACAGAGAAGATGAAACTTTCGATTCATGTATGTTGTCGGCGGATACCTCAAGACGGAACTCAAGGGCGGACGTTTTGAGGCGAGTGGTAGCAGATCGAGGCTTTGATAGAAGACGATGTTGGAATAGCGAGGGACAGAGTGGAGTACTGTCGGGAAGAAAATGGTACCCCATGTATTTAACAGCTGAAGTGCCCTCCAATTCTCCTCTAGGACTTACTGCATTTGACCGATCTCTTGTCCTTCTCTATGACGGCGATGGCAAGATCCATTGCTTTGAAGATCGGTGCCCACACAGGTGCAACATTTCCTGGCTTTTTGCACTCTCAAGTTCCTCAATTCGCAGTTTTTCTTCAGGGTTTTGTAATACAGAGATGCTAGGGTTTGTTGTTTTTTCGTGCTGGTGTGCCCCATTTTGGTCCCTAGGCCAAGTTCAACAACAGGGAAATTTGTTTCTTTTTTATCTGGATCAATTGAGCATTTGAGCCATCTCCCAACTCCAATCTACGATTCTTTTCTGTCTGTCTCTTCAGGTTTCAGTCAGGTAATGTTATGAGCTATCATTTCACAGTTCAGGGTTTCCAAATAGGGTGAAGAAACAAGAATGCTTGCTTCCAACAATTTTGGACAGTTTTGAAATAGCAGCATAACGGAATTGAGGCAGTGTTTGCTTCTGCACTATCATACACACACTGTCAAGGTTCAATTCTAAAAAAGAAAAATGCTTGCAAGTGGAAGTGTCTTTCTTCCTCCATTATCCTGTTGGAGCTGGGGGACAGACACTTCTGTAATTGGTGTTTTGAAACATGTTCTTATTTGAGACTTTTGAATGAATTGATGTTGTGATTCTTGGAGAGTGTCTGTCAATCACAGGATTAGAACTGCAGCACCGATACACTTCATATTTGTTTTTTGTTTTGGCCAGAAATTACACTACATTTGTCTGGTTATCTTGTTACTTCGGAGTTTTCTCAGCAGTTGCATTGATACATATTTGTTGGCATTCCTAGAAATTCTCTGTGAGATTCAAATGACAGGTCTGCAAAGTTATCTGAAGGGCAGATTACAAATGGGAATCTGGAGTGTCTGTACCATGGCTGGCAATTTAATGGGACTGGTACTTGCGTCAGAATCCCACAGGTCTAACCTGCACTCTGAATGTAAACATGAAATTCCAACTTATAACCTGTTTGTATCAACCCATGTAGGCTCTATGTTCTGAGGAATGAGTCTTTCCTATCTGAGTGTTTTGAAGACTACAGGAGTGAGTGCTGATTTTGATGCATTGGTTGCACAGTTTTCTTTCTTGAAAGGATATGTGGCTTCACACTCATGAGTAAATTTTGCTGTTGTGAGGCAACTATCTTGTTGGTGGGAGTGGCTTACAAAGTGCGTATGGATCATGGTTCTTGTTGCAGTTGGCACCTGGTGCAAAAAAATACAAAAGGCTGCATCCACCTGACCATATGAAGTGCAAGAATCGCAGGCAGTAATATGGGTGTGCCTTTCAGAGAAGATGCCAGGGGATCCCAAGAAGTTTCCTTGGTTTGAACACTATGCAAGGGAGGGGTTTCAGCATAACTCAAGGATTCAGGAGCTCCCCTATGACCACTCAGTTGTGCTCGAGAACCTCATGGACCCTGCTCATGTCCCCATCTCACATGATCTGACTGATTTTTCTGCCAAGAGTGAAGATGCTTCAGCCTTGGTAAGCCTGAAAAGTTTCTGATTAATATTTGTGGATTGGTTACCACAAAGGGCTTTGTTATTAGGGAATAGGGATCACAGTAAATTACAGTTTCCATTTAGCTGTGGTTGTAAGAGTAACAAAGCTTTTCTGCAGCAGTGAGGAAGTGTGGATAGTGAATATGCTCCAGTGCAACTTAAGCCTTAATCTCCAGCAAGGAAAAAGAAGTCTGGATTATACTCAAGTTAAAAGTGTCATTGTCCTAGGTTGCATTGGCATCTGCATAATTTGGTGGATGCTTTGCATGTGAAAACAACAGGTTTTTGAAGTCACAGAGGGCACTTCTCGAGGGTTTGCAGGGAAATGGGGAAGATTCGGTGGCCCCACTCCTCTAACCAGTACAACTTGGTTTGAGGCACCCTGCTGTTTACAAAATGACTTTAAAATTGTAGGCAAGAATGGCAAGGTTGACTATGCAAGTGCTGTCTTCCTTTGCCGCCCAACTGGACAAGGAAAGTCAATGGTGTTGGTGCGATTTGGGGGTACAAGATTTGGAAACCTAGCTAAATCAGTTCCAGGCTGGATTGTCCATTCATGGTCCAATACAGTGTTTGAAGAAGACATGGGGTTTCTGGCTTCCCAGAATGAAACATTGGTGCGTAAACAAGTGGCCACCAAAGACCTTTATCTCAATCTCAAATCATCAGATACGTGGGTCAGTGAGTATCGCAAATGGCTTGACCTCACAGGACATGGTATGCCTTACTATTTTGGGCACAGATCTCAGTCACAATCTACCAGCATGGCAGTTGCTGAGGCTGCACCAGCAGGTCTAGTTGCTGCAACAGCATCTTCATATCCTGCAAGAGGGTCATTTGGTGTAATGTTTGCCAGAGACCATACAAATCGTTACTTCCGCCATGTGGTTCACTGCAAGTCATGCCTCTGAGCACTTAATGGCTTTAAGAAGTTTCAAAAGGTAAATGGAGTTGGCCTAATGGCAATTGTGAGGGGGATCTTTATGTACTTATGAATAGTATGTGGTGGAGACAGGCTTGCTATACATCTGCCAGTGCTTTTGTAATCTGTTGCTAATGCTTGAGCTGGGATTGAAGTGTTTCATCAGATTGGGGTGGTGCTGGGTGCTATTTGCACTGGGATCGCAATTACACTCTCAGCAGGAGCATTGCGAGGAACCTTTGTTATACTGGCCTTGCTCATGTTTGCAGCTGCGTATGCCTGCTCTCAAGGGATTGCTAGTGTGACGCAAGATGTGAGGCCACATCGTAGATGATTAAGATGCTGATTGACTGACATAGAGTCCTTGAAGGATATTGAGTCCACACAACCCAGCAAAGCAGTCTGCCTGTCAATCTGCCTGTCACACAGAGTCTCTGTTTTAGGTAGCGATCTGGCATTCGCTGCAGTTTGCTGCAGAATATTGGTTGTAGAGAGTGTCAGTGGAGCTGCCATGGGTGTTGGAATGAGCAGGTTAATCAGTAACACATTCTCCAGCTGCACACTGATTCAGCTCTCCAGATCAGTCTTGGACAAATGTCCTGGATTCACCATGCAAACAACTTGGTGCTGCTGAAGCTAAAAGCTGCTGGAAACCACATCCTGATGAGGAGAAAGCATGCTCATAATGCCCTGCAGCATGCAGCATCACATGGTCTGTTATCTGCATGTTGCTCACACCTTTCTCTGCTGTGTGAAAGCCATACAACTTTCTTGTTTCTGCAGCTTTTTGTCCAAACATCAATATGGTTGACTCTCAAGCCATTTCTCTCAGCATAGTTTGCAGCCACCTTCATGTATAGTGCATGCCATTCAGTTCAAAGTAGATAATGACTTTGCTGACAACATTGATTGACAGTGTTTTTCCTTTGAAGTCCACTGCACTTGAAAGTTTCTCCAAGTTCACATTTTTGTTCTTTGATTTTCTGGAAATAATTACATCTATGCCGCTTGATTTTGTAAACTTAAGTCTTGTTTTACACAGTTGTGTTTTGCCAACCATTTTTGAGGTTTCAGGTCATGCATTTTACTCAGTAAATATTTGGTACTGCTTTGTGAGTTCAGAAAGGGCTGGCTGAGGTGGGAGGAGAAGCTTATGTTTTATTATGCTGCAAGGTTTTTGATATTTGTCTAGGAACATTTAGTCTGGAGCTTTGCCTTTAATATCTTGAAAACTAAGTTCTACTTGGCTCCTGAGTACAATGGGATCATTTCAGGGTTTGAATTTTTTCTTGGAGTGTTCACCATTCTATCATATGCTTGTGGTGCTCATTCTCTGCTGATGACTGAGGACTTGTTTGTTGCAACAACTGGCTTTCAGTTGAAGATCAAGGCTCTACTAGATTGCCAATAATCATGATGTTTCATTTCACACATGGACACTTCCATGAAACAACTCATCATGCATTCAATTGTTCCTTGAATCCTACAATATTGAAAAGTAAAATCCAGGATCATCTGAATTTTCCATCAAATCATTTTTCACTTCCATATAATATACATTTCAGTTGAACAATTTGCTTATTTGTAGTCATGAGGAAATATTTTTAACTTGCAATTCTAAACTCTTTGAAGTCAGTTATTACTCACAAAATACTGAGATTATTTGTGATGTTTGAAATCCTATTGTGACAGCTTTTGTTTACTCATCATGATGTTATGAATAATATTGGTAGGTAGCTTCTCCTCTCTTTGGTAAGTTGTTTCCTGATCACCAGAGGACAGAAATCCATGAAATGTAGGACATACTAAGAACCAGAGTTTGGGACTTCTAAGGGATTTTGCTATTCAGAGAGAAGTTCTACAAGAATTTGAGGTCACATACTGTCTTCAGCTATCAAAACTCAGTTCACAAGGATGGAAGCCTTGTCACATTAAAAATTATTTGTGAAGTCAGGAAAAGACAGCACCAGAACCCCATGTTTGGTCACCTAGGGGATGAGATTTCAAAAAACAGGGAAAACAAGTGCACTGGGCTTCAATGGGGCATGAAACTGAGTTTAGCACCACATTTGGTGACCAAAACGAACTATCATCCTCACAAAACCAAAACCGTCATCAGACCAATTTGAAATCGTATTGGAAAGAGAGATTTTCAATACTATTCAACACCATCTGTATACCTATTAATACACAAAAATACACATCTGCCATTGCTTGATGCAGGGTAATGCATTGTCCCAAGGGCCCTGTCTGTATACAGACAAGGGTTATAATATTAGTGTATTAATATACACAGGGTGTCGAATAGGCTTACGGACAGGTGTGCAGAAAAAATATTATGACCATTGAAATTGCTGTATTTGGTATTCTGAACTTGTTTTTCTTAGTTATCTTCAGTGAACTAACATTTACCCCTGTAATAAGGTTTGATAGATTTGTGAGAATTTTAGAGAACCAAAGAAAATGTTAGGAAAGGACCACTTTTTTCCATGTTCAGCAGAGTAGGGTTATGTGTAAGCTTGAAATTTTTTCCTTTTCAGGCTATTGAGGTCGCTGGATTTGGTGGTCTGAATTGCTTTTCTTGATTATTTGGAGTGAACCACCAGTCAATGTGTAACTGCTATTTACAGACAAGGTTCTAGCACAGGATTTGTGAATTGTGTTAGAAGTAATGCCCTTGGCTCCACCTCAAGCAGGCGCTTATCTAAGGAAGGGGCTCTTTGGGGGAGTCAGGACATACTACTTTTCAGGATGTGGTAGAACTACCACTGACCATTTTCTCAGGTAATCCAAGTATTCAATTCTTTGCAGGCCATTGGTAAAATCTTGATTCTCTCTCTGCTGTCCATCGGTATAGTTTGCAGCCCAGCACCTGTTGACAATTTGGCAGCTAGTGAGATTCTTGCTCTGCTGTCTATCGGTATAGTTTGCAGCCAAGCATCTGTTAACAATTTGGCAGCTAGTGAGTTAGCTGTCCCTCCAGTGATGTCAAAACTCAGGACTTTTATATCCCATGTGCAAGTCCGTCAGTAGTTTTATAGCAGTAAATTAATGTGCTAAGTAACTAGGTAGTACATATTAACTAATTAGAAATTTAATTAGAAATTTTACGGGAGTAGTTAATCTGTTGTAGCAAAAAAAGTGGGCTCTGGAGAATCCTGACTTCAGGCAAGTATCCTCCATCTTAAGTTGGGCGGTAGCTGTAGGCCTAGCTCCTTCTCAAGTTCCACCCTTTCAGGACACAACTCCTATCATCACGGCCAATGAATTGCAAGGGGTCGATTTTTGACATGGCCTACCTATTACAGGTGATTGGTTTCTGACATGGAGAGATTTTGACATCTAGTTTGAGCTACCTTGACATCTTGAAAATTCTTCCTTTTTCTTATTCTTTTGTATATTTTCCAAATCTATGGTGTGTTTATAATAAAATTTTGCAAGGTTGCATCATTTTTCTTCCTTTCCTAAGAACCTCTTCAAACTAGACTTCAGATCAGTTGCATGGTTTGTATGGTCTGGGAGTTTAATGTTATAGCTTGAAATTGAAAAAATAAAATAAAATAAAATTTTGTCACTCTTTCTTCTCTCCTGATCACCAAAATGGGATGGTCCAGGCACAGCTAATTTCGTGACACTAAGTCATGCTTTGAAATGCCTTGATTCACCTCATCTGAGCCTTTGGAACTATTTTTTCATAACTTTTCCACAACTGAGAACAGAGTGAAAAATCTCCAAACAAAATCCCTCAAACATCAGCAGGCCAATCTAGTGAAGATCAAACCTGCAGGACAAAATTTCAAAAAATTTGTGCATTGCTCAATTCCAGAGAGTTCTCAATCTCACTTGTGTTGAAAAATCATATTCCTCCTTGACTTCAAACCTTTGTCCTTCCCAAAACATGCAGACTACATAGACAGGACAAAAAAATGCCGACTGGCTCCTTGACTTCCACTTTTCAAGTTCCCATCCAAAAATTCTTACTCACATGCCTTCTTCCAGATATTACGAATTTTAAAAAAAGACAGCAGTTTTAATTATCAGAGCATTCAAGTAACTTTTGGCCATTCACAAGGTGCCACTTATAATAGGAAAATTAATCTAAATGTTGTATTGGGCAAATTCATGAGTATCAGAGGAGAGGAAGCCTCAAATAAAACAGACACTTCAACTAAACAAACGTACACAACACCATTTAGTGTTACCCGATAGTGGCATTTCATATACCAATATAATGCTTGCTCATACAGGTGTTTCATTTGAAATGTCCACACTCTTCTAGGTGCCCTCCATATACATTAAAATCAGTGGAGCAGGTCATTACTCTTTACTCTCTAAGTCTTAAATTCACACCCCTATTTTGAAGCATCAAATGGTAGTCGGATAATTTGTGGCTAATCAAAAAAATGCCATCACATTAGAAGAGTCGGTAGAAGTAACTTGTCTTGCCGTCGGTTCTACCATTGTGCAAGACTTTTGAAGTACTACTGTCGGTTCCAGACGACTTTTCTTAATGATTTGTTCTAATGTCAGTTCCACCCACCCATTGTGTTTTTAATGAATTCTGTGATGCCCCAACTTGGTGATCATCCATAGGTATTACGAAGATGCAGTGAAACTGACCATCCATCATGCACGGATATAGCCAAATCTGGCTATGCGAAAATCTTTTATCATCCTTTTATATTTTTTTCTACTTATTGAAAAATCAAATATATAAAGCTGGTGGCCACGGTGTTTTTTTTTTGTTTTGGGGGAGGAGGAGTTTTTGGGCCAGACGCAGCTTTTCTTTTGTGGCAAAATTTGGCATTGGTGCAATTTCTTTTCTTTCAAACTGGTGACAAATCACTGCTATTCTGGGTTTCCTATAGCGATTGCCAAATTCAGACGTTTTCAGCCAGAATTCCAACTAGTTCTATATCACAAATTTGAACAGAGACTAAGTTTGTAAAGCCATGGTAGAGAGGTCGGTCATAGTACAGCAATCATAGTACACTTAAGGTAAGGCTTCTCGTCAATTTTGCAGAGGGCCCCATTCTTTATGGTGTCCAAAGAGTGGATGGAGCCTCTTTTTTAATGCATCTGCCAAAATGTTTAATGATAGGCTACTGTTCGGTGAGGGGCCAGTCTACCTTATCGCACATTTAATTGTTACTTCACTTGAGAGACAACTGAGAAAGCAAATCAAACTACCACCTCCAGCGATCCCATTGGCTTGGAAAAAAAAATCTTCAGGGCTACACATAACCAGAGTTTGTTTGGGGGATGAATTTTGGCAACGTGGCAAGGAAAAACAGAAAGGTCCTGAAAGTACAAAAGGTTTTTTGTATGGAAAAAATGGGCTCAAGTTGTCACATTGTAAGGAAAATAAAATCTAAGGTCGCCATATTTAGAGAATAGCTTCCAACGAGTTGCCAAATTATAGGTGAAATCCTAAAGCTTTCTACTTCCTGTTCTGACCTCTAGTCAAATTTGGCTAAGTCCTCTTGTCATCAACCCACCTACTTCACAAATTTGGGAAAAAAAAAAAAAAAAAAAAAAAACATTACACATAAACCCTATTCTTCTGAACATTGAAAATAATAGTCCCTTCATACCATTTCCATTGGTCCCTTGAAATTGTCAGAAACCAACAAAACCCTATTACACATTTTATTACTAGTTCACTCGGATTAAATAAGAAAAAAAATCAGACCACCAAACCCAGCAATGTCACTGGCCATAACATTTTTTCTTCACACATTCAACACTCTCCGTATATTAATACACTAATAATACTACTCCCTATAATCCTTGCCTGTGTACAGACAGGGTTAAAATCCCTGATTTTGGCGATGGAAATACTCAAAATTCATTTCACTGTCGATTATTTCATTTTTAATCTGGTTTTTCCGGCGACATTTCGCCAGTTT
>Ga0209208_10007238_pt1 | contig 15102 bp, 12 predicted proteins | sample S1TSphfallax_3_FD_187694 | JGI IMG/M metagenome (GOLD analysis project Ga0209208, IMG submission 187694) | Host-associated microbial communities from peat moss isolated from Minnesota, USA - S1T2_Fd - Sphagnum fallax MG (SPAdes) (version 2) | ecosystem: Host-associated > Plants > Peat moss >...
ATGGAAACAATATGAGAGAAAAACATAGGCACACCAAAACTAAGAACCCTAGAATGCCATGTTTTACATAGTTCCGTAGATTGCACAATGTAGTGGGCATTTCAAAAAAGGCTTCACCTTTAAGGACCATTTGGATTCTCAGATACATGTTTGATGCCCTATTATGTCGAAACTGACACCTTTCACCCCCTAATCACAGGACTTTACGAATAACTCTAATATAACAAGGATTGCAATTCATATATTTGGGAATGGGTAGGCCAGTACCCATTCCCAAATATACTTATTATGGGTAATTCACTTTTCATTCTAATTGATGTTCTTATTTGATGAATCAATGAGTTTTTAAAAATATATATAATATAACCAATTGTATTATAAGTTGACATTTAAGGCTTTAAGTTGTGCAAACTATTTTGCATTTTACAATGTGAGTGAAAGCATGCTAAAGTAAACCAAAAAATAGTGCACTCATAGTTTAGTTTTTAAATATGAAAAATTTCAACATAAACACAAGAACTAAATTCAAAACATTATAAAATCTCATAAAGACAGTATCATCTCTTCTACTGTGTTTAATTTGGCAAAATGTCCACTTGCAAGTTGCAATTGAATGTGACAAAAAATCCAATTTGTTTCATTTGGTCTCTCCTTATGTATCACATCACATTTTTCAAGCTATTTTTGCCCTTATCTTTTATTCTGTGTGTAGATTTTTGTCCAGATACGATCCCACAAATCTATCTTTTCATAATAGATCTTCAAAAAATTGCTGTTTTCCTTATTTCCATGATCCATTGTTCTACACCTAAAAATCTCCACATAATTTTGAAGCCAACATCTAATAAAACCATGACATTATGTAGAAGAATTGACATCAACACACTAACTCACAACCCTAAAACCTGTATGGAAATGGTTTGTTTCAATCATCAAGTAAGTCACTTGTCAAAAGATTCGAATCAAAAGTTCAACATGATTTCAGCATTACACTATCTCATCCTGCCATTCTCCTCAACACTTGTAGCGACTTCAAGATGCCAAATGGCATCCCATGTGGCAATCATTTGGCAGTCATTGTTATGTGGACACCATGTGACAATGTGCATATGTAGTAGACCTACCGCACCCAATGTTGTTTGCACCCCAACCACACACCCAAATAGAGAGCATGGCACAAGTGTTCCTGGATCCAACTCATGAGCTTGCACAAAATATAATGAACAATCTATGCTTCCTTTGAACCCAAATTTGATCACTGTTTGCACAACATATAGTATATGTATGTATGCCAAACACTACTTGATACCAAGAGTGCATATTATGGATCAAATGCTTTTGTGATGTCACCAATCTTTTGAGGGTAGACTTGTGTGTCTCTGAGAGGCCACTTTCTGCTAACTAACATCTCAGGGAGCATTCAAGTTGTGAGAAGAATTTGGTGTACAATTTCCATCTCCCAAAGGATCTGGAATTCTGTTTATCTGACCTTTAGGTCAGGGCTTTCTACAACTGCCTGACAAATGCAGCTAGCAACTTCCAGCCCTGTCAATCCTCTTGTTAGTGGCCGCCAGACCAGCCAAAACTTGAAAAGGGTCTATGGATCACAGGCTTTCAAAGAATACTATGTCAGGGAACTTTCATTCTGATATAGTTACGTCTCCTAGAGTACATGATATGGAGTTGGATTCAGATTCTGAGCTAATAACCAATTATGATCAAAACCTTTTTCTTCGGTTGATTGAAAGCACAGATTTCTAAACCAATTTGGAGATTTGTTGTTGCATACCATTCTAGGATATAATGAGTGCTACCCATTGCAGTGCATTTCCTCGTTGAAGAAAAGGGTTGCCCTTGTTATAGTCGCCTCCTCACTTATCGCCTCCGATGCCACCATCGGACACCTTGTGAAACCATGTCCAACATATAACTGTTTCAATACTTTTTCAACATTTATATAACCTCATCATTTTAAGCCGATTTTGTGTCAAAGTTTTGTCCCACGGCAACTCTCTATATCTAGTAGATTCAATCCTATCTTTACATAACTAAACATGGATTCTAAGTTCAATTCTAGAGTTTGTGTTGGAGCAAAGAATTAAATCTCCAAACTTGTTAAAATTTTGTTTGTCATGGGATGGGTCTTACTCATTATAAGGCCCCCCTTCAAAGAGGTCAGTTGTGGATCAGAATTTGCACCAGAAACTTTAGTGTTTCTGCACCTTCATGCTCAAACTCAGAATCACAAAAGGATTGTTTTGGGGATTACCTAATGGTTTACTTAGTGTGATACAGCTGGTGGGAAAATTATATGGAACAAAGTACCACATTAGTCATCAGTTGGGTGGCTTTCATATCTCGACTATTGTTTACATCATGTTCTCTTCTGTACATGTGCATCTTTTTATTTTTTTTTAAACATGATTTTGACGGCAACAGGTCTTTTCTTAATAATAACAAGAAGAACAAGGCTTTTCCAAGTGTCCAAAAGCTCATCCTTCACCTTTCATGAATAGGCCTGAGAACCCATGTGGCATTGTAGCTGGTGGGAACTCTTCTGCTGGCATAGCAAATGGTCGAACAAGCTTCTCCAACTCATCCAATGTTACATATCGTCCATCCTCCTGTAATGACACGGGCGGCAGTACAGGAAGCATATGGTCCTGGATCTGAGGTGTCACCTGCCATGCATCACAAGCATATTAATTAAATGGACAAATAATGTCTCATCCACGCACTAACAATATCTTAAGAAAATTTCCTTAATTCCACCTTACTATTATTCTTTGTGCACCATGGAAAGAAAATATGGATTTAGAGCATTTTGCATTAGGGTTTTGAATGCTATAAAAACATCACTGCTACTAGGGCTGGTTCTGGAAGACTTAAAATCATCAAAATTAGAAAGCCAAGAGAGAGTACCTCAAGTGGACTCACAGCAGCTCCATTACTAAACATTAGCTCAATCCGGAACCTTTTTGGGTCTTCCAACGGCACCTATAACATAAAAAAAACCACAACCATTTTATATAAAGATACCAAATTTTTATGGGAAATGTTTAAGTGATGATGAAATTTAAGTCAGGTGAATATTTTTTTTAATTATAATTAATTTTTTAAAAAAAAAACCAACTGCTAAAATCACTTTGATGATCTGAATGGTTTGAAGAATTGTCAGAGGTTTGTCCAGGGTTGGTAAACAAGAGTGTAGATGATTTGGTCTTTCTTACCGCAATGTTCTCAAACATACGCAAGACTATATGTGTCAAGTAGTCAAGTTCCTTGATTTCTGATAGATGCTGTAGCCCTTCATTGGAAACAAGGCCCGGTTCCCCTTTCAAGGAGTCATCCAAATGACAATACCACAATATGTTGATCAATGAGTGGATGTGCGACTCCTGCATAGGCAAACATAGAAACCATTATATCAATCCACAGACATTGTAATATAACAGGTGATCAACAACACAGTTTCATCACATGTACACAAGTCATCTGGTTGCTACTTTGTACAAAAATCTCTTGGAAATAAAGGGTACAACAACAGAGTGACACTCACAGATGTGAAGTAAAGCCGTGTACGAACATGCCTCTCTGGGGTTCTGACATTTGCATACCTGTCAATCATTCATCCATACATCTGGCTCAGTAACAACATCCATACATTTTCCCATTTTGGAATTTCCTATCTTCCACAGAAGTTTGACATGTAAAAATACTGACTGATGTGATCCAGAAGAAAAACTTCAACTGATGTGATGGATGAGAACTTCAAGCAATGACCATGAAGTCTCATTACATACACTGCTTGTGGTGCATATGGTAATTAGCCCAAATTAACCAACCACAGGAGTTTAGCACCATGGGATGGGAAACAAGCATCACCAGCAGCTGTGGGATCAATAATAATGCCCCAAAAATAAAATTGAATTTTCTAATCCAAAATGCTCTGTATTATAAGACTCTGATTGGAGAACCAAGTTCATGGGTTTTTGGGTGGTACTTGGGATCTAAACGGTACTGAGTCTCTTTTTCAGTATCTTTGTCGGTCACATTCTCAGTAGAGCTTTGTCGGCTGCTTCCCAGTTTTGGAACATGTTTGCCACTGCTGCTTTTCACCAGACTAGGGAGTGTCGCAGCAGCATCATCAATCTCCTGGTTTTGCTTCAGTTCTGCCACACTCATTGTCTCCTCTTTGGTGTTTCGAAGGTCGATTAGTATCTTACCCATCAACTGGTGTGCAATCTGCAACATTGCACACACAATCTCCAACATCTAAAGGTGTACAAACTTTTGACTAGATTTTGGATCTGCCAAGAGAAAAACCTGAGATCCACTTGCAAAAAAGGCCCCACAGGTAGGGCGGGTGTCATAAAAGTAGTTAAGAAAAAAATCTAGGTGTCTGGGGGAAATCAGAGACTAATATGCATAGGGTAAAGCCCATGGGTGGGGGACATTCCCAAAATGCCGGGCCTAGACTCAGCTACCTAAAGGGTGGGGGCATTCCCAAAACAAGGGGCCTAGGACAAGGTAGCAAGCCCCACATTTTTAAAATGTACCCCACCCATGGGCTTTACCCATTGTAGAGCATGAGCTGAGCATTATCATGAACGTAAAAATATTAGATCATGAGGTGTAGGAGGGGGAGGATTCTTAGAGCATCTCCACCAACACTCAGTATGTGACCCTGCACTGGAAATCTTGGATCAGGTTCATCAGTTGAATACAGTGAATCCACTGGAAGACTGCTGGCATGCTGAAAAAAACCACAGCTTTCAGAGCCCTGGAAGAGTCTAAAAAACAGTCAAATCGTATTTATTGACTGCTCCCTGTTCCTGATTGGCTAGATAGTTTGATTAGTCCAAGTGGGTTGCTATTAGTAGTCTCCTGCCTACTTGCAGTCCCAGTTTCAGTTTTATGTGTGGGGTTGGAAAAAGGTTGCTAACTAAAAGTTGAATGTCAAATATTTTTGCAGGGTCACATACGGAGCAGTGGTGGTGATGCTCTTACGCCTACTCTTTAAATGAGGTGAAAGTTACCATGAACCTAAAAATACATAGATCATGAGGCTTGGGAGCGAAGTGGTTCTTATGCCTACTCTTCTAAGAGTGGGAGAGATCTTACACCTAGAAGCAGGTGTAAGATCCCTCTACTTTTCTAGGAGGGATATTCATGGATGTAACTTGCCCTCCAAATACACCCAATTGTGCAAGAAATGATGCATTTGATAAGGAGGAATACCTTCGCCCCTATGACTAGCTTGTGCTTTGGGTTGATGCCATACTCATTGGGAATAACCCCATCTGCTAATACCTGTCAACAAAAATCACCATAAGAACCATAGCTAAATCACACCAAGAAAATGTTACCAAAATGCTCGAAATCTCCCTTAATTTCCCAACCAAAACTAGACCTAGCAAGTACCTATCACTACTAATCACCTTGACTATAGCTAAATCACAACAAGAAGATGATCGTACCCACATGCCTAAATCAACCCTTAATTTACTGTGGAATTGGAATTCACATACAAGAAGATGGTACCCACATGCCCAAAACAACCACCCTCAAATTCACTATGAAAATTGAAATTTGCATTTATGGTTTACATGCATAGTAAGAAATGGGTGTTGAAAAAAACCCAAACTTCACCTTGGCCACTTTGTAGAGCTCATCAAGACCCTGGAGTTTCAAATGTGCGTTGTGTAGAAGATCGTATCTACATCACAAAGATAAACAAAGCAAACATACTTGATTAAAAGCATCTAAGTTCACAGACTTAAATTAGGGCCTTTTTCTAGGAAGTCAAATTTTAAAACAAAACTTCTTCTTCCAATAAAATGTTTACTATCTCACAATTTCAGCGTGAAAACATAAGTATTATTGCTTTAGAAAGTGTGAACAAATAACATCAACAAAGTGAAGAAGGGAAAACAAGTCACGAGAGAGAAAATTGGCCTACTTGGCAGAATCATAGATGTCAGGAACTTTGCTTATATCATAGTAGCTGCAATTCACACAGAAGCCCCAGTCCCCACCACCCAAAAACCATAACCCAAGAAATCTTAACAAACGGTTTAATTAAAACATTTTCTCTACATAACCAAAGACAACTGAACACATGGTTTAATTATAACACATTCTTCCCTTTACTAATGAGGACTCCAAAAAGGACTTCAATTCTTTTTTCAATGTAAAATATCCTTCTATCTCCTCATCATTAAAAAAATCTCAGATTTTACCAGGTGAAAGCCCAGGGACTGAAGATAGTTTACTTAAATGGGCTAGCAATCCAACATGGGCAAAGGGACAGAATATCCTTAAGGATATTTCCAATGCACTTTTAGACAGCATATCCTTAGAGATATTATGTATAAAAGCACAAAGGCAGCATATTTTACAGCATCACAGACTGAAACCCAAAAAGAAAAACTTTAAAATTATAAAAATGATTGAGCTAACTACAATAAATAAACACCCAAAAAACCCAAAAAACTTATGAATGATTGGCATTCACATTCATATTGGTTTGAGGGCCCAGAGCCATTTTAGGAACTTCACACAATTTCCGTGAAGAAGGGGGAAAAAAAAACACGAAGCCATGGCCCCAATGAGGTTTTGTTGGGGTGCAAAGATTTCTTCCCACACACAATCTTTGACAGACTTCAAAAATATGCACAAAAATCAATCAGGGTATTTTAATATACTCACTTTCTTCGTTCACTGTAGATGTCATCTTCCAGCTTCTTCCAGCGGGCAGACATGAGAAGGAAGTTTTCGCTGCCACATGGCAGCCCGGCTTCAATTCGTTTCACATCTATGGTCGACTTCCCTAAGGCATAAGCTGGGTCATACTGTGGGAGCTCTTTCTTTGATGTTTGTGAAGCTAATCGCTCTTCTTCCAATTCCCACAGCTTGTTCACTTGCTCCCGAATTCCCCTTGTCAGATTCACCTGAACAGCCACAAAATCCCATTTCAGTCATTTTCATTTTTCCTTATAAACCCCTAATTATTTAATTTTTTTAAATTAAATTATCCTCCCACAAGAAACCAGTTGGCATTTGTTGTTAAATTACTCATCTGCCTATTCCATCAAATTCTATATTAGAACTAAGGAATGATTGGCACCTAGGCCTTGAGGACTAGTGCTGCTACCCCACATCTAGCAGAATCAAAGCCAGATTTCCTGGCCAATGCCACAGACTACGTAATTTCAGAATGAAAATAATCTAAATTGGTAAAAGAAAGACCCTGCCTTTGACTAACCCAAGTGGCTAATAATATTATATTGTATTATATTGGGTGACTTGAGTTGGGTGCACTTTTTCGCGACAAAATTCAGCAGACAAAATTCAACAGATCATGAACTTGGGAGATTCTTTCCACTGGATGTTGAACAGTTTAAAATTCATCCCCCATTTTTAAAGGCGACATTCTCCCGGTGGGCGGGCAGTAAAGTTCCAGACAATCTGACATGAATATGCCGACTATTACAAAGAAAAGTTGTTGGGCAGTTAGAAGGAGCAGAGGAGGAGACAGGAAATTGGGGATACAATAATGGGGTGGGGGGGAGGGAAGGAGAATGGACCAGTTTTTTCATCAAGTCTGATGAATTTGTGGGCATGCTATTGCTGTTGTGAACACGCCATGGTAGATTGCCATTGGAAAGGGTAGGACATGCCTCCGTTTCAGATGCTGTCAAAACCTCATATAACTTTTCCTGTATCCAACCACCCACTCCAACTCAAAGGGCTTATGCTAAATTGGTTATAATATTGAGTACTTACATCCCACCCCTTCAATGGATGACTAAAATCTTTAAAACCTCCTCCTCTTAAAAAAATTTAATCAAAATGGTTAAATGTTAAAACCCTTCAACTGTAAATCAACACTAATCATTACTATGGTTGAATGCTTAAAGTGTTTAAACCTTTTAAATCAACATCAATCAACATGAGTAAAGATCTAAAACGTTTAAACCTTTGAATTGACATCAATCAACAATGATTAAAGACATAAAACCCTTAAAACCTTTAATTCAAAGTCTACCCACCAAACTCCCTAGTTGGGTTCTTCATTTTGACATCTTTTTACCCTACCCATTCTTCACAAATAGAACCAACTTGAAAATGTGCTGGATTGCATTGACAAGAAGATGCAAGGAAAAAAAGGGGGGTTGCTGAGCTCTAGTTATTTGGTCAGATTAGCCTCACCTTAGCCTCGTCCATTTCATGACTGGCAGTGTTAAACCCATCTAGCATGGATGAATCCTTACCCACCAGCGAGACCTGCACTTCAAATAATGCCTGTTTAGTCTTCTGCCAGTGCAACCACAAGATCACAGCTGCCATGGATCCACCCGCATTTTCATTACAGAGCTCAACAAGCATCATGGCATACTAACCTCTTATTCTTTTAGACTTTAAACTTGGGTTCTGAAATGGTGGGGTTTTTTTTTTTGGTTACCATGATTGGTGTCAACTCCCCTTCCAAGTCCAGCAATCCTTTTGCAAATGCTGCAGCTGACATCTGCAGGTTGTCTAAAACCACTGAACTTGTGTTGAACAAACACTCAATTTGGCCAAAGCAACAACAGAAAATACCAACCCAAAAAAAAGTCTTTCCTTTTAATTACAAAAATTACACAGGGCATGAAATGCAATGCTCAGTGGATTGGATGTACAACAATGCTTGTTAGAAGCTTGAAGTTTTCTTGCAGCAATAGAGATAGTAGAAAAGATATATACCTGTACACGGCCTTCGTCTGAACTGTAGATCTTCAAGTCATGTCGGTATGTACTGTGAAGGCGTAACAATCCAGGTCCTTCACCTGTTTGAAAATGATGACAAAATTCAAGTTTCACCTTGAATGCATTTTGATTCATCTTTCACAATAAGAAAGCAATGTGAACATTGTATGTCATCATCCCACAGAGGAAACAATACCCGTTGGGAGAAACATATAAAGTAATGTAAAATACATGTAAAATCAGTAAAGGTCATGTGTGTGCAAAATGACACATACTAAGCACAAGGCATCAAAATCTTACCTGGGTACATGTGGTTTCTGAATGAGCGCCCCAACTCTTCAGCCTGTCACACACAATACCCTCCATTGTTGCTTGGGTCAAAAACATGCAATTCTCTGTCTTGTGGGGAGGGAAATCCCCTCTTCAATATTTTTTCCAAATTTTTCAAAAACTACCCCAAACTTTTTCTTTTTTCACTGCAGTGTTTCATCCTGGCCTGATCTATTTATCAGCTTTTAGAAATTGGGGAACAGCCTGTTGGGTCATGTTTCAATTTCCTACAGAGTCCATTGCAATGCCAATCCTCTTAGCTTCAAATACTAGGTATAATTGTGCCTTAGTGTCAAACAGTTGCAATTTGGAAATATCAGCTCGCTTTCTTGACCTGCAATTGTACAGAAACGAAAATAGGGCACCGAGACCACAATTTGGTCACAAACTAAGTTTTTGTCACAGTAACAATTAATTTATTTTTCCCTTCAAAAAATTCATTTGACTTCTTTTGGTATGTCAGATGATTTTTCTCTTTTTTGTTACCTGTTTTCGTCCAGCATGAGTCAAGACACCTCCATATTTCAACACCATCAATGCCTCTGTAGGCTTCTCTACTTCAGTTGCCCCTCCTTCTTTAATGACCTTCACCCAACTTTGAGGTTTCAGTTGTACCTTCCGGTAGATTCCTGAAAAATGCCCACCCTGCAGTACAAGAAAGAAAGGGTTAAGAAACAAAAAAACCCAACCCACAACAGAGCAGCAGTTTCTATCTCACCTTACAAAATGTTGAACTCTGGACACCTGTGATGGATTTAGGGTTTAGGGTTTTTCTTTTAGTCTAAAGAAATTGGCTCGATATATATCAGATCTGCAGTTTTACTACCTCTTCCAAGACAGCTTTGACATGGTGAAGTTTCTCAACATTCTCAGAGTCTTCAGCCTCAAACTCAATCAACCTGCAGTGGGTCACCACCACCACAACCATTTTAGTAATGAAGTGCCTGCCTCATGGCAACAACAGTTCAACAGAACATGTAAGTTGAAAAAAAACCATGTTAAAAAACACTGTACTCAAAACACCATTAGTACTCAAACCACTTGATAAATCACTGACCTTTGGTCTGGTATAAGTTGTCGGGTTACGTCAAGAAGATCTTGCAGTTGCACTGCACTCTTCAATTTTGCCTGTAACATCATTGATCCCTCAGATCCAAGTTCAGATTTGAGAAGAAATTCACAGCACAGGAACTTATTTATTTATTTATTTATTTGAAGAAAAAAGTACACAGATGAGCGAGAAATTTCTGAGCTGATCAGAGACTAAATATATCACCAAAGACTCTTGCTTTCTCACCTCAGCTCTAGGTCTTCCACCATTGTACTTCATCATCAACTTCAGCAGCTTGTCTTGGGTCACTTTCATCTTCAGTTTTGCTTTAGGTGTTCTATCACCACTGCAACAAGAAAAAGACAAAAAGTTTGACATTTTGTCAAGCACTAACATCATCAGGTTGGAACCTAAACCCTAAACCCTGTCAAGACCAAAAAGAACATCATGATGGAAAGAAAGAAAGAAGCTGGGAATTCTTTTAGTGAGAATAGAAATGGTGAATTTTGACTAACTGACCACAAATGGGTGATTCTGCGACTTCACACAGAGAGAGATGATGATGGGGTGCTAACTTACTGGCGTAGAACAGCAATGACACAGCGGAGCTCCTCAGACTTCCCAAATGTGCCACCATTTGATGTTGGCTGAGCCTGCTTCAATGCACCATCATCACCGATTTTTTTGGGCAGCTGTGAGTTGCTCTGTAGCAAGCTCGGTGGTGGTCGTGTCAAAATCAAGTGTGGAGCTTTTGCCTTCAAAAGCATCAACCTTAGCACCGAGGCTGCATCATCATAGTACCTGGAATTTTTAAATTGAGAGAGAGAGTGAGTGCAGCAGTCAGAGGTTCCACTCCTTCTGTGCTGAAAAAGATGCTGAATTCAGGCTTTTTTTTTGGGGGGTGGGGTTGTGGATAAATAAATCCTGGAAGTACATAGAGCACATGTGCATATCTATTTTTTTCTACAACTCTGGAGAGCTTGTGGGTGATTGAAGGTTTTTGATCTTCATACTTGTACGAGTTTTTAACAAAACTCCATCCATTGACGTCACAAACATATGATCGCCCATGTGAACGCAGAAGATCAAACCCACACACCTGTTTTATTTCGCCACCCAAACACACACACACCCACAACTCCGATTCAAGAAAAGACTAGCAGCTGGAAATTTTCTTTTTTTCTTAAACAAAAAAAAAAACTCTAGAACTTCTCAGTTGTGATCATACAATCTGACATTGCATGAATGGACAAAAAAAATTATTGCAATCTTCTTCTTCTTCCCTGAGAGAGAGAGAGAAAAAGCTTGTTGTGTTAAAAGATAGAAAAAAGCGGGCGCTCACTGCTTGACCAAACGCCACACACACTTCACGGGCCATTTGTTTCTCTACTGGTGTCAACAGCACCGGATACCTCACCTGAAGCAAAGACACCAAAAAAACAAGGCAATCAATCCTCCACAGTAGCTGATTCTTCAGATTCAATACTTTTACACCTTACATCCCTGAAGGCATAAAAATGCATATACATCAAGAGTAAAACTACTACTACACTATACAAATTACCTTCAATTGCAAAACATAGACAAAATCATCATGTTAGTTTTTTGCTAGTTTTTTAGTAGAAAAATTAACACAGAAAAAAAGATCAAAAATTATAGTAGAGGACATATTGAGTTTGCCTCTTTCCCATCAGCACTTCTCATAACAACACCATCCACAACTGGAGATTTGCGAGCTTCTGCATGTGCATATTCTGGACCCACTGTGTAGACCTGCAGGCAAATCATCATCATCCACCAAGTTATGGGTTTTCCTCAAGAAGGAAAATTTTCAAAGTGGGGAAAAAAATATTTTCTACGAAGATTTTCATTTGTAGAGAATCTGAACAAATGGGTCACATGGGTATAAAACGTCTCTTGAAAATTTGCAGTTAAAATTACAGTTCTCTACAAAGAACAGCATCTAGAAGCATCCCTCTCACTTACTCTCTAGTTTTCTGATGCGGTTCTCACTCTGATGACACATTGTTCCTGTCAGTGCTGAAGATAGACCTAAACATTCATTTTCTTCTGCCTTCTCATGCAAGAGGGTGGATTCTTTTTTCAAAGTAGCATCTTCTTCATTTTATTTGGACAAAGATAAAACCTTAACATCAGTGCCACCTGTGGGCATGAACTCTTCATAGATGTAAGAACCTTCTCGTCGCACTCTTCGTAACTCAGGATGGAACTCACTTGATCGATTTCCCACCTACATAACCCCACAAAATAAAAGCAGCAAACCCACAGGAAAAATCAGCATGATAAAAATGTAGGCATTGCTGCATGATCTCCTTTTAGTACTTGAACTTTTTCCTGAAGTGTGCCTTTTGGGTTTGCCTCTTCTTCTTCTTTGTACCTTTCTTCCTCAATCTATACATGCTTCCAGATTTCCCAGGAAACCATCTTCCCTTGGGAAAATCACTCATAGATATATTATTGCTCTGAAGAAGACCAACAAAAAGAATGACAAAGAGATGTCTTACATTTTGTAAGACTTTCTGCTGTTTCTCACCTTGCGAAAGAGATCCTTTCTGCCACCACCCGCAGAACTTGGATAGTATATCATAACATTATGGTCATCTCCTGCAGATACAAAACTCTCCTGTTAAGTTCCAGAGTCATGGGTGTTGAATTTCTTCTTATCTGGGTTTGGAATATATATGCTCACTGACAGCTTGACCAAAAGCCACAAGATGCAAAAAGATGATTTGATAAATCAAAAATATCATACATAATTGAAGCTCACCATCTACTGGCTTCTCTACAAAGGGCTTCATGATTCGTGTGCAATGAATCTGAACATAGTCTTCCTCCTCCACCAGATAATCCACATCTTGGTAGGGGAAATCACGGTTGACTGTGGCATATGGTGGAACAGGAATCTCGCACTCTTCAAGCAGCTGTGGGTGGCATAGACAGGGAAAGAAAGGGGGAAAAAAAGAAAACCCATCATTTTTGAGCTTTTGAAAGCACTCACAGAACTGAAGAAAGTATCTTGTGAATCTGCAGTCAACAGTTCTATAGGAAAGTAGGATATACCGCATATACTTTGCGACGGTCCTGAAGAATGTGTTGAGGTTTCAACTCATTTACCAAATAAGGTCTGCACCGAAAAAAAAAAACCGCGAAAAACAATAATAGTCAGTCAGTCAGTCAGTGAGCATTGTAAACCCTAAACCCTTGGAGGTTGAACAATGTCTACCTCTTTCATATTGGCCATGAGTGCACTGTGACTCAGTAGAGCATTCAAGGGCTTGAGGCTCAAATTGCACACATGAGACTATGGGATTGTTTGACAGATGGGAAAGAAAAGAAAGAAAGAGATAGAGAGAAACGAACTTTCGAAGAGCAGCGTAAGCTTCCACCTTTGCAAGGGGGTAGCCAGATGAACTGAATGCAATTAGGCAATCGCAAATTGGCCACCTGCAAAAAAAGGGTCCTGACTTCACCTAATTTAGTAGTGCAGCAAAATCTTCACCACTTTGCCAACAACACTTTATGCAGCTGCTGCTAAAACCTGAGACTAAAGGCCATCATGCCTATTTGCAGAATGGAATGACATTGGAAGGAAGTCAGTCAGTCACACTGGAGAGCATGATATCAGGAGCTGTTTGATTTCAGGGCTCTCACTCACTTCTCAATAGGATCACCCAGAATAACTCTGTCACCAAACTGAACAATCTGCAAATGACAAAACGCAAGCATCAGGAACCAGAAACCCATATCACATATACATAAACAAACCCATGCAAGCACAAAAAACTAACCACCCAGTAGACACTACCTCTAAGATTCACAAGCTGTCCATATACACCCAATAAAAGACACAAGCAGAGGACAGAAGGAAGAAAGGCTTTCAAGCTTGTCAGTAGACAAAAGGAAAAATAAGGTCCCATCAACAAAATCTTCTTCAGCAGGCAGTGGTCAATAAGAATGTGAAGATGATGGTGAAAAGTTCGCTGGGAACCTCAAATTCACCAAACTGTTGTAGTCGGTCCAGAATTTCAGTCATTGGTCTTGACAGTGCCTGCAAGCCCCCTCAGTGATCAATCACAAAACCCCCACAAATCCATTCCATATCATTGGAATCCACAAGACTGCAACAAATCCATTCCATATTGTTGGAATGGCTTTCAATGACATTGTACCGGTCAACAGACATTGTTGGCATTGCCAATGTTGTTGTTGCTGATTGATCTCATCAAGCTCTTGGATCAAATCATAGCAGATTACCTCTCATGGAACCATATCAAAAAGCATCATCATCATCATCATCCTGGCACGTGTCCAAAAGCAAGCACACACCAATGCCACACAAAAAAAGAAAAAAAACAGCATGAAATCAGAACGCCCCCCCAAAAAAAAATCTAGTAGTAGTAGTAGCAAAAGCCCCATTTAAATAGAGCTCAAGATCCAAGTATGGGTTGTGATGACGATGATGATGATGATGATAATGATGCCCTTCCTGGATTCTGGAATATACTATTGTCATTAGTAATAAAACCGAATGGGTGGATTTGAGCAGCAAAGAGAAAACAGAGTGCAGAAGATTTGTACCCTGAAAATTCAAAAAACTGTCAACACTTGATGCGCACAAATTTCAAATTTTCAGCATATTCCAGAACTCTTGTGGCATATTCCTCCAGAAGAAATTGATGGGTGGGTGGATGGGTGGGAGGGCGATTGGGGGAGAAGGGAGGATCTTTGACTCTTGACCAGTTTTCTTGCATCTCTTTCAAGTTCTTTAAAGCTTTGTGAAACTGGAAGGTTCTTCTGGTGGGTAGGAGGAAATGGTGGGAGTGATTTTCTGAGTGTCCGATTTTTTCTTTTTTCGTTTTTCCCTTGTGATTCTCTGGGTTTCGATGATTCTGAAATGATCAAGCTTCTTTGCTGCATCAGAACTGAAAACCAAAAGAGGGTGGGCGGGG
>Ga0209208_10007239_pt1 | contig 15102 bp, 8 predicted proteins | sample S1TSphfallax_3_FD_187694 | JGI IMG/M metagenome (GOLD analysis project Ga0209208, IMG submission 187694) | Host-associated microbial communities from peat moss isolated from Minnesota, USA - S1T2_Fd - Sphagnum fallax MG (SPAdes) (version 2) | ecosystem: Host-associated > Plants > Peat moss >...
AAGGTGCATAACACATACTTTATTTATTATGGGAGACCCTAACGACTATGAATATCTAATTACTCATATGCACGTGATGCAAATCTTGGGAGTTCATTCTTTTCAAGATTAAGTTGACACTAACCAAGGATGCAAAAAAGGAGAAAACATTAGTCATACTTGTATAGTCCCATCGACAATCATTGAAAATTTGAAGTTGTATGTGCATAGTTCATTTGTTTGTGTGTAAAATATTTCAATTATTGTCTTGCATTTTAAATTTAAAAAAATTTCATACATGTATTGTGCATAGATGTTATCTTTATTTCAGCTTATAGTTTTGAAACATAAGAGAGATGTCCAACAATTTAATATTGCTATGGTCTTTTGGACATCCCACCTTTTCTTAAAACACTAGAACATGTTCTATTTGAATAATCAATTGTTGTTCACTAACCACTTAGTTTTAAAGAAAATTTGTTAATGTAAATAGTTTTACAAAGAAAACATGATAAAAATCAAGTAATTGTACAAAAATTGCTACAATGGTGAGAGGAGGATAACATTTGTCAAAACATATTATGAGATAAAAAAGAGGTGCTATTGGGAACATCTTGGGGAAAATTTTGAGAACATGCAGAACAAATTGGGAATGCGATGAGAACCCATTGGGAACATCTTGGGGAAAATATTGAGAACATGTGGAATAAATTGGGAATGCGATGAGAACCCATTGGGAACATCTTGGGGAAAATATTGAGAACATGTGGAATAAATTGGGAATGTGATGAGAACCCATTGGGAACATCTTGGGGAAAATATTGAGAACATGTGGAACAAATTTTGAGTGCGATGAGAACCCATTGGGAACCTGATGGGAAGACATTGAGAATGAGGGAAAATGAAAGAAACCTTCCCCCAAACCTCCTCCCACCCCCCCTCCCCCCGCACCCCAATCCAAAAGCAAAAAAAAATCACTGCATCTTGAGCACATGCAGAGCTTCCCACTAGTTGCAATGCAAATTTCTCTTCCCAGAACTGTTCATCACCTTTTTTTGGGTCTAGGCTAATGGCAGGGACAAAATTTTGGGGACGTACTCTAGTACCTTGGCGAATTCGACACTAATTGTATTATTTTCAGAAGAATTGTTGAAATTTTCAAATTTTATTTCTTCCAAATCAAAAAAATATTGTGAAGGATAATAATGAATATTTAGGAATATCCCATTTGTTGAAATGAAAACTTCAAAATTAATTAATTAGTTAATTATTTGACATACATGTGTTGAAATGGCCAAGGTACTAGGGTAATAGTGTGTTGGTCTATTTCATGTGTTTATTAAATCTATGGTGTCTTTCATATTGCAAGTTATGTAAAAAAAGACACATGGCAAACATGACCAGTAATTTTCAATACCTCGTCTTCCAACTTACTCAAAAGAGCTGGTTGATTCAATCTTCAAATGCTTAAGTTAGTTGAAATTAACAACCCAACAAAAGCACCAAAAGCAAAAAGAGGAACAAAATGTCAAGTGCAGTTATACCAATGGCCACCAGACCTTGTACTATTTGACTTGTTTTAAGAATGAAGTTTTTTATACAATAGACTTGTGAAAAAAATCAAAAAATTAATTAATTTTTAAAAAATATAATTTGTGAATGCGTAAAATCCATGGAAGGAGGATAGTTATGCCATACTAATTAAACATAATAAAAGCAAGAATATAAATTTTTATAATTATGCAATAAAAATATATAATTTCAATCCTATAATCGTTTGTATTCCACAAACCCATCTTAAAAATGAAAGGCCTTGACATTTCTTAGGTGTCAAATATGCTTCAAAATGTCCCGTCTTATAATTTTTAAATTGATACTAGGAGTTCAAACCTCATTGCTCCCATGAAACATTGTGCACATGAAAAAATCAAATACTTTTAAATCAACCACCCATTCCTAAACAAAAGTTTTGTGTGTGTGAGCGAAGAGTTAAACCCCTAACCAATAGATAACAAGCCAAAAACCTTTTCATTTTTGGAAATTATACCTAGATGCGGATGATGAATTTTTTTAAAAAAAGTTCATGGTTATGTTAGTTTTTTGTGAAAGGGGTTTGCTCCAAGTGTGAGGTTTTTTTGATAAATTATTGGATGCATTGAAGCTTCAACCACGTATCAACGAGGGTGATGAGAATTGCAAATTTCAGTAAATATAAGGGAAACAAGTTGATGAGAAATGAAGTATCCTATTAAATGCCCTTAGAAGAAGCTACCATGTTTTCTTTTTTCAATTTAGCAGTTTCTAAAGTTTGGCAAAACATTCCACAAAATTCCAAAATTTTTTGTCACCCAAGTGTGAAAATTCATTGAAAAAAGAAAACCTTTGGAAGCTACACCAAAGCTAATTGACCCTGCCATTGTGAAATGATATTGAGAGCACCAAAATGTTCAAACTTCACAACCTAAAACTACATACACCATCTTCTTATGAGGTCATGCTCAAAAGAGTAAAACATGATACATCCTAATTAACTAAAGATTTATAAGAAGGCAATTTTGCAATTTTTATATTGCACTCAATGTGTGTAGTGTGGTATTTTTTTACTTAGGTTCTAGTACCCATTTGAGTGCATTTTGGAGGCTAGAGGGGTGCACTTGCATGAGTCTATACCACCATAGATCCAACCTCCTTTCATACTAGGTGGGTTCTACAAGGTTTTGTAACAATAGATATCATGGTGCTTATTAGTCTACCATCCTAACATGGCTTTCATTCGACATTCTCGAGTTCATATGGGATCATCCACTATGCCGACCTTAGCTAAAAAGCATATTCTTAAATACAACTCATGTTTGGCAAATTTTGTTGAAACAATTAAATTTTTCAAAAAAAGAGCCCAATAGCCCGAATCTGAATATTTCAGAATTTCAACAATAATCAGTAAGTATGTTAAAGTTCACTTGTAAGCTTTTAAATTATCTTTGGTATTCTAGCATTTTAAATTGTTGCCTATATTAAATATATGTTGGGTTTTGACTCTTTGAAATTTCAACAATTTTCTTTGCTTTCTTTTTCAACTGGCCCTCTTGGAACTAATTGATGCTGAGCATGAGTCATAGGTACAGTAGTCATCCACAACAAATACACATAACCATGAAAGGTATTGGTAAAGTCACCATCTCTTTCACCCCCTATCCCCTCTTTCAGTGGTATCTGCAAAGTAAGGAAATTTTATTAAATCTCAGTTTGAAATGCTAAAACTCCAGCGTTTAATGCACAAGGTTCGAGAGTAATTATGGTAGTTGTACAGGTAGGAGCCGTGAAAATATATGTAGCAGCAGTGGAGGCTCTCAGGAAAGAGGGGATGAACTCAGTTCACCACCAAAACTGGTGGAAAAACTAGTTTGGGTCCCAGTTATTTCGTTTTGTAAAATTTCATTCCCAGTTAAGCATATGATGCCCTATTATGTTGAAACTGGCCATTCTCGCCCCCTAATTGACTGACTTTACCGATAACTTTATTGTCTGTGTGGAGTTTTGACAAAGATTTTGTGTGGGGGAAGGACCGTGAATGAAAGAGGGTTGTGGCTAAGTTTATTTTTCCACCAATTTTTTTATTTATATCTAAAATTTGGTGAATTTTTTTCAAAACATCAGGGAAAGTAGTAAAATTTGCACTAGGAAAACACATTATCCAAAAGTTTCCCAATTTTAATACAGTGGCAAAAACAACAAAACTAGTTGAAAAGAAATCATCTGTTGTAGCTGCAACTTCTTGAAACTCTAGTGGTTGCGTTCATGGAAGTATCATGTTCAGTGTTACATGGTTCGAAGCTCCTAAACCAACCCAAGCATAAAAGAAAAACATGCAAACCAAAACATGTTGAGAAGTGGGGCCATGGTTTTTATCACTTTAGTTATTTCCATATTCTTTTGGCTTGGCCCACACCAGGGCTTCCTGGAACACAATTTCCAATGAGATGACTGAAAAGAATAATAATAGTACTGAAAAGTGTTAACAATTTCCATTCTTCTGAGTATTGAGATACCATGCACTTGAAAAAACCTTGAAACATGCTAAAAATGTTGCATAATTTCCCTCATAGGCCAATAACAACTACACCACGTTTAAACCCTTTTGAATTTCTAGACATAACTCATAGCTCGGCGTTGTCAGGGTGGATCGGGTTGAGTTGGGTTTTAGGGTTTAGGTGAGTTGTTGCTGTTTAATTCTTGATTTCAAAAACAATCTTTTTGGTCTCAATTTTAATTTTTCAATTTTTCTTGGTTTTTGATGGAGCTTTTGATCTGATCTTAAGATTGGTTTTTTTTTCGAAGTTTTAAAATTTTGGGGTCTGATCATTTTCACAAAGAATTTGGAATTGATTTGATTTAAGACAAGGTTTATTTCCATCTTCATTACAAAAAACTAAAAATAAAATAACATATAATTAGTTTTCACAATTACAACACAATCCAAGATAAAAAATTATGTAATATTAATTATATAAAAAATTTATCAACTGTAATAACTTGTCTAAAATGTAAAGTTTAAACCCTAAACCTTGGAACTTTCAATCTTGAAACTCTAAAACCTGACTTTATAAGTTGGCCTGAACCTGCTCAAATCCTGCCAAGACTGATTGTTTGGTTGTTTCTCTTTCTTGGGAGATGGAAAGGGTGTTGGGGGGGGGGTTTTGTCTCTTGTAAACTCTGGCATATTTCAATGTCTGACAGCAAGCACGAGCAAGCTGAGGTTGACCTAAAATCCGAGAAAAATTCGAAGAATTGATGTCTCTTGATGCCAAGAGAAATTCAACATGATGCATGAGGTACACATGGGTTGAGAGGGTGAGAGAATATGAGCACACTTTTGATGAAAAACTGTGCAATTTCTACACATGGCGATGTACATACTACATACATTTAGTACCCATCAAGAGCTTTGAAAGCAAATTGAAGTTGGAATTTATTTCTCTTGATGATCCCAATTAGAGAATTCAATTTGATGTATGAAGAAATAGTAGCATCATGGTTTTTGTGCTCAAGGGTGCGCATAAGAACACGCTTTTGATGAAAACCCATGCAAGTTTTATACATGGAGATCTACACAATAGACATATACCCAATATTGAGTGAATATTATGTTTGCCATCAGGAATATTTGGCGGAGTGATTGTAACTGCAAGTTCAACAGCGGTTAGGATTTCCCAACTTGTAAAAGCAGCTTTCAACAGAGAAGTCATCAACTCCCACTCAATCCAAGGGCTACTTATACGGATCAGACATTGGAGCCGGCAAGGCATCCGTCAAGTCGTGGAATACACAGAGAGTTGTACTATCGACAGAATACAAAGAATACGGAGGAGTCTGTTTTACAAGTCTTAGAATACAAAGACTTGTAATACCGACTCCTCCGTATTCTTTGTATTCTGTCGATAGTACAACTCTCTGTATCTTCCACGAAAGCCTTGGTGGGTCCAATGTCTGATCCTTCGTAGCCCTTTTACTGAGTCGAGCGTTGATGACCTCTCTGTTCAAAGCTGCTTTCGCAACTTTGAAAATCTGAACCCGGATTAGAATTGCAATTACAATCACCAGCCGGAGCTTCCTGCATGATGAGCATCAGCCCGTAGCTAATTCTAATTTAGGCAGAACCATTTGGATCGAATAGCGAATCCATTCTGGTGATCAGAGATGGGTAATAAAAATTTTCATTGCACTAGGTCCAACTAATTCGGCAATTGGCCTTCTGATCTCATGTGCAGGCTACGTTTCTCGTCATCATGCATGGGGCGCATCCAATTGCCTATCATGTGATCAAGCTCCCAACGCAGAGCGAGGTCATAGACGTACTGCAGCCACAGATCATCAGGGCGGCATCTCCTCTCATCGTGTGAAGCTCCCATAATGCAGTAAAGCTCATTATATTGAGAAGCTTCCAAGTTCCAACGCAGCGCAAGGTGGCATAACTGCAGCCATGCAGCTGCGCATCTCCTCTCTCCAGAGAGCACTAGGCGATCGATTGCAGTCGAACCAATTCCCAGGCTGATTCTGACCATGATTTGCAAGACAGATCATGATCAGTTTTCGCAAGGCCCACAGAATGTAATCACCCCCACCCAAAACAAACAAAAAGAAGAAGAAGAAGAAGAAGAGAAATATAATCTAGACACATTCAAAACTGCGGAATAAGCTACCAGTAAGTGATTTTTTATTTTTTTGGGGGATCATTGCAGGGATCATTGGAGAAAAATAACATCGCGACCGAGTACTTGTAACTGGTATATGAGAATTTATTATAGATCTAGATCAATATTCACTAGAAAAACCTCGCCATCAAGGAAGCAAGGATAGATGCTACAGCAATGGAGGGTGGAAGCTGGCTTACAAAAAATGATGGACAAAATTCTGTTCCTGCGGATATAGATCATCAAGTGCATGAGATGAGATGTTGATCATTGTGATCTGATCTCTCGTAATTTATATATGATTCTTCTTCTTCTTCTTCTTCTTCTTCTTCTTCTTGCGCTGCGTGTTCGCGCGATTCTCCTCGAATTCAGCAGCGCAATACATTACATTGCGGTTTTGGATCGATCGATCTGCAAGCAAACGTGAGTGTAACTGAAGGTAGCAGCCGGACGGACGGACGGACGGACGGACTCATGACCTTCCGGCAGTGGCGGTTCTGAATTGGGTCTCACATTTTTTGAGAACCCTGGTTAATATTTATCAAATTTAACTGGTTTCTTTTTTTTTAAAACATTATTTTTTTCTGGGATCTTTGGTGCCATTTCTACTGGCTGTAGTAGAACCAGTTTTTTTTTTTTTTAAAATAAATTTAAATTTTTAATTTTTAATTATTTTTAATTATTATTAGTGGTGGTGAATTTTCTTCATTTTGTTCAAAATAGTTTGAAATAACTAGAATATTTTATCACAAATTCCCTGTTTCTAACAAACAATACATCGAAAAGCTAGCTAAAGAGGGTAAGAGTTTTTTTTTGGATGGTACCATTAAGAACATCACCTTAATTTTTCTAAACCTGTCAAACTTTTTAAAATCATAAGAAACACCTAAATAATTTTTTTTGAATAATTTTTTTTATGAATATATTTATTAGGTTTCATAATTTAAATTTTTTCATAATATTAAAAATATTGTGTATTTTGATGTTTCTACTCATTGCATTCATAAAACATTTTTAGGAATGTAATGCTAGTTCCTTTTCCTTGAACTTTTTGGTTAAGAACAAAAATTTAAAACATAATTTAGAAATTTTCTTTGGAATTATGTTCTTAAAGTAATTTGGGAGTTATTTTACTTTTAGATTTTTATTAGAAAAATAATTAAATAGGTATAATTTAACTATGAATTTTCAAAGTTAAGGCTATCAATTTTTGAAGGGGCTATTTAATTTAGGAATATAAATTTTTAACAATTTTCAAAAAAAATTATTCCAAAATAAACTTCAAGCCATATATTACTACATGCAATTGATAAACATGAGAAAACAATAATTTATAGTTGTGAAAACATTTAACATAAAGGCCTAGGAAAATGATTTGGTTGTTTTTGGTTTTTTATTCATTCCTTGAAGTGATTCCTAGTGGTACCATCCAAGAATACTTTCACCCAAGAATTTTTTGAAAATTTGCCTTAGAATCACCACAATTGACTACAATGTGAAACTTAGGTGCTTAAGAATATTTCCACTTTCATATGTTTAATACCAATTGCCAAATTTAGTTAAATATCCTTATGGATCATTGCCACTTGAAGAACATCACAAATTTAATTGAAAAAAAAACCATTTGCATTTGACAATCTTGTTATTTGTTTCCTACTATGTCTATTTTTAAATGCCATTAGTTATCGTTACTAGTGCAAATTGGCAATTAGTTACAATTCTTAAAGGTGCAATCACACTTGGTGTTAGTGACTATAGTGTTGAGTCCCCTAACACCATGTTAACCATTTAGGACTTAAACTTAGTTATCATGAAAATTTTATTTAACATTCATTTAACATTAAATTATCGCCCATTTAACATTGACTTAACATCAAGTGTGAATGCACCATTATATATATATATATATATGTTGCTTATCTTGGCCCATTCAATTACAATAAATGCCAACTAGTCACCAAACTAAGTGGGTACTTTGGGGCCAAACTTTGAGCCTAAAGGGTTAAACAACTTTGGTATAAAATTTATTACTAGCAATTTTTAGAATCTAGTAAGCCACCTTCAAAAGGCATTTGAAGTTCAAGTGGCACACCCTTACATCTAAGACAAAAGTTAAAGATTCATTTGTAAACTTTGGCAAATTAAGAATCCTCAAAATCCCCAACTCTAACTTGTGTAAAATAGGTTTATTGAGAGATGGTGATGTGGAGCTTCATCTTTGATTGATTGGGAAAGTTCTAGTGTAGGATGTTCAAGGTGGCTTGCTGATTTTGATGTTGTATTTGTACATGCATCTCTTAAAAAATGGTCTTTGAAAAATCCATTAGCTCACTATTAATAGTTGCCTCATAATCTCAATGCATTTTTGCTCAAATTTCTTGTTGAACTATTGTCAAACTTCCCTTCTACACATAATAACCCCAAACTGAAAATCTAGATCAAAACTCAAAACTAAACATCCACTCTTGTACATGACAAAATTAAGTAAGCAACTTGAATGATATGTTCATAACATGGATCTAAAAAAAATGTTGAAAATGATAGCTTCTACATGAAGCATTAAACACGTCCTACCAAGCTATAGTTTAGGATCAAATCAAGTAGCACAACAAATGCTACTTGAGAATTTTTGAATATCCTAACGAGATCACCTCATGTATACAAAACTTGACACCTACTAAAATGTTTGATATTCTTTGAACATTTCCTTCAATAGATCAAACACCTTATTGACGATGCACCTACAACAACAAAATTTAGCTCTTCCAAAATGCTTGGTAAGGAAATCAACTTTCCACCATGATAAGAAAAAAAAGTTTGGAATGAATTTTGAAAAACGCTAGAAAAAGAAAAAGAACAAAATGACAAAATTATAAAGTGGAAATCATTTTCACAATAGGAAATAGGAAAATTCCAAAAATAAACCTTATTGTTGGGGTCATAATGTTCTCAAGATATCAAAAAAGAAAATAAAGAATGCACATTTATTTGTAAACAACATGTTAGTCTACCATTGAATTCATGTTGTCCAAACCCAAATTCTCCCTTATTGTACCAATCAAGATTAACCCAAATCTTATACATATGTATACATATAAAATCAATCTCATTAAAGATATCACAAAAGAACATTTATTTTAAAAATTGTATAAGAACATCCAAGAAAATGTATAAAATACATAATGAATATGCATTGGAATACATGTTTTCCATTGGGACACTAGATGCTTTTAAATGATGTCATGCTAGGCTTAATAACAAATCATGGTTGTAGATAAACCCATCGGTGAAAAAATTGAAAAAACACACAATGGTAGTTCGTTTGGATTCATTTAAAAACTTATTTAAAGGTTTAACCATGCTAATAGGAGCCACACTTGACCTTTTAGACTTATTTTTTTCAAAAACAATTTCAAGAATATTTTTGAAATCATTTCAATTCTTCATTTTTGAAATCTTCAAATTTTTGTTAATTTGTTAATTATGTTAAGGTTTATATTAAAATTTTCCAAAACTAAGTCATTTAAAAAAATCAAATTGTGTTTTGTGTGTTTTTACTATTTAATTATTGTTTAAAAGCATTGGTTACATAACATAAAAAGTGTTTTTGTGTATTTTTTATTCATTAGAGTGATTCTAAATTTTTTGGATGTGTATACCAATATATTTAAACTAACATTGTATTAAAAAAAAACCCATTTGTAGTTCTTTTCTTTTTTTACAATTTGGAATACACAACATTAAATAGCGGTTATATATGATTGCTAATGGTGTGTGTTAGTGTGATTGCACCTTCATATTTCATAGATCATTACAATGACAAGAAGAGTATTTCCATGCCATCAAAGTACATTTTCCAAGTGCCTTATCATATGTGACAGTCTTCTTGAACCCAACCTGCTAGTTCAAAATAGTTTTTTGAATGACTTAGCCTTGAAGCACTTCATCATACAAGCACATATAGGTGGCATTATGACTACATTGAATGTAGATTTAAAAAGAGTCAAACAAGTAAAAGAACTGAACCTATTTGTTCCACCAAAATTCATCCTAACCTTGGAAAAGTAGGGGTATGGTTTAACAATGTTTGGTTTCACTTGATACCTTGGATTCTTCATACTTTTCTTGTGACTTGACAACAAAGGCTTGGAGCCATTCTCATGGACATAAATGTACATGTTGAAAAAGTTGTTGCAAAAATTGAACAACTTCAAAATGCCAAATTCTTTTTAGTGATGAATAGTGCTTTCCAATGATTCATAATGCCCCATCTTTCTAAATAATGCTACCGCACACAAAATTATATCCTTTGCATGCCATTTCTTCCTTACAAGAACAAATTTATGAATTTAGTTCAACAAGACTAAGAGGTAGTAAGTAGATGATGTTTCTTATGCAACTTAGGCATGGGAGAAAGACATGTACCTTTTACCCACAAGATTGCCATAACATTTTGTGATGCCCACCAATACTATGTCAATCTTGTCAAACCGTGCTAATTCCTTCAACTCGAACACAATAAACATTCTTTTGGGAATCACAAATCCCTTTAACTTTTGAACACTATTGGACAAAAACCATAAAATTCATGTTTACAATAGACTTGAAAATGTTCCTAACCATTTCCCCCCCAACTTCATTAAAAGAAAAGTTGTAATTTTTTATTTGTCCTTGAAATCAATTTTAGTCACAAAATGGCATGTTGTTGCATTATAACATTAGTCACAAATGACAATGAACTTATTAAATGAAAAGAAAATCAGTAATAATATATTATACACCTTCATCTTTTGACTAGCCATATACATATTGTCATTTGTTAAAATGCAACTATTTTGATGGAAATCAAATGATGTGTTGCCACATGTCCCATCTTTTAATTATTTGAAATAACGTCAAACATCCAATTTGTATGTTTGGATGGTTTTAGATTGTGACAGCTCACACAATCAAAATGCACATGCCACATGGCATATAATTTATTTATTTTCAAAATCAATTTAAATAAGTACCTATAGGAAATATTTAGTTAACTATTTACTTAAATTAAACACCTACCTGCTTACCTCATAGTAGTGACATACTCTCAATTCGATTCAAACATACGTGTATTATACGTTTTTTTGGGCTTTTAAAAAAATACTTGAAAATATTTGAAAATACTTGATCATCGTTGTCTTTGGGTTTGGGCACAACTTAAGCTCAGCTTGCTCAGCGTTTTGCTCATTGTATTCACGTATTTCACGTATTCACATTTTCAAATTTTAAAATACTTGAAAATACTTCTTTTTGAGCACCTTCGAAAAATACGCATATTTTGTATGTCACTACTATGACTTACCTAAGCTAGAAATCTACTTATGTAGGTAGATAGGTAAGTAACTAGGTTGGAAGGTTGTTTAGGGAGGTAATGTAGCTAAGGGGTAAGTACATAATCTTTTTTTTAATTTTAAATTGTTATGTTTTTTTAATTGGTTCATCCCATATGGCCCATTTTTTAAAATATGAAATTGTAAGATAAAATGTTTTCTATATATATCGTACAAGATGAGAATGGAAGAAAAACCTTATGAGATAACTTTTGGAATGACTATAAAATTTAGTTGCAAACTACTTCAAAATCTTTTATCCTTTTTTTTTCGGTAAATTATAGAATGAATAAGCAAAAGAAAAATTATCTAATTAATTAATGAACAAATGAGAAAACTAATTATTCATTAATTGAATTTTTTTTAGTTACAAAATTAAATAATCAAAGAATTAATATTTTAAAATGATATATAAAATTGATTATTCACTATTCTAAAAATATTAATTATAATATACTAATAATAAATCAATCATTATTGAGTTTGTATTTAGTGACCAAACTAAGTATCATTAATTAACTGCAATTTTAAATTTTAATTGACACCAAATGGATGTTACATGTTACAAAAGAAGAAGAAGAAATAATAAATAGTTAGAATGCTTACTAAATCCATGCTCCCATTGTCCCATTGTAGAAGTATTCTCCTAGAAAAAATAATTTACAAGCTTCATTTCAAAATTCAAATCAAATTTTTCATTTTTGAACCCCATATTTCCAACACCACACCTTCTTCTTTTGGATCTTCCTTGTCATCCCAATTTTTTAAATACATCGCATTAAGTCATTGGTGCATGTGCTCTCTCATAAACCTTTGACTTTGTTGAGCACATATTGCTCAACCATGTTAGCCTTAGGTTGTGCTTACTACTAAATATACCCTTTTAAAACTTTTAAATACCTTGCAATTGTGAAAATGGATTGTGTTTAAATTTGGCCACATTTGGTAATCTCACCCATTAAATGGTACACTACATGGGTGGAGGGATTAAAAAAAGTTAAGGTGAATACTAGATTTAGGGTTTTAGTAGCATAAATCATCATTTTTCCAAATTTTGTTAGGTTGAACATAGTGTTACTTAATATTTGAAATAGCTTGCATAATCATATTACCACCTTTTGTGGATCTAAGGGCAACAAACCTCTAATTGCAAATGACAAAACATGTTTATTAGTGACATGAAAGTCATGGGATTTGAGTGTGTGGAGATCAAGTTCCTCACCTCCACAAACTACCTTATAAAGGTTTGAAACCAATCTTGAAGGTAGTTGAAAGTTGTGGACAACTTTAATCAAGTATAAACTTTTTTTGCCTATATGAAACACACACAAATGGCATGGACATTTTATACGCTACCTTTCAAAGCATAAGTCATTTTGCTTGTTTAAGGTTTGTAAATCACTACATATAGAAGAGGTATTTAGGTTCTCTCCACACAAAAAAAAAAAACAAGAAAAATTGCAAACCTTTTTTTTTTCTATATACATGGGGTCCATGAGGTTCCAATTAGAAGAAGTTCCCAATATGGGAGTTGTAAAAGTGTGAAAACTCTCTTGATGCAATTAGTTTTCACTTCAAATTGTCATTTCAAAACATTGCTATTTGTGGGCTTTATGTGCATTGCAATATTGAACCATTATTTTCCACTTACAAGTGGTGAGGGAGGTTGGCCTTATAGCTCCAAAATATAGGTTGAGGTTCTTGTAATTGGAAAATGTGACCTATACAAAAAAGTTGTTTACTATCATCATTCACACATTTAAAATTATTTGAATGTCAAGTTTTTCAAGCTAGGCCACAAATAAGACATGGAAAATACCCACCAATTGAAAACCCACAACGTAATCGTACCCCGCAAAATCATGAATCGTCCATAACAATATTGTTTTAAGCATGAAATGTTGAGCTTTTAGATATTTTCAGATATCATAAACATGCATGCCTACCAAGTCAACAGAGATTCAACAATTAGATTGATGATTCACTTAAGCTTAAATAATTGCACTCAAAGCTCTTGACAAAGTTCTTTCATTCATGAACTATATGTTTTTTCACCCATCTTTGCCTTACTACATAACATTTTTTTCCTACTAGGATTTGGTCACTAGGTCACCCCTATGTTCATACACTACATTTTACAATTACATTTTATACTACACATTGCACACTAAACTCTCCAATTGTGCATGTTGTGCATATCGATGTTCTACATTCTACACTTTGAATTTTAACTAATAAGATGGCTTAATAGTAATTTTTGGTAGAATTCAAACCCTAAATATGTTGCGATTAACCAAAATATCAAATTAAATAATGAACCTTTGAATGAAATCCTTGCAAAGTGTTGAAAAAATCCAACTTTAAAATCACAAATTGGAATGTTTAAATTTTTAATCACATTGGAACAATGTTAATCAAATTTGGAATTCACCCATCTTGTTGACCTAACTCTAAAGTTGTGAATTGAATTTAACCTAAAACAAACATGGATAAGGTTGTTGTCATACCCATCCATAATTTTTTAAGTTCATTAATCAAAGGTGTGAAGTAAATGTCCAATGATCGCACTTGTTTTTTCCTAGGGTTGATGAGGTTAAGTCAACATCATGAAATTTCAATAGAGTTTGTGTGAAAATTGTAAAACAATATGTTTGTGCAAAATTTGTGGGCTTTAAAATGTAAAAATGGCATGAAAAATATATTATTTTCTTACAAATGATGTGTTTTTTCTACTTATGATGTTTTGATTGAAGTATATGTATGCATTTTACATTTCAACTAAATTTGTGCAATTGTTGTGATGTAATTTTGCACAAAACTAAACGATTTTTGTGCATTAAACGTGAACATTCACGAATGTCATTCAAAAAAAAATATTTCATATGTTTGAATATTTAAAATATTGAATACATACAACTATTGTTCATATTAACCATAGCATGGAATTCATGCGATTTTGTATGAACCTATGAAGTTTGGTAAGTTTGTGATGAAATTAAAAAATGTTTGGTGACTGAATTGGGTGGGAGGTTGTAATTGAAAATGGGGACAACCAAGTTAAGATGTTTGTGTTTAAATTAGTAAAAAGATTGACCCCATTCATGCTATTCATAATCTTACATTTCATTTTAAAACTTGAAACTTTGGCCATGTTTAATCAATATGTTTTCAAGTGACACATCTATTAGTAGGGGTTCTACACATGCCATCAGCACTTGTTGTGCCCAAACAATAACTTGGCAAAGTCCTTTGTCTTATGCATCTTGAAGAACCAAGGTATCAATTAAAAGGAAGTGTCACATGACTTTCCAAGGAATTTTTTTTTTTTCATCCTTGTACCTATTTGTATTGCATGCCTTGAAAACTGTCGCAACCCTAGCCTTGGCTCGCGACCAAGGCAAGGGGGTTGCAAGGGTGCGGGCCAAAAGGAAGCCCGGGAGTCACATCAAGACTCCCGGGAGTGCAAGAAAGTGTGAGGGAGTGGACCCTCACACTCCCAAGGCAACTCCCATGTTGGGAGTTGGTGAGAGTTGGAGTCCCAAAAGGACTCCCGAAACTTCAGA